>Ga0160423_10002106_pt1 | contig 16657 bp, 14 predicted proteins | sample CRUFie14St8metaG_FD_108191 | JGI IMG/M metagenome (GOLD analysis project Ga0160423, IMG submission 108191) | Marine microbial communities from the Costa Rica Dome - CRUD Field 142mm St8 metaG | ecosystem: Environmental > Aquatic > Marine > Oceanic > Photic zone | place: Costa Rica: the Eastern... | reverse complement strand
TTTGTCGTGGAAAAATCGAAAAAGGAATACCTGTAATTACCGAGCTTTTCAAATTCTTCGAAATCTGCTCTGCTAGCGGTGTACTCGCGGGCGATTGGCTGCCCAAGCACCATCCGCACTTGTCCTCTAATCCTTCCATAGCGATAATGCTTCCCTGGAGGAGGTGATGGGCAGGTCACAAGTGTTGTTTTGGCACCAATAAAACAGAGTCTTGTCGTATTGGAAGCGCCCTTTGAAAATACTTTCGTCGCGGGTGTGATCGCTCCAGAACAGTTGTGCTAAAGGAGGATAATGCGATCCGGCTAGGGCTTCGGCCGATTCTTTCGCCTGTGGACCACAGATCACCATTTCGTGATGGCCAAAAGCTTCATGTAAGGCGAGAGAGAGCCAGTGGGAATAATTGGGCCCAAATCGAAATACCTTTTCGTGGATTCCATGCAGCGCTTCACTGGCGCACTTTGAATAGTTTGAGGTGCCGGTAATCGTGCCTAGCCTAGCGAAGAAATGTGCGCAAAGGGCATTTGCACTAGGGATGACATTGTCCTCCACTTCAAGGTGCTGCTGCCAAGCTGCTTTTACACCCCGACCGTACGGTCTAAAGGCCATGCCGTCCGCAGCTGGAAAAAGGTCTAGAATATCTTGGGCCAGGGTAAGGGCACGTTCCAAATATTTTGCATCGGATTGAACGCTAAACATGTCTAGCATGGCCAGCCCTAAGGTGCTATAGTCGTCCAAATACCCTTCGCCACTGGCCTGGTCGATGTATTGATGGCGCAACCCCTGGTCGGTGTAGGTGAGGGTCCACAATTGTTCTAATAATTGGGCGGCGGAACGATCAAATCCCTCATCCGGCAATGCCCAGTGTGCCTGTGCTAATCCACTTACAAGCAGTGAATTCCAGCTTACGATGGCCTTCGGGTCAAGCGCGGGCTTTGGATGGCTTTCTTCGCGCGCTCCGCTCGCCTTTAGAAGTGTGTCGAACCATTGTGTTTTCAGCCCTTTGAGGTCTTTTATGCTGAGCTCGAATTTGGCGCAAAACTCCTCGTCGGATAGCGGGCGGTGCAGGATATATTTTCCTTCCCAGGCCGAATGTGGCCCTAGGTCAAAGTACTCTCGGAAGTGCTCTTGCTCCCAAAGTTTTTCAGTGTCCAATTCCTCTTTACTCCAGGTATAAAATCCACCTTCTTCCCTTGCCGAATCCGGGGTAGGAGAATCTGCATCCAACGCAGCTCCGAATAACCCGTTCGGCAAGGCCATGTATTTTTGTAGGAAGGACCAAGTTTGGCGTAGGATTTGGGCATAGTGTTCGCTCGGGCGTTGGCGCTGTGCCAAGGCAAATAGCTGAAGTAATTGGCCGTTGTCGTACAGCATTTTCTCGAAGTGGGGGATCTTCCAAAATCGGTCCGTAGCATACCTTGTAAATCCACCGTGAACACTATCGTACAATCCGCCGTACGATATACGTTCCAGGGTGTGGTGCACATAATCCAACACTGAGGACTGATCAGTCACAATACCGTATTGCAGCAGGTATTGATAGTTCGTGGGCATCGGAAATTTCGGCGCCCGATTGTTTCCGCCCCAGTCCGTATCCCAACTCCGCATCCAAGGCACGAGAACGTCCTCGAGGTCTGTATCCGTAAAAGTGCTGGCTACCGAATTTTGATGTACTTCGACAATTCTTTTAAGCCCTCCTGCATCTTCATCCCATATGAAAGTACCGTTTCACGATCCTCGCGCCACAATTGGGCAATCTGCTCTAACGCAGCACTCCAATCTCTTCTAGAAAAATAAGTGCCTCCCCAAACTGGGGTACCATCGGGCAAGGCAATGACGTTCAAAGGCCAACCGCCCTGGCCGGTCATTAGTTGCACGGCCGACATGTAGCGCGCGTCCAAATCTGGGCGTTCCTCTCGGTCAATCTTAATGCTCGTATAATGAGCATTCATCAATGCCGCCACTGCGTCATCTTCAAAGCTCTCGTGCTCCATCACATGGCACCAATGGCAACTGGAATAGCCTATGGAGATTAATAATAATTGGTCCTTGCGCTGCGCTTCATCTAACACCCCCTGCGACCACTGTTTCCAATGCACTGGATTATCCGCATGTTGTTGCAAGTACAAACTCTTGCCCAGGTGAAGCTCGTTGCACATCTAGTTACTTCATTTGGTTCACGTAGTTGTGGTAGAAGTAAGGGATGGTTTCAATGCCCTTGAAATAGTTGAATACGCCGAAGTGCTCGTTCGGGCTGTGGATCGCATCGCTGTCTAATCCGAAGCCCATCAAGATGCTCTTCGAACCCAAAATTTGTTCGAACAAGGCAACAATTGGTATAGAACCACCGCTTCTCACCGGCAACGCGGGCTTGCCAAAAGTACTTTCATATGCAGCCGAAGCGCTTTGATATGCGGGGTCCGTAGATTGTGTTATATAAGGCAAACCGCCGTGGTGTGGCGTTACTTTTACGCTCACATTCGCCGGTGCGATATTGATAAAATGTTGCGTAAACTTCTCTGTAATGGCATCCGGATTTTGACCCGGTACCAAACGCATGGAAATTTTAGCGTAGGCCTTGGAAGGAATGACCGTCTTGGCGCCTTCGCCAATGTACCCACCCCAAATTCCATTCACGTCCAAGGTTGGTCGAATGCTCGTACGCTCCGGCGTTGAATATCCTTCTTCACCATATACGTCTGAGATGCCGATAGATTTCTTGAAAGCTTCTTGGCTAAATGGCGCTTGAGCCATCAACGCACGCTCCTCGTCTGAAACAATCTCTACACCGTCGTAAAATCCTTCCACCATTATTTTACCTTTCTCGTTGTGAAGACTGGCCACCATTTGAGTCAAAATATTAATAGGGTTCGCCACAGCTCCCCCGTACAATCCAGAATGCAAGTCACGGTTTGGACCCGTAACTTCAACCTCCACATAGCTCAGACCTCTAAGACCCGTGGTGATGGACGGTGTATCATTGGCGATCATACCCGTATCCGAAATAAGGATGGTATCACAGGCTAGCATGTCTTTATGCTCAGAAAGGAATGGGCCGAGATTAGAGGAACCTACTTCTTCCTCGCCCTCAATCATGAACTTTACGTTACAAGGCACGCCGCCTTCGGCTTGAAGAATCTCAAATGCCTTGAGGTGCATGAACATCTGTCCTTTATCGTCACAAGCACCACGGGCGAAAATGGCCCCTTCCGGATGAATATCAGTGGTCTTGATGATGGGGTCGAACGGATCATTATCCCAAAGTTCGATAGGGTCGGCCGGTTGGACATCGTAATGACCATAAACTAATACAGTGGGCAAGGCAGTGTCAACCATGAAATCACCATAGACAATAGGATGGCCTTTAGTAGGATAGATATTGACGTTTTGAATGCCCAAATCGGTCATGTGTGCAGCAATATGCTCAGCACATAAGGCCACTTGATTATTGTAGGCGGGGTCGGCTGAAATCGAAGGAATACGCAAAAGATCAAAGAGTTCATTGAGCATCCGTTCTTTGTGCTTATCGATAAATGATTTGGGGTTCATTGTAGATCATATTTCGGGTTCCCTTCAAAGGTAAGGCCTACAATTAAATTCCTATATTCGGACATGCGCAAATTCCTACTCGCCTTAGCGTTGTTTGCAGCCGGCCTGTTGACCGCCCAACCTAGTATGACAGTAAGCACTAACGGGACTTACAAAAACCCATACTGGATGGCTTCAAACGTATTGGTAGATTCAAATCTTTCCGTGTTCAATATGGGCCAAAATGGGTTTAATCTATCGCAACCGAACACAACTCAAATAGGCTATTTTCAAGCAAACGACACGACGTTCCCAGTGCAATCGGGAATTGTGATGGTTGCTGCGCAACAGAGCTCGGATGTTATCGCGAGCAGCCCGGGGACGGGAAATAATACGACATTTACCGATAGCGAATTGGCCAGTGTATTGAGCCAATTGGGAAGTACAGGCTATGCCATCAAAGACATGGTGAGCATTGAGTTCAGCTTCATCGCACAATCGGACTCTATAAAATTCAACTACTGCTTCGGCTCCCACGAATACGACGGCTATACCTGCAGTAGCTTCAACGACGTATTCGGTTTTTTCCTTGAGGGGCCTTATATCGATGGGGTTAGTGCGCCGACGAACGGATCGATTGTAAAGAATATCGCGACTATCCCTGGGACCACAGTGCCTATTGCAGTGAACACCATTAATTCAGGCAGTCCTTCGGGCAGCTACCCAGCGTCAAACTGTTCGTCTGCGAACCCAAATTTTGTTGCTCATAGTGTATACTACAACAGTTCTAATGGGTCCATTGTGACTTTGGACGGATACACGGATAAATTCACGGCTCAAGCACAAGTGCAATGTGGCGGGTGGTATACAATTCGCCTGAAACTTGCGAACGTGAGTGATGCGGCCTTGAGCTCTGCCGTGTTCTTGGAGGAGAACTCCTTGAAAGGACCGGAGATTGCTTTTTCGCAGAACAATAACGTAGGCAATTCCTTTACGGATTCACTGCTGGTAGAGGGCTGTAATAAAAACGAAATCATTTTCTCGCGCTCGGCAAACTTGGGTATTGAAATGAAAATCCCGATCTACGTGGATACGGTCTCAAGTACGGCAGTTGAAGGCGTTGATTTTTCCATGTTTCCGGATACTATTACTCTTGATCCTTATGAAACTGCGGATACACTAGAGTTTTGGGTATACGATGATAATGTGGCTGAAGCAAATGAGGCGTTGGTCATTGTACAAGATTACGTGTACACGGATTGTTACAACTACCCGGTGCACCGCTTTGAGTATTATCTACGCGATAAGGATACCCTCAATGGGACCCTTACCTTGAATGCGCCTACGGATACCGTCAATTGTCCAGGCGATAGTGTGGAATTGATCACGACCAACATTGCTCATGAAGGGAGTTACGACGGCTTCTGGCTGAACGATAGTGCCTTTATTCCTTCACGTTGGGTCCAAGTAGATGGCGATACCACCTTTACCTATATCATGTTTGACGAGTGTGGGGATACAATGATTTTTGAGCAGCACATGTACCTGAAGCCCTATAGCCCGATGGTGTATGAGCAGGATACTATCCGCGTATGTCCTGGCGATTCCGCATGGCTGAGTCCAGTGTATTACGGCGGTCAAGACCCACTGATTTTCTACTGGCTCGACAACCTGACCCAAGACAATCCTCGTTCCATTCTGCCTTGGACGGATACGACCTACGTACCCTTCAGTATATCGGACGGCTGTCAGGTTTTGCTAATCGATAGTGCCTTGGCAATCAATATGCCCCAGCCTACAGCAGGCTTCAATTACATGAATGATCCATATGTACCGCTTCGCGTATCCTTTGATGAGAAGGCGCAAAACGAGGTGAGCTGGACGTGGTATTTGGATTCTACAATCATCACGGGCGAAAGTTTTGAGTACGACTTTTCACGTCCTGGAGATTACGAGGTAACCCAAGTAGTCACCAGTGATTTCGGTTGTATTGATAGCATTACGCTCATCGTAGCTGTGGAAACAGATTTCTATTTGTACATCCCTACGGCCTTCTCACCAAATAACGATGGGGTCAATGATTGCTTCGAGATCAAAGGGGTAGGATTTGAAGCTATCGACTTTCAGGTATACGATCGCTGGGGCAATGCGGTCTATGCTACCACTGACGAAAACGACTGTTGGGACGGAACTTTCAATGGAAGAGCCTTACCGACGAACGCCTACTCATGGAAACTGCTCGTTCGATTACCGTTCGATGAGATTACCATGAAGGAAGGCATCCTCACTATTCTCAAATAAATTTAGAGGAAAGGAATGGTCAGGATTCCGATCACAAGGACTACTTTATAGCACAAGTGGGCCCAACGCAATCCGTGCAAACTTTTGGCGCCCAGTGTTAGCGTGTTGGCCACGCTGAGAAGAACGAGCATGAGCAGCATGCCGAATTGGGCATAAAATCCGAACCATTGTTGTGTGAAGAAGGCAGGGATCCACGCAATACCGCTACTGATGATCAGGGCCAAGCGTACTTGATCGCTGCCAAACTCAATGGCTGCGGTGCTTTTCCCCATGACCGTATCGCCTTTGACCATGAGGAGGTCTTTAAGTAATTCACGTGAGAATAGGGCGAGGCCTATAAGTCCACCAAAGGCGAGTGTGTGAAGGCTGAGGTATTGGTAATAAACACTGATGCCAAAAAAGGGCAGGAGACCGATGATGGCCGCGCTAACATGACCGACAAGTGGAATATTGCGGACTTTGTGACTGTAGAACCATAGTATAAAGGCATAAAATCCATAGAAGAGCAATCCTTGCCAGCTCACGGTATACGCCATTAGTAATCCTACGATTAATGCCAATAAAGCGATGCGTAAAGAGGTACTCTGGCTGACCAATCGTTCGAAGGCCGTTTGTTTGGGGCGATTTATGGTATCGGTCTCTAAATCATAGAAGCTATTAATCAGGAAACCAAAGACAAGCAGGAAAGCGGAAGACCAGATGGTCAAGTGTGTACCGGTATCTGCCAGCGTACTTTGCCAAGAGTTGATAGGTTCAAAAACAAAAAGTGCTGAGAGGTATTGACCAATCAGGAGCAATAATACGTTGTACCAACGGATTTGGCTAAGTAAGGCTAGGAATTTTAGGAGGGAATATCGCCGGCGGTTCAGTGCTGTCAAAATCTGTAAACGACTTCAGGGGAGAACCCTTCAAATTTAGACTTGACCTTATCGTAATCACGGGTGAAGCCCATGATAAAACCACCGCCACCTGAGCCGCAGAGCTTGAGGTAATACTCCTCGCTCTTCAATCCTTCGCGCCAGAGGTCGTGAAACCCTTTAGGAATCATTGGATCGAAGTTATCAAGTACAATGGCACTCAACTTTTTCAAGTTGTTGAAGAGCGGAGTACGATCGCCTTTGACGAATGCTTTGATACAAGCGTTGTTATATTTAATGAATTGATTCTTCAGCATGTTGCGGAAGCCCTCCTCTTTAAGTTTCTCCATGAAGATTTCCACCATAGGCTGCGTATTGCCTGGTGTGCCGCTGTTTAACAGGAACACCGCTCCTGAGCCCTCTGTCAAGGAGGCGGGTAGATCAATAGTGCCAAGGTTATCCTTGCTCTTGATCAACAAAGGCAGGCGGAGGTAACAAATGGTTGGATCTATACCGCTGCTCTTGCCGTGGAAGTAGCTTTCCATCCAGCTGAAGATCTGCTTCAAGGCTTTGATATCCTTCGCTTTCTCAGGATTAGCAGGAATTTTATTAGTGCAGTAACGGTCGTAAATGGCCGCTACCAACGCTCCAGAGGAACCAACGCCAAAGCCTTGTGGAATGGAAGAGTCGAAGAATAGTCCGCTACCTAAATCAGCATCGAATGCATTAAAATCAAAGTCACATGGTGCATCCTCAGATTTTAGATACGCTAAATATTTGCGTAGGTTGGCATTGCTTTTCTCCTGAACAGCATCTTGCTCTGAAGCGAACTGAAACGCACCTTTATAATAGGCATGAGGAATCGATAGGCCCATACTGTTCCCGATGATTCCGTATTCTCCGAAGAGAAGTACTTTACCGTAAAAGAGCGGATTCTTTTCCATTTACAGCCGTTTAGGTCCTTGACCAACTTCATCACATAAATAACTACCGTCCTTACAAAAAGTTCGTAAGTCACTGTCTATGAACTCTAAAATTACATCTTTATGCGATTTTGGGTATAATAAATGCACATTTGCGCCGGCATCTAATGTGAAATACAATGGGTTGCCAGTGTTTTTGCGGAATACCCATATGGCCTCAATGATCTTGAGGGTATTGGGTTTCATGAGAATAAAGTAGGGACGAGAGCTCATCATCATGGCGTGTAGCGTAAGGGCTTCACTTTCTACGATTGCCCCAAACCCTTCAACATCTCCATTGCGCATGCAGGTTAATAGCTCGGCTTGGTTGGTGTGGGCTTGGGCGAAGCGGGTCTTGGCATAAGCATGGCCTTCCATTAAGCCGTGACCTGCAGTGGAGCTCACGACTTTTTCGCCTTTGTCTACCAAAAGGATGGTGTCTTGGAAGGTTGTAAATACTTCTGACACATCGTCGTAGGCGACTGCCCAGCGGTCGTGACTTCCTTTGATATCCTTGTGGATCCCCCAAGCCGCCAATGGGCCAAAGACACTTCGTGATCCAGATCCAGATCCTAATCTTGCCGCTTCGCTGGCCTCCTGCAAAAAGTCCATGACGAGCAGGCCCATCTCTTGCTTCACGCTCATCAAGCAAAGTGCTAATGCGCTCATACCGGAAGCAGAGGAGGCGATACCCGAGCTATGCGGGAAGCTGTTGGAGGTGTGTATTTCCAGATCAAGCGTGCCGGTAAAGGGAAATTGCTCGCCGGTGCGTTCGAGAAACGTCTTGATTTTTGGTAAGAAACTCGGAGTAGAAACGCCTTCGAGAAATACTTCGATTTGGCCAGAACCTGGGGCATACTTCAACGTCGTGGTGGTAGCCGCGGCACTTAGGGTAAAGCTAATAGAAGGATTGGCCGGTATTTGGACCGGGTATTTGCCCCAGTATTTGACCAGCGCAATATTCGAAGGGCTTTTCCAGGTAACTTCTTTCATTATTCGAAGCTCACACCACTGACTTCATTGGTGCGATCAATTTTCTTGATCAAGCCCTGCAAGGTTTTTCCTGGACCGCATTCTACAAATTGAGTGGCGCCGTCGGCCATCATCTCTTGAACACTTTGGGTCCATCTTACCGGAGCAGTTAATTGGTCGATCAAATTCTTTTTAATCTCTGTTGGGTTTTGTAAAGCTTTCGCAACGCTGTTCTGGTACACAGGGCACACTGGGGTATCGATATCCGTCGCTTCAATAGCAGCGGCCAACTCTGCTCTAGCAGGCTCCATCAGTGGGCTGTGGAATGCTCCACCCACTGGAAGTACCAAGGCACGACGCGCACCCGTTTCCGTAGCTTTTGTACAAGCATCCTCCACTGCACTGATCGTTCCTGAGATAACCAACTGCCCTGGACAGTTATAGTTGGCAGCAACGACTACTCCGTCGATATCGGTGCAAATATTTTCCACCACTTCATCCTCTAGGCCCAAAATGGCAGCCATCGTTGAAGGATTTTGCTCACAAGCTTTTTGCATCGCCATGGCACGCTTACTTACCAAGGTTAAGGCGTCCGTGAAGCTCAACGCACCGGCAGCGCAAAGGGCTGAAAATTCACCCAAGCTGTGGCCTGCCACCATATCGGGTTGGAATTCGTTACCCAACAGTTTTGCCATAATCACGCTCATGGTAAAGATGGCCGGTTGGGTAACTTTGGTTTGCTTGAGCTCGTCCGCAGTTCCTTCGAACATGATTTTGCTCAATTCAAAACCTAGCACTCGGTTGGCGGTTTCGAACAGCTCGTGGGCTTCTTTGTGGTTATCGTTCAAGTCTTTTCCCATCCCTGGGTACTGGGCGCCTTGGCCCGGAAATACATAGGCTTTGATCATTCTCCGTAGTATTCTATGATGTTATTATGTGTTTCGGCTAATTTGATTTTGTGCAACTCCGCCCCATATTCAGCAACCTTGGGCGCGAGGATGTTCCAAAATTCATAGGCAATGATCTCCGCAGTGGGCTGCTTGCCCGCCATAAAGTCAATATCTAAATTCAAGTTTTTGTGGTCGACTACATCGATGATGTGCTCTCGAATGATTTGTTTGAGGTCAAAAAGGTTCATCACGAATCCTGTTTCAGGGTCGATTTCCCCACGAACGGTGACCTCCAGCTCGAAGTTGTGGCCGTGGTAGTTCTCGTTGGAACATTTACCGAAGACCTTTTTATTAGTCGCGGCGTCCCATTTGTCATTCCACAATTTGTGCGCTGCACAGAAGTGTTCTTTACGCTTGATGTAAATCATGCTGGAAAAAGTTTAGGCAAAGATACGATGGGTGAAGTTCTCATATGATATTCCCGCCTTGAAGTTGCCCCCAATCTGGGTGTTGTTCGTAGAAGTTCTTGGCGGCCTGTTGTAAATCGCCATACATCCGTAAAAACCATGGCTCATACAGATCCATTTCACTCTCAAGAGTGGTGTTGAAGTAGTGCGCAAAAGCTTCCCCGCCGCGGTACCTGTAGGCAATGCCTGTTGCGGCGCGTGCCAAGCCTTCAACGCTTTGGTAGGATAACAGCCAATTTTCCTTAAACAGGTGCGGCGCCATATGTGCGGCGCGTCCGACCAAAAGATTTTGGTGGGCTGCGATATCTTCCAGGCAGATTTGAATGAATTCTAGTGCCGTAGGAGTAGGGCAATTTTGGGTCCAATTCCAATGGCGATGTAGGAAAAAATCTCCCATCAAGTCTAGGGCCACCGGGGCATATTTTCCCACTTTAGGGTAGAGTAACTTCTTGGTATCTAGACTCAGTGGGTGCGCATCCGCGAATTGGTCAATGAACCGGTGAAGGTCGATGCCTAGCCTCTGGGCTGGGGTGGAGCCTTCCCGCCAACCTTGGCCTTTAAAGCCATCTGCGGTGAAATTAAAAACCCGAACCTCGGAGAGGTTCGGGCTTAAATGTAAATGCGCTAAGAAGTTCAAAGCGTGGTGTTTACGCCTGGGTTACGACGAAGTCAAAGGACTCCATCACAGGGTTGATCAGGAGCTTTTCGCTCGCTTGTTTCACCATTGCCTCTGCAGCTTCCTTCGAATCTGCTTCTACCTCTACGGTAATGTGCTTGCCAATTCTCACATTGGTTAATGCTTCCAATCCAATGTTTTTAAGGTTTGCCCCTACGGTTTTTCCTTGAGGATCTAATAGTGCCTTTAGTGGCATCACGTTGATTTCAGCATTGAATTTCATCGTTGAGTTTTTATGGGTCTTGTGCCTTACTTTTCAGGGCAAAGGCGCTAACAATTGGTAGTAAAAATACGACAATTGAGATGCTCAGTACACCAAAAAAAGGAATCATTATTGCTAAAATTCCAACAAGCGTGTATTGCCCTATTTTACGGCGAGTATCGCCGCCTACTTTGAGGCTAAGTATTTGGAATGAAGCGTTTTGCCAGTACATGGTATAAAAGGCAATGGAGACCAGTGCTATATGCCATAGTAACAATTGTGAGCCTTCCAAAGCCATAATCCATTCCCAATTGTCCCAACGTCCCATCCAAGACCACAAGCCAAGAGCGAATAATGCATTGGCAGGGGTCGGCATTCCGATAAAATCTTTTCCCTCGTTCTCTTGAAGGTTAAATGCCGCTAAACGATAGACGCTGGCGGCAGTAACGGTTGCACCCACGAGCATGGCCCAGGGTTGGGGTACGTTGGTATAATCAGCCAAAATACTTGACCATAAAAATCCAGAGGTAGCCCCAAAGGAAATGACGTCGGCCAAGGAATCGAGCTGCTTGCCTAGTTCAGAAGAGGCGCCCACCTTTCGAGCAGCCCAGCCGTCGAGCATATCAAAGAGTGCTGCTGCAGCAATTAGAGCTATAGCAAGGCCTATATTGCTCGTGTTAACGATGTTATAGATGGCCATCATCCCGCAAATTGCGTTGGCGAGCGTTAAAAAATTTGGAATGTGTTTCATGCCCTGCAAAGATGCATTATTTTGGCACTATGTCTCAACTACACCCTTGGTCGGATTGGAAAATGATGTTTGCCGCGACGGTTTTATTAGTCGCTTCCTGGAATGTCCCTATATTGGGGGTGTTGATCATACCCGCTTACGTGTTGCTTTTGGAATTAGCCCACCGTCCGGGTAGAAAGTTTTTGAAGCTCTATGTCGTCATGGCGCTTTGGAATGCCGCTACTACCTACTGGATTGCTAATGCGCATCCTCTAGGGGTCATTGCGACTGTATTCATTAATGGTGCTCTGATGGCTACGGCCATGTGGCTAGGTGTACGTGCTTCCATTCTTTGGCGTAAGTTCCCACGAATAGAAAGATTCAGTCTATTGACTTACTTGCCGGTCATTGCGAGCTGGATTGCTTTTGAAAAGCTACACGACCACTGGGGATTGGCCTTTCCTTGGCTAAATCTAGGAAACACGTTTAACGGCCTGCCCATACTGGTGCAATGGTATCAGTGGATGGGAGCCACGGGCGGAACACTTTGGGTACTTCTAATGGCCATAGCTACTTATGAGTGGTTGTTGGGACGATGGAGAAAAGATCGTCCACTTTTGTTGTTTTTAGTACCTGTTTTAACCAGTATAAGCCTATGGTCTTTGCCACATACCGAGAAACCCTTTGGGTGGTTGAGTGTGGCAGTGGTCCAACCAAATATCAACGCGTATACCGAAAAGTGGAAGATGCCGGAAGGCGAGCAAATCGAAAAGGTCCGAAATTTACTTCAAACCCATCTTGGGGAAAATCGAGTGGATTTAATTGTACTCCCGGAGACCTTCTTGCCGAAGGCACGACAGGAGTCCACCTATGGATTTTCGCCTATGGACCGCAAGCTGCACCAGGTGTTGGATGCCTATGGTGATGCAGCTATTTATGGAGCGACGACCTATGACTTTCAAGATGCCCCAAATGCTTATAATAGGCCTATGGGGAATCGATACTACACCCTGTACAACACGGCATTATTCCGTACGCAAGGCATGCCAAATGCCGCTTTATACCATAAAGGAAAACTTGTAGTAGGCGGGGAGGCCATGCCCTTTGTGCAGCTACTGAAGCCTTGGTTGGGAGATTGGGCGTTGGAATTGGGAGGGACTTCCGGAACGCTCGGCGTTTCGAGTGAACGCACCGTTTTTGAGAATGGAAAAGGGATGAAATTGGGCCCAATTATTTGTTGGGAAAACGAGTTCTCAGACTATACCACTGATTATACTAATCAAGGCGCGAATCTTCTTGCAGTCATCACCAACGACGGTTGGTGGGGCGACACTCAAGGACATGTTCAGCACATGAGATTCTCTGGGCTACGTGCTATAGAAAACGGTAAGTGGATCGTGCGTAGCGCAAATACGGGCATCAGCTGTATTATCGACCAAAAAGGCCGAGTGTATGAGCCGCTGGGTTGGGAACAGGAAGGCGTGATTGTCATGGAGGTTCCGCTTCTCGAAGGGCAAACATTATACAGCAGAACTGGGGACTGGATCGGCCAATTCATGGTCTGGCTCTTTGCCCTCAATCTCGGTGTACTTCTATTTAGTAGATTTTTCCGATTAAAGCCGAGGTAAGCAACGTCTCGTGTGTACCTTTGCTTAGAATTAAACATCATTTTATGAGTTCTTACGACGTCGTTGTCATTGGTTCAGGTCCTGGTGGTTATGTGAGCGCTATTCGTTGCGCGCAACTGGGAATGAAAACAGCCTTGGTAGAGAAATACGCTACACTGGGCGGTACCTGTCTAAACGTTGGATGTATTCCATCAAAAGCCTTGTTGGACTCCTCAGAGCACTACCACATGGCGGTACACTCTTTCGAAGGTCATGGTATTGTGGTAAATCCACCGAACATTGATTTTGGCAAGATGATGGAGCGCAAAGCAGGAGTAGTGAGCACTACTTGTGATGGCATCGATTACTTGATGAAAAAGAACAACATCGAAGTGCTGCGCGGCTTTGGTTCACTCGTGGATGGCAACACAGTGAAAGTAGCTAGTAAGAAGACGACCAAAGTAAGTGCGAAAAACATCATCCTCGCTACGGGCTCAAAACCTATTGAGTTGCCGTTCGCGAAATTTGATAAAGAGCGCATCATTAGCTCCACCGAAGCATTGAGCTTAACGGAGATTCCAAAGCACATGCTCGTGATCGGCGGTGGTGTCATTGGATTGGAATTAGGTTCTGTATACAAGCGTCTTGGCGCTGAGGTAACAGTGCTGGAATATGCACCGAGCATTATCCCTACCATGGATGGTGCCTTGGGCAAGGAGTTGCAGCGCAGCTTGAAAAAATTGGGTATGAAGTTTAGCTTGAGCACGAAGGTGAGCGAAGTCAGCCGCAAGGGAGATACTGTAACGGTTAAAGGAACCGATAAAAAAGGCAACGAAATTACCTTCGAAGGAGATTACTGCTTAGTGGCCGTAGGACGCCGCGCCTATACTGATAACCTTGGGTTGGAAAATGTAGGTATTGCCACTGACGACCGCGGTCGCATAGAGACCAATGCTCATTTCCAAACGTCACAGGCGAACATTTACGCCATTGGTGATGTGGTCAAAGGGGCGATGTTGGCCCATAAGGCTGAAGAGGAAGGCGTATTTGTAGCCGAAACTTTAGCAGGTCAGAAACCACATATTAATCACGATTTGATTCCGGGTATCGTTTATACTTGGCCGGAAGTGGCTGCAGTGGGTAAGACGGAAGAAGAGTTGAAAGCCTCAGGCGTTGCCTATAAATCAGGAAGCTTCCCTATGCGTGCCTTGGGACGTTCACGTGCCAGCGGTGATATCGATGGGGTAGTGAAAGTGTTGGCCGATGCCTCTACGGATGAAGTTTTAGGAGTACACATGGTGGCTGCTCGTGCGGCAGATATGATCATGGAAGCGGTTACTGCGATGGAATTCCGCGCATCTGCTGAAGATATCGCCCGCATTTGTCACGGTCATCCGACCTACACGGAGGCAATCAAGGAAGCGGCTTTGGCGGCGACAGATAATCGCGCACTACATAGTTAATGCATACGGCATCGACACATAAGGTCGATCCGATCCATTTAGAACATCGGCTGTTGGAGGAATCCAATGGCCGATCGTTTTTTGCCCTCTACACTTCTAGAGGGTATAAAAATTCTCATACGTCTTATGCCCTGCTGTTTGCCTGGGGTGCACAACGCGTTTTTGGTGCTGATGAATTGGCTGCGGGTGCCCTCGAAGGAGGGTGGCGCTTCGGTTATGCCGGTTATGAAATGCGCCATCACTTTGAATCTTTGGTTCGCGGGAATCCCGCCTTGGGAGATTGGCCCGAAGCCCTCTTCTTTGAACCTGAAGTAGTGGGTACCTTGAGTTGGGATGGATCATTATCTGTGACCGATTTCACTGGTGACCGATCCACTCAAATCATCCAAGACCTACTTCAACCTGCTACACCGCCCGAAGGTCCCACTACACTTGATTTCAAGCCCGTGGAGTCCAATACGGAATACTTGAGTGCCGTTGAACACCTCAAAGCACACATTCAAAGAGGGGATATTTACGAGGTCAATTACTGCACGGCTTTCAAGGCCGAGTTGGGGCCATTGCATTCGCCGGCCTTGTTTGAAAAAATGGCGTCTCGAACCCAAGCGCCATTCAGTGCATATCTCAAGCTCAATCAGCACGAGCTCCTTTGTACCTCTCCCGAACGCTATTTCAGCAAAAGGGGCCAGCGCATCTTGAGTCAGCCCATCAAAGGCACCAATCGCCGTGTTTCCAATAACCAGGCAGCTATGGCCTCTTTGAAAGAGAGTGAAAAGGAACGCGCGGAGAATGTGATGATCGTAGATTTGGTCCGCAATGACCTCAGTCGTGTAGCGACCAAGGGGAGTGTTCAGGTGAGCGAGTTGTGCGGCACCTATGCCTTTAAAAATGTAAATCAATTAATCAGTACGGTCGAAGCTAATATCACTCCCAATACCGGATTTTGGAAGCTTTTTGGCGCAACCTTCCCCATGGGGTCGATGACGGGCGCGCCCAAAGTGAGTGCCATGCAATTGGCCGAGCAGTATGAAAAAACCGCACGGGAGATTTATTCAGGTACGGTGGGATATACCACCCCTGAGGGCGATGCCGATTTTAATGTGGTCATCCGCAGTGTAGCGATCAATCGTAATACGGGCGTGGCGACGACACATGTGGGCGGTGCCATCACGATTTTGAGCGATCCACAGCAGGAGTACGAAGAGTGTTTGCTGAAGGCAGAGAGCATATTTGATAGCGCTCGATAAATTGGTTGTAGTTTTGATACTATAATCCTCTATTCATGACCATTATTCCTGGATCAAAAGCAATTCTTGGCTTCAGCGGCGGCGTAGATTCCGTGGTGTTGAGTCATTGGTTGTTACAGAGGTACAACATCCGTCCGTATTTGCTCCATGTGAATTACGGCCTGCGGGAGGAGGCGGACGAAGACGAACGCTGGTGCCGCTGGTTCGCAGGGGAGCATCGATTTGAAATTGAGGTGCTTCATGCGGCTCCTAAAAGGCGCAAGGGAGAAAACATTCAGAATTGGGCGCGGAAGCTTCGATATAATTGGTTCGCAGAACGCGCACAGGCCCTTGGGGCGGAATATATTTTCACTGCCCATCACCTTGACGATAGAAAGGAAACCTTTTTAATGAACGCCCTTCGCGGCGCGGGGTTGACCGGCCTCACTGGTATGTCTCATCCCCACATCCTTCGTCCAATGGCACAGATGAGCAAGGCGGATATTCTCGCGTTTGCCGAGGAAAATCAGCTTACTTGGCGAGAGGATTCGTCGAATCACACTTTGAAATATACGCGAAACAAGGTACGTAATTTGTTGCCTGAGGTTCTGGATGAAGTGGAGCCTCGCTGGCACGGCGGTTTGGCCAAGACTATTGATAATTTGGTCCGCGATCGTGATCTGTTGGAGGGGATGTTGGACGAGTTTGAACAAAATCATGTGCGCGAATTGGATGATGAAGTTTACATTGATTTTGGGAACTGGATCGAGCAGCCCTAT
>Ga0160423_10002105_pt1 | contig 16658 bp, 9 predicted proteins | sample CRUFie14St8metaG_FD_108191 | JGI IMG/M metagenome (GOLD analysis project Ga0160423, IMG submission 108191) | Marine microbial communities from the Costa Rica Dome - CRUD Field 142mm St8 metaG | ecosystem: Environmental > Aquatic > Marine > Oceanic > Photic zone | place: Costa Rica: the Eastern... | reverse complement strand
TCTGATATGTACCTCCTTGACAATTCAGTTCAACTGGACTATGCTTTGGAGGACTTTGAATACACCAAGTGGTTAGACCCAGACCCTGAAGTGGGTGCCTATCGTAAATACAACTGAGGTTATTATGAGCGTAAGATCACAAGTCCAAGTTGCTGAAGAAGCACTACGTCAAGCACTGATTAACGCTCTTGCTGAGGGCGATGAAGAATTTCTTTCTGAATTGTTTACTCAGTATCAAGCAGTCAGTGATTTGAATAAAAAAGTTAACCCAAAAGTTAACTACAATTTCAATTTGTCATCTGATTATCTAAAAACCGACCGCGTTGGTGGTGATTTAGATGCACTAGATGATATTACCTTTGCAGCAGGAACAGTTAATATTCCTGGTAGTTTTGGTAATGATATCATTGATTTTGGTGACTACAAAAGTCAAGAATATCGTTATGACTAGTCTCGGATAGACTATAAACTTGCCCTGGTCGGGATGGTCTTTTGACCCCTGTGTCTTGGAATGACATTAAACTTACCCTGGTGCGGATGGGATCTCTCTCCCGCCTGGTTTCTTATTTCCAGTAAAAGAATAAGTGGTGGATCCAATTTGACCCCTTCCGTGTGGATGATTTCCTGTTTTGCATCTAAACTAAAACAGGTGGCGTGCATGTGCCTTGGGGATTGACCTCCCCCTTTTTTGCGGGTGTAGTTCAGTGGTAGAACGTTAGCCTTCCAAGCTAAATGTCGTCGGTTCAAGTCCGATCGTCCGCTTTAATAAATACTTCTAGCTTAGTATAACCGTCTTCAGGACTAGAGGTATGTCAAAATTACTTGCGAATCAAATCGCTAATTATGGGGATGATGCTCCTATTGAGATTAAAGAAGGTCTTAATATCCCCGTTGGTAAACCAATTCAGGCAGCAGGTATTGCTGGATCTTCTGGACAGGTTCTGACCTCTACTGGATCTTCTATTTCCTGGACTACTCCTTTTGATGGAGATTATAATAATCTCAGTAATAAACCTACCATCCCTTCAGCACAAGTTCCCTCAGACTGGAATGCATCTGGTGGTGTTACTAGAATTCTTAATAAACCAGTTGTTCCACAGCAACCCAGTGTAACTCTAACTGCTCCTGGTGGATCTACTCTTACATATAATGCTGCTAATGGTGAATTTACATTTACTCCACCAGATCTCTCTGCTTATCTAACATCATATACAGAGACTGACCCTATTTTCCTAGCATCACCTGCCTATCAAATTACCGATCAAAATAGAACTGATTGGAGCACGGCATATTCTTGGGGAGATCATAGTCAAGCAGGATATCTTACAACATATACAGAAACTGATCCTGTATTCACTGCTTCTCCTGCTGGCAGTATTTCACTGCAACAAATTACCAATTGGAATGATGCTTATGGATGGGGCAATCATGCTGCTCAAGGATACCTCACATCATACACAGAAACCGATCCAATCTTTAGTGCTTCAGCAGCTGCTGGTGTAACCACTCAGTTAGTATCTAACTGGAATACAGCATACACCTGGGGAGATCATGGTGCTGCTGGTTACCTGACAAATCTCACATCATCATCCATTGATGGACTTAGTGATGTTTCTATTTCTGGTCCTACCAATGGTCAACTACTACAATACAACGGTAGTAACTGGACTAACATTACACCTAGTTACCTAACTTCTTACACAGAAACTGATACTCTTGCTACTGTAACTGCTAGAGGTGCTACAACCAGTACAGCATGTACTTTCCTCAACGTAACTGTTAGTGGAAACTTAAATGTTCTTGGAACAACCACTCAAAATAATGTTACTACTCTGAACGTAACAAATAATGAGATTGTTATCAATGAGAACCAAGCATCTGGTGGATTAAATGCCATCATTAGAAATGACAGAGGTAGTGATGCTGATGTAGATATTCGTTGGGATGAAGTTGCTGACAAGTGGAAGTTTACTAACGACGGAAGCACATATTATAATCTACCAACTGCAGCATCTGATCTTACAAATGATGCTGGGTATCTAACTTCCCCTGGACCTTTGGATGGTCTTTCTGATGTTGTAATTAGTAATCCTTCTACAAACGAAGTATTAAGATACAACGGAAGTCAGTGGGTAAATGCTAGTGTTAGCACCACTGCCCAAGTTGTTGTTCAAGATGCAGCACCAAGTAATCCACAATCAGGTGATATGTGGTGGAAGTCTGATGAAGGAACACTTAAGATTTACTATTCTGATACTGATACAAATCAGTGGGTAGACGCTTCACCTATTGGTGATCCGTTTGACAATGTATATGCTAGTGTAGCATTCTTCCCTGGAGCAAATATTAATGAGGGTGCATTCGCTTACTCTCAAGCAACGGGTGCGATATACTACTCTAACGCTGTAAGTTGGACTAGTCAGAGACTCGTTACTACCAACAGTTCTAGCACATCAGACTTCTCTACACTACTTGCTAACACTCAGTTAACATATTCTGTTAGTGCTATCAATGATATTGGTGGAGATGTTGCAAAGAAAACTATTAGGTTGTCTGATTCTCAGGGTGTTACTAGTGATGTAACACTTATAGCGGGAACAGGACTATCAGTTGTCAAGTCCAATAATGAAATTACATTTAACAATGATGTAACTGACACTACATATGGAATTTCTTCTGAAGCAGGAGCTGGTGCTAACGCCACATTCAGACTAACTGATAGTGGAGGAGTTTTAGATGAGATTACTTTTGCTGGTGCTGACGGTCTGACTGTAGAGAACACGGATGCTAACACAATTACATTTAGAGCACCTGATATTACTACTCAGTTATATACTGATGAGAAAGCACAGGATGCTATTGCTGCGATGTTTGCCAATGGCACACATACAAACATCACATTCACATATGATGATACTAACAATGCTATCAGTGCTACGGCACAAGCAGGTGGTGGAGGTGGTGGAGGAACCACTTATGATCTATTAGGATCAAATACCACTAGCAATAATGCTATTCTTACTCTTCGTGATGCTAACAACAATGATGATGACATTGAGATTGCTGGTAGTGGTGGCACAACCGTAACTTGGGATGGTCCTAACAATAGAATTACTCTTGGTAGCACAGCACCAGTTCAACCAGATTGGAATGCTACATCTGGACTAGGAGAAATCCTCAACAAACCATCTATTCCATCAGCATATACGCTTCCTATTGCTGCAGCAGGTACACTAGGTGGTATCAAGGTTGGTGCTAACCTCAGCATTGATGTTGATGGTGTTCTTAGTGCTAATGCTGGAGGATACACATTACCAGCAGCAGACGCAACGACACTTGGTGGTATCAAGGTTGGTTCTGGACTTTCTATTGATGGTAACGGTGTTCTAACTGCCACTGGTGGTTCTACTGTTCCATCTATTCAAGATATTTCTGGAACCACATCATCAATTGGTGCTGACGTGACCGCAGAACTAAATATTACAGGTTACAAAGCCTATTCGTTATTCAAGGTTACTACTGATGCTGAGGCATGGGTCCGAGTTTATGTAGATGATGCGTCAAGAGATGCTGATGCTACACGAAGTGAAGGAGAAGATCCTAGTCCAGGCAGTGGTGTTATTTCTGAAGTGAGAACGTCTGGAGCAGAATCAATTTTGATTTCACCAGGCATCATGGGATTCAATAACGATAACCCAAGAACAGATAGCATTTATCTAGCAGTCACTAATAGAAGTGGCGCAGCAACCACAATCACAGTCACTCTAACAGCATTACAGATAGGAGAATAATAAAGATGGCAATTTTAAGATCAGTCGTAGATGTCAATAACGGCAATACTGGTTGGACTAAATCAGACGTTCTAGATGCTTTGGAGACTGTGTTTGCCAACCTAGGATGGCATGGTGGTAGTGCTTCATCTGGTGTTCCTCAAGCAGTTTTATCGCCAGGAAATAAATCATGGTTAACTCCTTCATCGCAAAGAGGTCTTTGGAACAATGGTAGAGATACCACTTTTCGTCACGGTTGTCCCAACTTAGGTTCCTCTGGAACAAAAAGTAGATACTTCAATGTCACCAACAACGGCACTACATCATACAGAGTGTTGGAAGAATTTCGCTTCAATGCAGTTAGTCAAGTAGATGGTACTGCTGAAACGATTAATGATTCTAGACATGGACTACAAACAGGAGATGCGATTCACTATGCTGCTGGTATAACTTCACCTGATGCCAATTATGTCATTGGTGGATTGTCTGCTGACACAATTTACTATGCTATTAGAGTAGATGAAAACCTTTTTAAGGTAGCAGCAAACGCAACTGATGCTAGTAATGGAGTTGCTATTGATATCAGTCCAGCAACAACTAGTGGGTATTATTTCCAAAGAGCTTCTGACGCAGCATATGATAACTATAATGTTGTTGCTGAATTAGGAGATAATCTTTACTTTAATGTAGATGATCAGAGTGGTGGTGAGTTTGCTTTGTGTGGCAACACCAATACTTATAATGCTGATAGACTACTGAGTGAAGATAACGCTGCTTATTTTCGTGGATCTGATTATGGATATCAGGATTTTTATACCGCAGTGACTACCAGTGGTGCTGGATTTCTTAGATTTGATACCAGAGATCACGCTCAATCTGAAGATGTTCCAACTTATGCTCCACAAGATCCTCATCCTTCATGGACTAATGCTGGTCAACTTGGTTACTTTGGACTTACTAACTACATCTATGTAAATGATACTAACCCTGCTATGAAGGGTACTATCACTTTACTTCCAAGACTTCATGATAGAGGTGGCGCTAGAAAACCATATTTCAAACACACTGTTCCTGCTAGTGGTGGAAGAGGAGAACTAAAACTTAGAGTATACCTGGGAGGATATAGTTACGACGGTGTTGGTTGGGTCAACGGAATTACAATTGAAAACTTTACTACAGGATGGACTACTGCAGATACATTTACAGTTCCTGGTTCTATTTTTACTGGTGCTTCAACACCAAGTGATCTTAACTTTGGTATTAACACCGCAGAAAGTTCTACAGATGCATATGATGGAACTTTTAGTTTAGCAATTACTAATCTTGGTGCTGGATCTAACTTCTACCAGAAACATAACAATGGATACTATGCTATTCTGAAAAATGTGAATGATGCTTCTAAAACATATGGCACAACATATTATTCATTTAATATGCATCAAGATAATGACTATTATTTCAACATTTGCGCGGGAAATGATTTTGAGTGGGCGAACCATTATGGAACAAGTCACACTAGCACTAATGTATCTTCTAGTAATCCAGGAAATTGGAGAGGTAGTGCTGGATTAGATTATCAAAATTCATACAATTATTTGTCAAGATCTAATGATGCTGATTGGAATAGAATTCAATATGCTGCTACTTCCACTCCAACTGCTTATCCAATGAGTATCAGGGTGTATAGAGCACAAGCACCACAAGATACTAACTTTGCTGTCATTCAATTTTGTCAGACTATCAATGGAAACATTGTTCCTTATGGAACAATTTCATTACATAAGGGAGCAACTTTTGGTTCATCTGTCTTTGACTTAGATTATGTATGGTTGGATACCTATACTCAATACGCAACAGGAACTAGATCAGTTTCACTTCGCTATCGTTATCCAAACTACACATACTATGCTGTCGGACAAGAAGATAGTAACAAACAAAACTCTCAAATGAGAGCATCATCATATGGATATATTAGAGACCTTCAAGCGACTGCTGATTACCAATATAACACTTACACATGTAACATAGATACCGATAACACTGATTCTGGTACTCAAGTTTTAACTTACTATAGAAATAGTACATATGATTTTTACAGTAGCAATTCTGTAGCATCAGAAGCGGATTACTTTAGACCAATGAAAGGTATTCCAGTTTCTATTAATCTCGTCCCATGTCCTTATTATCTACCAGATGATTTTGTAATGCTTCAAGTATCAACAACTCCAGGACTAGCAACTTTTAGACCAGGAGATACGGTAACAGTCAGTGCATCTGAAATTTATGAAGTTGTTCTAGCTGGATATCAAACTAGTCAGAACGGTCTTGATAACGTAGACAATAATAGTTCTATGGGTATGCTATTCCTCGCTCGTACAACCTGATGGCAAACATAACACTTTCAGAAACACCAGGACCTGCGGTGTCTGGTTTTAATACAAATCAATTAGTTGCTAATACTGCTACTGGTGTCATCAATCCAGATTATTCTGGTATTGCTAGAGCAATTGGACCAGCAGATTCTCCTCAAAATTATGACATTACAGATTTAGACAAAGGTTCTTCTCCTCGTGAGAGTAGAAGATCTCTTCGTGGTTTCTTGAGAGGTAGGAGACCATTCTTTGGATTACTCTTCCCAAGAGGTTACTACAACAGATAACTAAATACAAAAGAAGAGTAGTATCGTCTAGAAATGGCATTAGATTTTCCTGCATCACCGAATATTAACGACACGTATACATTTGGTGGTGTAACGTGGACTTACGATGGAACAACCTGGAAAGTTCTGGGGAGATTCCAGTTCACGTCTTCGGAAACTGATCCTATCTTTACGGCATCGCCTGCTAATAGTATTTTACAGCAGAATATTACAAACTGGAATACCGCATACGGTTGGGGAGATCACGCCGTTGCTGGTTACCTGACATCAATAGGATCTATCGGTAGTCATAGTGATGTTAACATTGCAACTTTACAAGATGGACAACTATTAAAGTATAGTGTTGCTAATGCTAGGTGGGAGAACTGGACTCCTACATATCTAACTAGTTACACAGAAACTGATCCTGTATTTACTGCTTCTCCTGCTGGTGGTATTACAGCAACAAACATTACTAACTGGAACACCTCGTATAACTGGGGTGACCATGGATCTGCTGGATATCTAACAGCAGAGGCAGATACTCTTGCGAGTGTAACTGGTAGAGGTGCATCAACTACCACTGATATTACAACTACTGGTAAAATTTATTATTCTAATAATTTTGCCGATCTAACAGCACTCAACGCTGTTAATCCAACTACCTATCATGGTATGTTTGCTCATGTTCATGCTGAAGGTCATGGATATTTTGCACATGCAGGTCAATGGACACAGTTACTAGACACTGGATCTGCTCTTGGTGATCTTGCAGATGTATCCGCTACTGCTCCTAGTACAAATGATGTTCTAACTTGGAATGGTTCTAACTGGGCTCCTGCAGCTCCTACTGGTGGCGGTGGTGGTGCTAGTGTTACTATCTCTGACACACCACCTGCTGCAACTGCTGGTGACCTATGGTGGGAAAGTGACAGTGGTCGCCTTAAGATTTACTATCAAGACGTTGATACAACACAATGGGTTGATACTAATCCACCACTAACACAAGATAGAATTGCATCAGCGTCTGCTCCATCATCTGCTACAGACACTGGAACTCCTGGTGACATTAGATATGATTCTAACTATGTTTATATCTGTATCTCTAACAATACTTGGAAGAGAGCAGCACTTGCAACTTGGTAATTCTAAATACTACGGAAGGAGCATCTTAAGAAATGGCAATCAATTTTCCCTCAACAGCAGGGCAGGCAACTGACGGTTCATATACCTATAACGTAGCGGGTATTATTTACGCATGGAATGGATCGTCGTGGGAAGCAGCAGGAGCTGGTGCTAGTGCAACTGACAGAACTTTGTTCAGTGTCACTCAGAATGCTGCTGGATCTGCAGCTCTTTCTTACAATAATAACAATGGTGTTTTTAGTTACACACCTCCTGATCTTTCTGCTTACCAATTAAGTTCTAGTAATAATCTTGGTGGACTTAGTGATGTAACTCTTACTGGTCCATCTACTGGTCAGGCTCTGAGATATAACGGAAGTGCTTGGGTAAATTCTGCACTAGCAGTTAACGATCTTTCTGATACTGATATCAATTCTGGTGGAGTAAACCCACTAGCAGATGGTCAATTACTTCAGTGGAGTGCCTCTCAAAGTAAATGGATTAATAATCCCTTTGCAACATCTGTAAGCACTACAAATGGTGCTTACTTTGCAGTTTCTCAAGCAACAGGTAATGTTCAGATTGAAGGACTGGGAACAGGTGCCGCACTTGAATTAACCAATGGTGGATCTCCCGTTGCTATTTCTTTTGACTTTAATACTGGAACAGCAGGGCAAGTTATTACTGCAACTGGTAATGATGGTTTTGGAAATGCAACTGGTGCTACATGGGCAACTCCTACAGGACTACAAACTAGAAAAACAGCATCTGTAACACAATCTATTGCTGCTGGTGCTTCAGCAGATGTATCTATTTCAACTGCTAAAGGATTTGTTTTGTATAGTATTCAAACATCACATGCTGCATGGGTGACATTATATACTGACACAAATAGCAGAACTGCTGATGCTGGTAGAGTTGAAACTACTGATCCTACACCTGGTTCTGGAGTTCTATCGGAAGTTATTACTACAGGAGCAGTCACACAACTAATTACTCCTGGAACAATTTGTTTTAATTCCTCTGCTATAGCAACAACATATGCTAAGGTTGTAAATAAAAGTGGATCCACTGCAAACTTACAGGTAACTCTTACTTATCTTCAACTAGAGGCTTGATATGGAAGAAAAAATCTACATCGTAACGCTCTACAAACATGAGGATCTAGAGCAGTTTTACAATGAGATGAGTGAATTCCATCTAGTGATGAAGCGTCCTATGAGTAGGAACACTCACTATAAGATGACTGAAGAACAGGCAGAAAAAATACGCCAAGATCCTAGAGTTTGGGATGTACAATTACCACCAGAAGAACTTGGCATGGTGATGGGTAGAGACATAATCAACTATAATGATTATTCTATTACTGGAAATTTTTGGAAAGGAGATACACAAGGATCACCTACTGTATCCTCTAATGATAGACAGTGGGGACAAATTCATTGCGGTGGAAACACTGTACAAAGAGGAAAGAGTCAGTTTGGTCTTATCAGTCAAGGTGGAACTTATGAACAAGTAACTGACACTGTAAATATTTTTAATGATGGCAAGCACGTTGATGTAGTTATCTGTGATGATCCAGTATCTTATGATTGTCAGGAATGGTTCAGTCCTACCACAGGTCAGACAAGATTTATTCAATATGATTGGTATGGTCAATTAAATACTCTTGTATCATCAATTGATGATGATGGTATAACAGTACCTACAGGATCATATCCAAACTATTTTGATAATGCTACTAACACAGAGAGTCATGGCACACACGTTGCTGGAACAGTAGCAGGACAACACTATGGATGGGCAAGAGAAGCAAACATTTATAGTATGCAAGTCCTTGGTAACACTGCAAACACAGGAACACCTGTACCAGGTTTATTAATCTTTGATTACTTAAGAGCTTTCCATAGAAACAAGGCAGTCAATCCTGATACTGGTATTAAAAACCCAACTATCACAAATCATAGTTGGAGTTATAGTTATAATCTTGCTGATATATTAGAGAAAGCATCACTAGATCTTTCTGATATAAGTTATGTAATTTATAGAGGAACACTTTACGATTCTTCAAATCCTAATCCTTCTGGTTGGGATTGGGCAGGACTAGAGGCAGACTTTGGTTTTGCACCTAACAAAATGAAAATTAATTCTGATTACACAGCAATTAAAGCTGATGTAGAAGATGCTATTTCAGAAGGTATTGTAATTGTTGCTGCCGCAGGTAATAATAATTTTCATTGTGTCTATGATGGTGATGTTGATTACTATAATAGAGTATCAATTTCAGGATTAGGAACAGTTTATTACAATAGAGGATCATCTCCAGGCAATTCTCAAAACGTAATTGCAGTTGGAGCTCTTGGTAATAGACATGATTTTAGGAGATCTACTTACTCTAACTTCGGACCCGTTGTTGAAATATTTGCACCTGGTAATAATATTCTTTCCGCTTACGATAGTTCTGGACTTGCAGATAATAAGTATGGTGGAGCACCAAATTATTTCTATCCTATCCAAGGAACTAGTATGGCATCGCCACAAGTGGCAGGTGTACTAGCATGTTTAGCTACTGGTAAAGAGAGGTTTACACAAGGAACTGCTAAAAAATATTTGAAAGAGACTGGTATTTACAATGACATGAGTTGGGATGCTGGTAGTGGTAGCGGAACTCCTGCAGCAACATTTAATATTACAACAACTGCACCATCATCTTCGTATTATACACTTAATGGAACTGATAGAAATGGTGCTGTAAGTGGTAATGATGTTGGAATAGTTGTGTATGTTGGTGATACAATTAACTTTAATCTATCAAACGTATCTGGTATTCATCCATTCCGTATTAGAAATTTTCCAAACGGTACAGATGTCAGCACTCCAGCAGCATCAGGTCAAGGTTCTACAGGTAATGCAACAGTATCTTGGACACCAAATACAGCAGGAGATTATGTTTATCAGTGTGCAGTTCATTCTGGTATGGTAGGAACTATAAGTGTAGTGCCTTCACCTAGTAATGCAGGAACGTTTGCTGATAATTCTTGTAAAAAAGGTAGTCCTGATCTATATTTGATTGCTAAAAATCCTAGAGAGGGTGTGACTGGAATGATATCTAGTCAAGTTGGTGCTAGATCTAACGGTCTTACATTTCCTAGGGTTTCAACATTTAATAGACCAGCACCTGCCGCGTTACCTAAGACGTTAACATTAGCTGTTACTAATACTGGTGCATCAAGTTACATTTTCAATGGTGCTGATAGAGCAACTACTCATGTTGACGCACAAGATCCAACAATCAATATAAATTATGGAGATACATTAGAATTATCTTTCAATATCTCTGGTGGTCATCCATTCTGGATCAAAACTTCTGCTACAACAGGAACAGGAAATGGAGTTTCAACTGGCACCATTACCAATAATGGACAACAATCATTGAACTTGACTTGGGACACCACTGGAGTGACACCTGGCACATATTATTATATCTGTCAGTTCCATAGTGGAATGGTTGGACAGATCGTTATTTCATAGGACATAAATAAGAACGAGCACTAGTATTTGTTGGTAGTTAAATGGCTGACCGCTTTCCGTTAATTGTTAATGCCGTCTCTAGAAAGATTGAGGAACTTGTTTCTGGAGACAACTTAGATCTTACAGGGAATAATATTATTCTCGGTGGAGATTCTGGAGCAGGAAAATATTTGAGTAGTGATGGTACTAATCTTTTATGGGGAGAACCAGGAAATGTTTATCTTACACAAACACAAACACTAGAGAACAAGACATTCACTGCTTGTATTATTTCTGGATCTACAAATACATTATCAAACATTCCAAACAATGCTCTTGTTAACCCTGGTATTACAATCAACGGATCTACTATTGCTCTAGGCGGAACCGTAACTACCCCTGATAACAATACAACTTACACCATCTCTGCTCAAGATGGAACTAATGCAGCACAAAAAATTCTAAGACTTACCTCTGGTGGTAATGCTGGTGCTGGTGTAAACGATGATGTTGTTCTTGCAGTTGGTGTTCCTGCAAGTGTCCCTGCAAACAGAAAAGCACTTTCACTATTCCTTGATAGAAGTGGTGAAACTATTACGATCTCTGGTCATCAGGAAGATGACAATACTATAACCACAGTTCAGTCTGCTGTTGGTGGTACAGCGCAAACAGGTGCTATTATCCTGAATGCAACAGGATCCTCTACAATTTCTCAGGACGCAGCAACAAAAACTATTACTATCAACTCTACTTATGTTGATACAATTACAAGACTGAGAGCAACTACAGGTCAGGTTTTTGCTGCTTCTGATTTTACTTTCCTTGACGGTGGTGCAACTACAGTAACTCAAGGAGTTGATGGTAATGGTGACCCTACCATTACATATAGCTCTACTGATACTATTACTAGACTCAGAGGTAGTAGTGCAGGTACATTTGTGACTGGAGATACCACAATTACTGGCGGCACGAATGTAACAGTATCTCAGGTAGGAAATACTATTAGTGTTGCTTCTGTAGATACAAATACAGTTACTAGATTGTCTACTGGTGGCAACGCTGTTACTGCAGGTGACTTTAATTTTGTTGCCTCTGGTGCTGCTAGCATCTCACAATCTACTGCCGCTGGTGTTACAACTATTACAATTAGTTCTGCTAACGATGATACTGGTGCATCTCTAACAGCATCTGGTGGTGTAATTCTTTCTGGAACAGATTTCAGACTGAAAAACTATACTAACTTTAGTGGTAACACTTTAATGAAGTGGGACTCTGGTAATAGTCAGTTAACAAATAGTCTAATTACTGATAATGGATCTACTGTTACCATTGATGGCGATTTAGTTGTTGAGGGAACTCAAACTATTCTGAATACATCTACTCTACAAGTAGAAGATAATGATATTCAATTAAGAAAAGGTAATAACCTAACAGGTTCTAATGGTGGCATCACACTGAATAGAACATCTGATGCTGGTGGTAACATTACCTCTTTTGTAAATCTTCAATGGTATGAAACTGGTGGATACTGGAGATCATGGGATGGATCTATTGAAAAGAGATTTGTAACAGAAACCGAAACTCAAGTTCTTACAAACAAAACTCTTACTGCACCAACACTTACTGCTCCTATCTTAGGTGCAGCTAGTGCAACATCTATCAACGGATTAGAAATTGCTTCTACTGCATCTGCGACTATTGATATTGCAACCAGTAAAACTCTAGATGTTAATAGAGATCTGGTACTAACATCCGATAATAACAGTGCATCTATCACAGTTAATTTTAGACAAGGTGGTAACGTAGCATATACATCTGATACTCTTGCAACCTTTGCATCTACTACATCCACACAACTTCGTGGTTTGATAACAGACACCACTGGTACTGGTCGTCTCATGTTCAATGATTCGCCAACAGTTCTTAACGCTCTTAATACAACATCTAGTGGTTTCACATTACTCAACTCTGGTGTTACCAACCTAACATTTGCTGGTGCTGCTAGTATTATCACAATGGGTGCTGCTGGTGGTACTACAACTATCAATCAGAACTTGGTTATTAATGAAGACTTGACAGTTGGTGCTAGTTCTAGTGATACTTGTCTTGTCAATGCTACTCTCAACTCTGAAAATGCAGACATTCTAATTCGTGGAACGGATACTGATGTAATGCATATTGGTCGTGGCGGCGGCGCTGTAAATACCAATACACGACTGGGATCTCAAGCACTACAAAATAATACTTCTGGATCTCAAAATACAGCTCTTGGATATCAAGCACTCCTCACAAATAATTCTGGTGCATCCAATACTGCACTGGGTAACAGGGCACTGAGAGCAAATGGTGTTGGCGCTAACAATATTGCAATTGGTAAAGATGTACTACTAGTTAATCTTGACGGAAGTAAAAATATTGCGATTGGAAACAATGCACTAGAGCAAAACACTACGGGCGATTCCAATGTCTGCATTGGACACTATGCTGGTTTTGATGTTTTTGGATCTGGTAACGTTCTTATCGGTCCTGCAGACAATGAAAACTCTGGTGACGTAACATTCAGACCACCTTCTGTCTCTGGTAATAGACAGTTAGTTATTGGTTCTGGTGGTCAGGCATGGATTAGAGGTGATTCTAATTATGATGTTACATTCAATAATGATGTTACTGTTGATGTTGATCTTACTGTTAAAGGTAACCTGAATGTTCTTGGTACTCAGACAATTACTGAGTCAAACATTGTAAGGATCGCAGACAAACATTTAGAGCTTGCATATGTTGTTAGTACACAGTTTATTGCTACTGCTGTTACTGGAACAGCAGAGTTAACTGGAGTTACTCCTACTGCTGGTTTGATTCCTGGTATGGCGGTTAGCACTGGTACTACTGGATTTACTATTCCACCAAACACAGAGATTCTTTCTATTACTGGAAACACTATTCAACTCACGAATAATATTACTGGTAGTGGACAGATCACATTGACTGCTATCGGTCCTTCAGATACTTCAGCTGTTGACGGTGGTATTATTGTTAAGGGAACCACGGACAAAAAGATTACTTGGAAAGGATCTGATGCTGGTGTCACATACAACACTTGGGTATCTTCTGAGAACTTTGATCTTGCATCTGGAAAACATCTCTCACTTAATGCAATCAAGGTTGCGGATCCAAATACATTAACTATCGGACCTAACAACGGAGCATTAGCAGGACAGATTGATCTTGCTAATGGCGGTACTGGATATACTTTAGGTAGTGCAGTTGTTGGTGCTGGTGCAACAACCTTTAGTTTCTCTAGCACTGGTCAGGTTAAATTACCAAATGGTGATACATCTCAACGTAGTGTAAATCCCGTCGTTGGAATGTTGAGATATAACAGTCAAACAAATGAGTTTGAGGGTTACTCTGGTTCTACTCCTGCATGGGGTTCAATTGGTGGCGGAGTTGCTGTTCAATCTGCTGCTCCTACTGCTCCTAATCCTGGAGACCTTTGGTATGATTCTGATGATGGTCGTTTGTTTGTATACTATAACGACGGAACTACATCTCAATGGGTTGATGCCTCACCAAACGGAGTTCCAACTGATCTAGTTGTTGATGGCACAGGAACATTTGGCAATTCAACTGTAACACTCGCTCAAAACACAGGCATAACAATTGATGATGGAGCAATTGATTTATACCAAGCAACATCTAATGCTGCTGCCATACCATTCAAGGTACAATCTGATGTAGGTGGTACAAAAGTTTTAAAATTTACTGTTGGTGCTAATGGAGATGTTCTTCCTGGTGCCGATGCCAACATGGATCTTGGTTCAGCATCATTCCGTTGGGCAAACATCTACTCTGCTGACCTTCAACTATCTAACGAAGGATCTGCTAACGAGGTAGATGGAACCTGGGGTCAGTACACAATTCAAGAGGGTGAGGAAGACCTGTTCCTGATAAATAGAAGGAGCGGTAAGAAGTACAAGTTCATGCTTCAGGAGGTTCAGTAGATGCCAATTTACACAGGTAATAAATCAACCGCAACATATGTCCAGAGTAATTTTGGCGGAACTGTTGGAAATACAAAAGAAATTGGAACATGGCAAGTAGATAATGGCGCTCACTCCATGAGAGTTAGTGTTGTTGCATCTATTTCAGGACACTCTGTATGTAAAAACTACGAAATCTCGGTACAATTCAATCAGACAGGAACTTCTTTTCATAGAGTTTTACCAGTGTCTGCCTCTGGATCATATAGTAGCAATGATTGGGAGTTAGAAGCACGATCTGATGGTTCAATTCTTACATTGAGATTAATTAAAACTGAGGGAACCACTGCTGGTAATTATCAAGTTACTGTAGATTATTATTCTTATGGATTACCTGGATATTCTTTTACTGAAGGCACTACTACTGATTCAGGTGTAACACCATCAACTAATTTTCTTACTGGAACTGGTGTACAAACTACAGCTCAAGGTAGGGTTGTATCAACTAGTAAACATAAACCAGGATTTTATGCTAGGAGTCTATCAAATCCAAATACCAGTGGATATGCTAATAACATACCAAACCAATTAGTATTTACTAATGAAGAGCATGATAATGGTGGCGATTATAATAATTCAACTGGAATATTTACTGTCCCTGTAACAGGATTATATTTCTTTAGTTTCCATATCTTAATTGATAATAATTCTTCTTCTACTGAAGTTACTAGGGCAGAAATTAGGAAGAATGGATCTTCTACATTTATTATTGCTTACGGTCAAGAAGACGACACAACCAACTCACAATATAGTGAACATATGTCTGCTTCTGGTGTAGTTCAATGTAGTGCTGGAGATACAATTGAGGTTTTTTGTACTAATGGAAAACCCCATGTCGGATCTGAAACTGGATTTACAGGATTCTTGATCGGTTGATAAATAGATCTGGAGACACCAGACTAAAAGCAAATGGCAATCAATTTTCCCGCAAGTCCTAATACAAATGATACATTCACTGCTGGATCTATCACGTACAAATGGGATGGAGCAAAGTGGATTGGTCTAGGTGTTACTCCCGCAGATAGATTAGTTGAGGGTAGCAATAGTTTAGAGATTAATGCCAGTAATGAATTAGTTTGGACTGGTGGTACTTCTAAGTTTGGTGGAGTCCTACAAGGTGATCAAAGAGTAGTTATAAATGGTGCTGGTGGAAAATCAGGAGCATCAAATACACTTTTAAATTATGCTGGTGATGGAAGTACAGTCACAGCATCTTTTACAGCTGATGGTGCAGCTAGTTTCTCTGATCAAGTAGTTATTGGTAGTGGATCTGCTGCTAACTCTGAGTATGGTTTGATTGCTTATGCAGATTCAAATTCTACATCTAATAAATCTTCTGTATATGCTAGAAATATTGGTGGTGGTCGTAATTTTACTGGTGATAATTCTGCTGGTGCCACTACATTTGAAGTTTATTCATCTGGAACTATTGTCAGCACTCAATCAGCTAGTAGTGAAATTACATCATATAATACAATTAACTCAGGTACTGGTAGTAACAGAATCCTAATAAGGACACAAGCTAACCAGGGTGGAGATCCATATATCAAGTTTGATGCTGGTGGATCCAACATG
>Ga0160423_10002103_pt1 | contig 16668 bp, 10 predicted proteins | sample CRUFie14St8metaG_FD_108191 | JGI IMG/M metagenome (GOLD analysis project Ga0160423, IMG submission 108191) | Marine microbial communities from the Costa Rica Dome - CRUD Field 142mm St8 metaG | ecosystem: Environmental > Aquatic > Marine > Oceanic > Photic zone | place: Costa Rica: the Eastern... | reverse complement strand
CAGGTGGCGTACGAAAAAATCCATCCGCTTACGTGCCGCGTAGCGGCTTTCACCAACGCCGTGACCACCGCCGGGGAACATGAGAAACTCAAAATCCTTGTCGGCCTTAATCAGCGCGTTGACGACCTGATAGGTGGAGGCCGGATCGACGTTGGTGTCCAGCTCACCCACGGTCAGCAGCAATGCCCCCTGCAGGCGGTGCGCGTTCACGGTGTTGGACTGCTCGGCATAATGAGGGCCAACCGGATAGTCCATCCACTGCTCGTTCCACCAAACTTTATCCATTCGATTATCATGACAACCGCAATCTGCCGCTGCGGCCTTGTAAAACTCACCGTGCCAAAGCATGGCCGCCATCGCATTTTGGCCGCCGGCCGAGCCGCCGTAAATACCCACGCGGCTGAGATCCATGTACGGATACTTTTTCGCCGCTGCCTGCATCCACTTAATGCGGTCTGGAAAGCCGGCGTCATTGATGTTCTTGTAGGCAAAATGTTGGAACTCGCGCCCGCGATGGTTCGTTCCCTTGCCGTCTATCTGCACGGTGATGAAGCCCAGCTCCATCAACTCATCACGCCAGTGGCCGTACCGGCTGCGCCAGCCTTTCGGCACAAACGAACCGTGCGGCCCAGCGTAAATGACCTCCACAACGGGATATTTTTTCTTCGGATCAAAATTGCTCGGTCGGCAAATGATGCCGTGGATGTCAAACTTGCCGTCGCGATCCTTGGCCACAAACCGTTCGGCATGCCGCCAGCCGGTGGCGTAGAGATCCTTGGCATCTGCGGTCTCCAATTCGCAAAGCAGTTTGGCATCGCTCACGCGTCGTAAAGCATGACGTGGCGGCAGATCTACGCGGCTCCAGGTATCGATGAAAACTGTCTTGTCCGGCGACACCTGCGTGCTATGCGTGCCGTCACCTTCAGTCAGGCGAAACAGCCCGGTGCCATCGAAGTTCACGCGGTAGGTGTGCAGGTAATACGGATTCTGACCCGGCTCGCGGCCGGCGGCTCGGAAGGTAATCTGCCGCTTGTCCTCATCCACCTCCACCACCTCGCGCACCACCCATTGCCCCTTGGTGATTTGGTTTTTCACTTTGCCGGTTACGCCGTCGTAAAGGTAAAGATGATTCCAGCCATCGCGCTCGGACCGCCAGATGATTTCCTTCAGGTCATTGACGTCTCGGCGAAAGCTGTTACCGAACACGAACACAAAGGTCTCGGCCGTTTCATCAATCAACGTGCGCGCCTTGCCGTCAGCCACGGGAATCTCAATCACCCGATGCGCGCCAAAACCGCGCTCGATATGCTCAAACAGCAACCCGCTTGAATCCGGCCGCCACTTCAGTTCGCGCGTTTCAAATGGATCCTTCACCAACGCCGGATCCACCGTGAAATGCTTGCCATCCTTTACCGCTTCAAACACGTGGACCGTGTGCGTAGGAATTTTGTCTCCCGGTTTGGCGTACACGCGTGTGAAGCTCTTCGGCTGCAATTGCTTGGAAGGCGACGATTCCACGTATTGCACGCGCCGCTCATCCACCCGCTTGCGGCGCACGATGCCAATGTAGCGCGAGTCCGGCGACCAGCGCAGGTAACCCTCATAACGGTCCTGCTCCTTGCCATCGCGTGAGAGCTGAATCTCCTCTTCCCCTTCCGTCGTTCGGATCCACAAATTATGATCACGCAGAAACGCGCGCCATTTGCCGTCGGGAGATTTCCAGTGATCCTTTCGTGGGGGCTTCTCCGGTTTTGGCGGCAGGTCCACTTTGGCCGCCAACGCGTCCCGCGCCTTTTCAAATTTCGCCTTGTCTGAAAACGCCTGACGCTTACCGGCCACACCATCCACCAACACCCATTCGCGGCCATCGCGCAACCGGTTCTGGTACCAGAAATGCGGTCCTCCCAGCCACTGCGGCGAAATCCGCTCCTTGAACACCTTCCCGCTGATCTGCCCGCGCAGCGCGTAGGCCCGCTCGTAATCCGCTTTCGTTCCCTGACCCTGCGCCGTTGACCACAGCGCGCACATCGCGATCCAAAGAAAAAGCCTATTCATGAACGGCCACAGTGTTCGGCTAACATCCAAGGCAGTCAAGGCCCACCATTTACACTTCAACAATCAAAAATCACCAGCCGATATTCATCAATCCATCCCAACCCTATTGCCATCCGGCGAAAACGCCAGTCACTGCCCCACTTCACCGGCCCAATGACTGTGGCGGACGGAGGCGCCGCAAAAGATGCAACGGCAAAAGTCAGAAGGCTCAAGCAACGCAACAGTACGGAGCAATTATCAGGGGCTGACACCGGTCGGCAAGCGCCCGTCTAAACCAGCTGCTTGATGGGCTGAGCGTTGGTGATGACGCGCTGGACCTCGGCGGGAAGGTTGTTGCGCAGGCGGAGATTCGGGATGTCGAAGAGCGTGTGCATCACCGTGCCGAGCAGCATGTTGTTGGTCACCAGATCCGCAGCGGGCGCGCTGGCAGTCTTGTCGCTCTGGCCAATCACTTGGCCCATGTTCAGGCCGCCGCCGGCAAAGGCGAGCGTGCACAGGCGGCCCCAGTGATCGCGACCGCCCCGATTGTTGATGCGCGGAGTACGGCCGAATTCGCCGGTGATCACGAGTAATATCTTTTCGCTGAGCCCGCGGTGTTCGCAGTCCTCAATAAACGCGCTTACCGCCTTGTCCACTGCCGGGCCGAGAATAGGCATGCCGTCATCCACGCCAAAAGCGTTGCCGTGCATGTCCCAACCGGTGTTGGTGACGGTGACAAATCCGCAGCCAGATTCGCACAGACGACGGGCCATCATCATCTGCTGGCCCAATGCCTCGGGCGAAAAACCGGGGATGGCTTGGCCGTTCTTTTTCTTCTTCGGCAAACCTTTGGGAATCTTGATGTGACCGGTATCGTAACGCTCCACCCAACGCGGGTCTTCATCGGAAAGATCAAATACTTTCGACACGCCGCCGAGGATAACGTCGAACGCCTGCTGTTCAAACTCGCTGGCGCTCTCCACACCGCCCTTGTCGGCGAAGCGTTTCAGCTCATCAAGCTGATTGAGCAAGCCACGCCGATCCTCGAATCGGCCGCTGGGCAGGTTCAGCTTCATATCATTGAGAATGTCGCTACCCTTGCTCGGGTCAAACGCCGCGTATGCCTGTGGCAGATCGCCAATGCCGGTAATGCGGCTCGGTACGGCACTTAAGTCTTTGTAACGCTCACCCATCGCCGCCGGCACCACGAGGGTGTTATTCGGTAAGCCGGTCTCACCGTTGTTCAACCCCGCCACGCGCGCGAACAAGCTACCCATGCATGCCTTGGTGGGATTGCCGCCGGCCGCCACGAGCGCCGCGGCGCTGGCATGGCTGCCGTTGCCGTGGGCGAAGCTGCGCACCACGGCCATCTTGTGTGCCAACTTGCCGAGCATCGGAAAATGACTGCCAAAGGTCACACCCGGCAGGCTCGTCTTGGTTTCACCGAACATCGCCCGATACTCGTTCGGCGCGGACATCTTCGGGTCAAAGGTCTCGATATGCGTTGGGCCGCCCTGCAGGTTCAGCATCACCACGCTTTTGCCGGTGAGAATGTTATCGCCCTCGCCCGCCATTGCGCGGGTGGCCAGCAACTGTGGCAACGTCAACCCGCCCAAGCCTAGCGCACCCACGCGCAAAAATTCACGCCGACTGGTGCCTTCGCAGTTGTGAACTGAATCGTTGGAGGTGATGCGGATCATGATGAATCAGGGTTCGGCCAGCAGCTCGGTGAGCATTCTCATTCTTAGTTCATAAGACTAGGTTGGTTGGCTCAATTATTCAATAATAACGTCTCTTTTATTGTCCACTACCGCGGTTAGTTTCAGGGAGCGATATAAAAAAAATCTCTACTCAAAATCGCCGTGACAGGCGCTTCAAAACGGCCGCCGCTTTCGCGATACGCTTGTGCGCCGCCCACTGAGAAGTCAATGCGTTGGACTAGATTCAATTCGATCATAAACCACCAAAATGATTAGAAACACACCCATTCATGGCTCGACCACAGGCGGTCCGTTGACTATGTAGGTAGGCATGTTTACACGATCTCTTCTCCTTTTTTATTTGATACAAATGATGAGCGTGAGTGCCGCGGATACACCTCTCCCAAAAGTTAAAGTAGAGAATATTAGGCGGGCATTTCACAACGGAGAACACAATGCCTTTACAGATCTTATTAGCTGGAAAGGGAAAATTTGGCTGACGTTTAGATCATGCCCAGATGGCCATATGGTATTCCCCTCCTCACGGATCATCATATTGAATAGCGGCGACGCCCGAACTTGGCGGAAAGTCCACGAGTTTTCCGTGCCCCTCAGGGACACACGTGACCCACATTTTCTGGCCTTCAAAGGACAACTTTTCGTTTACACCGGCACTTGGTTTTCTGGCGAAGGTGAACTGCCTCGCAATCAATACGACATCAATAAACACCTCGGCTACGGTGTGAAAACAGCAGATGGTAAGAACTGGTCAAAACCCTTTCAATTAGAGGGCACCTACGGCCATTACATCTGGCGGGCCGCCACCCACAATGACAAAGCGTACCTTTGCGCCCGCCGTAAACGCGGTTACTCCGAGAAAGAATCGGGTGCCAAAGCCACGCCAATTATGGAAAGCGCCATGCTGGAAAGCGATGACGGCATCAACTGGCGGTACCGCTCTCTTTTTCAGACCACAAAAGGTAATGAAACAGCGTTCCTCTTTCGTCAAAACGGTGAACTACTGGCAATCAGCCGCTCGCAAGGCCGCGAGCCTGCGTTACTGGCGCAAGCAAACTCACCTTATCAAATTATGAAACGAAAAACGTTAACCGAATATATCGGTGGCCCGTTACTTACCCGCTGGAAAGAAAACTACGTTGTAGGCGGCCGCCGCTTTACCCCGAACGGCACGCGTACTGTTCTCTACTGGCTGCAAAACGAAGAGCTTACGAAATTTGCCGACCTGCCCAGCGGAGGTGACACCTCCTACCCCGGCTTCGTAGAGCTCGATGATGGAACGGGCCTTGTCTCATGGTATTCCAGCCATGAGAAAGATGCGAACGGCAAAACGATTACCGCAATCTACCTAGCAGATCTGAAGCAGCAGTAGGCGGCTCATTTGCCCAAAGGATGTTCTTTCAGTAGGTCCTCTACGGTGTAGAGTTCTCTTTTATCCTTCACGAGGGCGCGGACTTTAGCCACTTGCTCTGCAGCGATCGGAGAGGATTTGTTGCCAAAACTATTGCGAGCGAAGGTAAGGACGGCGGCGATTTCGTCATCTTTTAGTGAATGCTCAAACGGCGTCATCGGCACTTGACCGGGGTATTTGACGCCCTTGACGGTAATGGGGCCGATCAATCCTTTAAGCGTGAGTTTGATGAGGCATTGGTCGTCCTTGAGTATCCATTCGGTGCCGGCCTAGAGTGAAAATCCAGCGGCAGGAAAAACTCGGTCGCGAAAACCGAAGAGATCTCAGGGAATTTTGCGCAGATAACTAAACCCGCAGCTATTTCTCATGACTCAAATGCCCTTGACTCTCGCTCAAATCAAAACTTGGATCGGGAAAATGAAAGTAATCCTGCTCTCTCTTTTTATTCTCTCTCTCTCGCTTTTGGGTGCAGAACCAAAAGTGGTTAGTTTAGATAAAATCGAGTATCGAAATAAGTCAGGGAGTCATCTTGTATACATTGCAAACCAAGACACCCCATTTACTGGTATAGCGGTTAGTTTTTTTGCCAACGGGCAGAAGAGAAAGGAGCTAACCTACAAGAACGGCAAGAGTGACGGGCTTTCGAGTGGGTGGTTCAAAAACGGGAAAAAGTCGTGGGAGAGGAATTACAAGGAGGGCAAGTACGACGGACTTGTGGCTTTTTGGTACGAGAGCGGGCAAAACAAGATGGTGTCAAATTACAAGAACGGCCAGCATCATGGACTTTGGACTAAGTGGTACGAGAACGGGCAAATCAAGGGAACGGGAAATCACAAGGAGGGATCGCAGCACGAGCATTGGGTAGGCTGGTACGATAATGGGCGTCTTCGTGATGAAGTATATTACAATGGAGGCCTTATGGAGAGGGCCATTGTGTGGAAACCCGATGGTAAAAAGTGTCCCATTACCAAGGTAGAAGCTGGGAGTGGCGTAATGGTTGGGTACAATCAAGATGGGACGGAATTCGGACGATTTACGTATGAGAAAGGCGAGTTTTCTCATTGGAAATTATCCTCTCGCTCAAGCCCCTGACCCTTGTCCTCTTATTCAGGCGGTAATCTTAGGGTTTTGCTTCCGAATTAATTGAGGTTCCATTTCACGGCCCCCTCAACCGTCCAGCCCATTTGCCACTCCAGCTCCGACTTGACCGGTTTTGGCAAACGGCAACGCCATTGCCAAACCCGACATTAGCATTACCGTGCCTGGCGAGGGGTTCTCCGGCCTTGGCGAAGGGGGTGCCGTGCTGGCGGTGAGGTTGCCAGAGAGGGCAATGGGCTTGCCAGCGTGGTTTTAATGAATCAATCCCCCACCCCGTTACCGTCCTTGTCTTTCACACCGGAAAGCGGGTGATTGATGACGGCTTGCCAAGCGATTTTGCGAAAGGTGCCGTCGAGGGCGCGACTGGGAAATTCCTTATCGCCACCGAATGCGATGTCGCCCTCGATCAACTCCGGTGAGCGGCCATAAAGAGTAGCGTAAAAGACGTAGCCTTCCAGCCGGTCAAAGCCCGGGCCGAGGTGGCCAAGACGATCTCGCCAGAGCGAGCGGTCCTTGCCGCCGACAGATTTGTGCAGCCCTTGCACGCCGGGGAGTTTTCCGCGCAAATAATGTTCAGCCGCCAACACCATCGCGTCGGAAGTCGGCATGATAAACACTGTGCCGGGATGCTTTTTGTTGAGCAAATCAACCAGTTGTTTGGACTGCACATTTTTTTGTTTGCCCAACCGCTGCCATACTTGCGCTGTGAGCGCCTTCTCGCTCTTGGGGGGATTGGGGCCAAGTTGATAAAGCTGCGGCCAGGCATCCGATAAATAAAATTTCATGCCCGGGTTGTACTTCAGGCAAAAGTCCATCCAGCACAGGTAATAGGCTGGCTGATCGTTGAAGTACGGGCCCCACATCATCGCCTCCCATTTCGCGTTGGCGATGGAAGGCAGTAGCACCGGGCGTGGACGTTTATCGAACTGGAAGATGCCGTTTTCCTGTTCCCACTTGTAACGCGTGCTACCGGTAATGCCGCCACCGGTGTGCAGATGCAGTGGTTGCTCGAAACCGGCCGCCTTGCAGATGGCCGGAAGAGTGCGGTAGCCGGGCATCATAAAGCTGTGCCCCGTGCCCACGATGCGCAATACGCCCTTGGTCTTGGGAAAACTGCGAATGCTCGCAAGCTCCTTCAACTCCGCCGCGCTTTTGTACATCAGCGCATGCTTGGGAAACGCCGGTGCCTTGGCCCAGCCGGGGTCGACTTTAAAATTATGCGGCGCGCCGCCTTGCCGCCGCTGTTGCGCCTGTCTTTGTTTTTGGAAAGCGCGCACCTCCTCGAGGCTCAACTTGCCGTCCTTGTTCGCGTCCGCCGCAGGAAAGCGTTTCAGCCAGTTAGCCAGCTGTTTTTCAGTGGGCTGTTGTGCTTCAAGTGCACCAGCGATAAGCAGGCCAAGAACAATGCAGTGGATCGGTTTCATATGGGATGTGATTTATTTCCGGCCAAATTCAGGATGCGCCACAATGGCGTGAATGGCGGCACGGAGCGAATTGTTTTGTTTGGCCACCGATTGGAAAACTGCATCAACATACGGGCGGTCAGCGCGGGTGACTTCGCGGCCATGGGCGTAGCTGATCAGTTTGCCGATGATGCCCTTTAAAATGCGTTCCTTGTCGGCCATTAAAGCCGCCTTGAGCGTGGGTAGATCACGCACCTCGCGGCCATCGGGTAGTTTCATAGCGGCATCGATCGGGACCTTTGTGAATTTAATTTTCTTGGTAAACACGGTGGCTCCTCGTTCGGCCGGGACTTCTTCTACATGGCGATATTCGTTACGCTTACGACCAACGGGATCGTAGTATTCAAGGGCAAACCCTAAGGGATCGATCTTCGAATGGCAACGAGAGCAACTTTCAAGTTGTTGATGTTTGAGAATAGCTTCGCGGATCGTGGTAGTTCCTCGAATGTCCGGCTCGTTGATCAATATATCAGCGGGTGGCTCGATTTTTTCGTTGTAGAGGTTTTTCAAAATCCATGAACCACGATGGATGGGAGAAGTGGCAAAGTCGGTGGAAGTAAGCTTGAGGAATCCGGCCTGCGCAATGAGCCCACCGCGTTCGCTATCCTTAGGCAGTTTGACCGGCACAAAGTCATCGCCTTTCACGGCGGGAAGGCCGTAGAAGCGCGCGAGGCGGTCATTGGCCATGACGTAATCCGAGTCGATAAAATGTTCCATGCTCAGGTTCTTCTCCAGTAGATGACGAAAGAGCTCACGGCCTTCGCGACCCATGGAATCAACTGTCATGCGGCGTACGTTTTTGTACACACGCACGTCCGGACCAAAGTCATCTACCTTGTCGCGCTGTAACCACTGACGGGTAAAGTCGTCGATGAAGCGGTCGACCTTGGTGTCCTTTAACATCCGCTCCACCTGAGCTGATGGATTCTTGCCCAGTGCGCCGGATTTGGCCGCGTTCAGAAGCGCAGTGTCCGGGGTGGAATTCCAGAGGAAATACGAAAGTCGGTGAGCTCGTTCCACCTCGGTTAGCTCGGGCGACTCGGCCTTGTAGATAAAGTGCGGCGAGGTCAGCAGCGCGATCAGCATGCTGCGAGCGCGGGCGGAAGGTGATACCCCACGGGCATTCTGCTCTTCCGCAATTTTCACGAAAGCCGAACGGTCCTCCGCAGATAACGGACGCTGCGTAAGCAACAATGCAATGTGATCAACCAGCTCGCCCGACTTCATGTTCGGGTTAGGAAGGATGACCTTCATTGCGGCGGTCGGCCACTGTTCTGTCATTGGACCGGTCACCTTTATATGGGAGAACCGCATGGCAGGACCGTTATGTGGTTTATTTCTGAGACTTCTACCCGGCACCCGGGCACTGTCAAAAGTGAAGGCCAACATATCGCCGGCTTTTAGGCTGAGTTCGGTCGTAAAACCTTTAGAGCCATGCGGTATGGGGATTCGGCGGATCAGCTGAAAGTTGGTCGGATGTCGCCCGTCCCCCAGATTGATTCCGATGACCTCGCCTTCCTTGGATTTTTCAGAATGCGCCTTCACTTCAAGCCGGTACACCCCAAAGGCGGGAATCACAAACTGATCATGGCTCTCCGGATTAATGGAGAAATGCAGATTACTACGGTAGGGGCGAAAGCCCGTGATCACATAGTCGTCCCCATCGCGGTAATCTCCGCCGCCGCCAGTCGCAAAGTTTTTGCTGCCGTGAAAATGTCGCGCATCGAATTCCCATGTCCTCGTCTCGGGTTTGGCATCTGGTAACACTCGCTCGGCGATGAAGCGTGCGGTCTTGAGGTAAGCCATGACTTGGGGCGGCGACATCAGGTGAGCCTCACCAAATTTGTCGAATCCGTGCTCCACGTGATCGGGTGGTAATAGACCGGTGAGATCAAAATCCACGCCGAAGAGATCATGCATCGTGTTAGTGTACTCAGCACGGGTCAGTCGTTTGAGAGGATTGGCCGGACGCTGGGTGAGGATTTGTTCCTGAACAATTTGCAAGGCTTCGGCCCGTGCTGTGGCCGTGGGCTGAGGCGCACTCTCCGGCGGCATTTCACCAGCCTCAAGCACGGTGGTAATGATCTCCAGTAACTCCCTGTCGGCGAATAAGGCACCAACCGGCTTGTCGAGTCGCACCTCGCCCTTTTGTTTTTCAGGGCCGTGGCATTTGACACAATTTTGCGCGAAGAACTTTTCCAATTGGGGTTCAGCGAAAAGCCCCCAAGGAAGGACTAGAAAGAGTAATGATGTTGTCCAACGCCAACGCATCACGACAACAGATCGAAAGCGCTCGTGCTTTCTCCGAAACGATCTTGTTCAGCGCCGAATTGCTGGAGTAGACCGAGATAGAGATTGCTCATCGGCACGTCCTTCTTCTGCCAATGGCCAGCTGTCTTCACGCGGCTGTCTAACACCAAAGCTGGCAGGTCATCAAAATTGTGAGAGTTGGCGCTGCCCATAGAAGCAGTGATGAGCGTGGTCGTCTGATCGAACAGTGAGCTTTTACCCACCGTGCGTTCCTTCATGGTATTGAGCGAGGCATTGATCCGCTTGAGAATTGCGTGCTCCAGCATGAGCAACTTTTTGACCTTCTCCGGCTTCTGACCGTGGTGGGAAAGGTCGTGGTAGTTCCCACTTAGATCCGGCTCCTTGAAGCCTTCCCAGAAAGGAATCTGCACCGTGACCGCACGTGTCGAATCGGTTTGAAGTGCCAGCACGGCAAGATCCATCAAGGTACCGACGTAGTCGTCCACCGACTTGCGGTCGAAGTTCTCGATCTCGTAATCCGCTTGCGGCTTGGGGCGATCGGCCCAGTAGGCGCGACGTTTGACAATCTTTTCCACTTCGCGCACGGAGGTAAGATACTCGTCCATTTTCGCCCGGTCGGTGGCGTTGAGCCGCTTCTCCATGGACTTAGCCTGACGGGACACCGCATCAAGAATACTACGGTCCTCGGCGAGCACCTGCTGTTGCGTCTTCTCGTTTTCATTGACCTGAAAGAGCAGGTTAAAAATCTTGTGGGGCGAATCGATCTGTTTAACCGGCAAGCCGTGCTTGTCCCAAGAGATCTGGGAAAAGTTCAGATTCTCTCCCGCTTGGAAGACCAACGACTTGAAACGCGTGTCTCCACCAATCAGATCGGCGACGGCTTGGTCAATGGATAGCCGGTTCTTGCGGTGCAGCTTGTTGAAGTACCCGGAGAGAACACCCACGCAAGGCGTGTGGCCGAAACCGTTCTGCACAGCAGGGTTGTCCAACCCGCTAAATATTTTCAGGTGGTCAAAGTGATCGGACAACTGATCTAGTAAAGCAGGTGTATTCACAAACCCACCATCGTTCTGCGGAATCAGTTCCGGCTGATAGAAGCTGAGGTGGTTGACAATCGTCAGCAACCTCCGCGGTGACTTCGCCTCCTCCGCCTGACCCAAGCTTTCTAGCCGCGGCAGCAACAACGCCACGCCCGCTCCTTTAAGAAACGTACGCCGTTGCATGGTCTGGCGGGTCAAATACTCCATCATCTGATTATACCCCCTTCACTTCACCTCATTCAATATGATTCGAAAACCGATATGGTTGTACTTGGTGCCGCCAGCTAGGCCGCTACGGAAGGTAGATTCGGCTGAGAGCATTTCACCTCGCAGCAGCTATTGTCACCTCATTCTTAAGGCCGCGCCTTGACAAAGGCTTCCAGCTTCAAGCGTAGCCTCGCAACGGGGGTGGTCGATTGTGGATGGTCGATCAGGTTTTTGCTTTCGGGCCGAGGTAGGGTGTAATTGTAAAACTCCTCGGCCAATACTTTGCCGCTAGCGAAATCGATCCATTGCGTCAGTCGATAACGGTCATCACGAATACTGTAACCCATGGATTTGGGTGGAGCGGATTTGAAATTATAGGCCACCGGCCGCGGGAATTGGGATAAGGCAAAATTCTTCACGGGCTCGGGCTGATTGAGCTGGCGCGCAAGGCTTTGGCCGGCAAGCCCATCCGGTTTAGGCAGTCCGCACAGCTCGGTGAGAGTGGGGTAAATATCCAGCAACTCCACCGCCTGCCGGATCACGCGGCCGCGAGTCTTTTGCTGAGGTGCCACGAAGAGTAACGGCACTCGCGTACCAAGGTCATAGTTGGTGAGTTTGCCCCAGAGATTTTGTTCGCCGATGTGAAAGCCGTGATCGCTGTATAGGCTGATGACTGTATTGCGATCCAAGCCGAGCCGTTTCAGTTCACCCACCACGCGGCCCACTTGCGCATCCGTAAATGAAGTAGCCGCGTAATAGCCGTGCCGCAGTTCGGCGATCTTGGCGGCGGTTATGGCGCCTTGCTTGGGGATGTCCATATAGCCACGTGCTTCGGGCCATTGATGCGCGGCAATGGCCGGAGCGCCTTGGGGCATCCGCGGATTGATCGGCTGCGCCAGCTTCGCGCGATCGTATAGTGCCCAATACTTAGCCGGGGCAGAAAATGGCATGTGCGGTTTGCGAAAACCTACTGCGAGGAAGAATGGCTGGCGGGTACGCTTGAGCAATCGCAGCTTCTGAATCGCAGCCTCGGCCACCTTGCCGTCGAGATGATCGCTATCCGCGCTCGGCGACGATTCCGCGCCCGCCGCCTTGCCGCCGGTGCGGTTCTTGGGCAGTAGATATTGATCGATCTTTTCGCAGTGATCAAATTCCGGTTGGCCGGACCACGAGGGCGGATCAGTCGAAGGCTTGCCCGAGCCGTGATAAATCTTGCCGATCGAATGCGTGTGATAGCCGTGCCGCTTGAACCACTGCGGCAGCGTGATCACCTTGGGTTTCTCCTCGCGAAAATGTTTCTTCAATCCCCACACCCGAATCGTATCCGGCCGCATGCCCGTCATCACCGAGGCGCGGGAGGGGTTGCAAATGGCGATTTGGCAATGCGCATTGGCAAACACCGTGCCGCGTGTGCCCAGCGCATCGATGTTCGGCGTGACCGCCAGCTTGTCACCAAATACCCCCACGCTCGCCCGCAGGTCGTCCACTGCAATGAACAACACGTTTGGCCGCTCGGCTGCTCGGAGTGTTGTTGCCAACAAGCAAATGAAAAGCAGCCGTAGCATCATCGGGGTTGCATGAAGGCCTTGTAATCAAGCGGCTTACGCTCGCCCGTGCCCGCGTCTTGGATTAGCTGAAACAATCGGCGGGCAATGGCCGGGTCAATCAGCGGATCGTTTGTCTCCTTTTGCCAACGCCGCAACTCAGCGATCAAACGTTCACGCATTGGGGCATGGGTGGGATCGGCGGCGAGATTGTTGAATTCGTGCGGATCAGCCTGCAGATCGTACAGCTCGAAGGCCGGCGGCTTCTTCATCAAGGCATACGCCGCCCGCACCGCCACCGTGGCCTTGGCCATCAGCTCGGCTTCCGGCGCAGCAAAAAACTTTTTGCCCATCGTGAAGTCGTATCCGGGATTTACCACGCCGGCCACCGGATTATGGATGAGCTTGTAACGCTCATCGCGCACAGTGCGTTGCGGCCAAGGATTATGGTTGGAGTGCAGGTGATACTCGGTGAAAAGGTAACGCCGCCATTTAGGTGTTTGCCCGTGCACGAGTGGCTTGAGCGATCGCCCTTCCAAAGTGTTCGGAATGCGCGCGCCAGCAATCTCACAAAAGGTGGGAAACAAATCCAGCGTGTTCACCAGTTCGGCGCGGCGTTGGCCGGCCTGCGCGCCGGGCCAGCGAATGACCATCGGAATGCGCACGCCGCCTTCGTATGACGTACGCTTACCACGCATCACATCCGCCCCGTGATCACCGATGTACACCACCACTGTATCCTGCGCCTTGCCGGTAGACTTAAGCACTTTCATTAACCGGCCGATATAAGTATCCAGCCGCATCATGCAGTTGTAATAATCAGCGGTTTGCTGGCGCAGCTCGGGATGATTGATGCCCATGAACGGCAGTGCCTCCACGTCATCACCGGTCAACGGCTTAGCCGGCAGGCCATCGATCTGCTTCAGGAAAGGCCGGTGCGCATCGGGAAAATTCACCTGCAAATAAAACGGCCGCTTACTGCCGTTCATAAAACGCCGCGCCTGCTCAAAGTAATTTGCCATGCCTTTACGGCTGAAGTTCGAGGTACCGATCGCCTTGAAATCAAAAGGGAACGCCTCCTTCGGGTTTACGTGCAGTTTGCCAATGATGCCCGTGCGGTAGCCCGCCTGCCTGAGCGTGGTCACGACGTTGGGCGTTGTTTTGGAATACATCGCGTACTTCCACGTCGCCAAACCGATTTGCCCGTTTTGGTGCGGATACAGCCCGGTCAAGAATGCCGCGCGCGATTGCGAGCAACCCGCCTGTGGCACGTACGCATTTCGAAACAAAGTGCCTTGTTTCGCCAAGCCATCCAGATGCGGCGTGGCGATCGGCGTGCCATAGCAGCCCATCTCCGGCCCGTTATCCTCGGAGACGATGAACAAGATGTTCAGCGGCGCCGCATGCACCAACGCGGCGAACATCCATAGCGCGACAAAAAAAACAATGCGTCTCAATAGATTCATTTTTTATGATTCTTTGTTTTCAACGTCCATGAGTAGGATTTCGGGTCAAACAGGTAGGCGTTTTTCGAAGGAGCATTGGGGGCAAATTGTTTTGGAATCCACGGCGCGAGCTTTTGGATCACGGGCTTGTACTTCACGGCACCGGCCAGATTGGTCCACTCATTGGGATCCTTGGCGTGATCATACAATTCCTCCGTGCCATCCGCATAGCGAATGTAGCGATAACGCTCGGAGCGCACAGCGCATTGGCCGCGCTGGAACTCGGTGATCGCCGGAATCGCCCATGGGGCCGCCGGGTTTTTTAGCAGCGGCACAATGCTCGTGCCATCCAAGCCCGGCATGGGCTTGAGCCCGCACAACTCCAGCAACGTGGGATAAATGCTGAGTGTATCCACCGGTCGGGGGCAAGTCGTTCCACCTTTTGTGACACCGGGCGCGGCAATGAGAAACGGGATGCGCGTGGCTTCCTCCCAGAGTGTGCTTTTGTGCCAGTGATTTTTTTCGCCGAGATGCCAGCCGTGATCGGACCAAAAAACGACGATCGTGTTCCGCCGATGCGCACTGTGATCCAGCGCATCGAGCAGCCGACCGAGTTGGGCATCGGCAAAACTGATGCTGGCCAGACAAGCCTGAATGGCCTCCTTCCATTTGCCGTGTTTTTTGATATTCAAGAATTCAGCACGCCGTTTGGCCGAGAGTGCCCGCCCCTGAGCGGGGACATCGGCCAGATCATTCGCCAGCAATTGCGGCAGTCGGATTTTTTCCAGCGGGTACAAATCAAAAAACCGTTTCGGCGCATACCACGGCAGGTGCGGACGAAAGATGCCGCAGGCGAGGAAGAACGGGCGGTAGTGTTTTTTTGCGAGCACGTTGATGGCGTAATCGACCGATTTGGCATCATCATAATCCGCTTCGGCCAAGCTAGGAATCACGCCCCAGTCACCCTCATGCGGCGTGCCGCGCAGTCCGCTAAAGGGATAGCCCTTGGGATACGGCACAGGTTTCGACCACGGATAGTTGAGCCGGTGCCCGCGAAACCACGGGTCATCACGAAACAACAAACGTTGAAAGTCATCCCATTGATCGGGCGGATTAAACCCCGCCGTATGGTGAAACACCTTGCCCGCGCCGAACGCACGATAACCGTTTTGGCGAAAACACATCGGCAACGAAACCGCCTTGGGCAAATACGGCCGCCACCATTGGCCGTTGTTGTAAATGCCGGTGGTCGACGGCCGCTGACCCAGCAGCAGCGCCGTGCGGCTCGGGCAACACACCGGCGAGGCCGTATGGGCGTTAGTGAAGTTCACGCCACGCTTCGCCAGTCGCTCAAGGTTAGGCGTGTGCACCTGGCCGGCGTATCCACCCTGAATGCTGGTCCAGTCGTTCATGTCGTCGACCGAAATCATCAGCACATTCGGCTGCTCTTTCGCTGTGGCCCTAAGGGCCAACAGCATCACCACAAAAATGAACCAACGATAAATCATTCGCCGGGTTTGTACGCCGGGTTGCGCTTGGGCATTTGCACCTTGGCCGATGCACGCCATGCCGCAAGCTGGCGCTGCAACGCCTTGGCTTTGGCCGGCATTTTTGCGGCGAGATTCGCCTGCTCGCCGAGGTCTTCCTTGAGGTTGAAGAGTTCCAGCCGGTTGGTTTCGAATGACTCAATCAATTTCCAGTCGCCACTGCGAACGACACTGCAAGGCCGCGCACCGCCCGGATGCCCCGCGCCAATGTAGTTGGGATAATGCCAGTAAAGCGCATCACGTTTCACGGTGCCAGTTTGCTTGAGGAGCGGCACGAGGTTGCGGCCGTCCACGTGCTGCCGGGGCCGCGCGGGTTGGCCGGTCATCGCCAGCAGCGTGGGATAATAATCCGTGCTGATCACCGGCACGTTGCAGGTCGAGGCCGGCTTCACCACGCCGGGCCATTTCACGATCAACGGCACGCGAATGCCGCCCTCATAAAAGTTGCCCTTGTTCCCGCGCAATGGGAGATGCGAGGTGATCTTTCCGTGCCCGCCGTTGTCTGAGGTGAAAATCAATACAGTGTTTTTCGTCAACCCTAGTTTCTCCAGTAGCCGCATTATGCGACCCACCGACAGATCCACGCTTTCCACCATCGCCGCGTACGTAGCATTTTTGTGCCGCTCGCCTTTCGGTTTTTTTTCGTATTTCTCTACGCGCTCTTTCGGTGCCTGCAACGGCGTGTGCACCGAATAATACGACAGGTACAAAAAAAACGGCCGCGCCTTGTTTTGCTCGATGAACTTCTCTGCCTCATCTGTGAGCCGATCCGTGAGATACTCGCCCTTCCGCCCATCAGGCAGCGTGTTCCAGTGCGTGTACGGATGCTTGCGCGTCATACGCCACTTGCCGTTGTAAGGGAAAAAATAATTACCCGGATTACCCATGTT
>Ga0160423_10002102_pt1 | contig 16672 bp, 15 predicted proteins | sample CRUFie14St8metaG_FD_108191 | JGI IMG/M metagenome (GOLD analysis project Ga0160423, IMG submission 108191) | Marine microbial communities from the Costa Rica Dome - CRUD Field 142mm St8 metaG | ecosystem: Environmental > Aquatic > Marine > Oceanic > Photic zone | place: Costa Rica: the Eastern... | reverse complement strand
TGCTGCTCTGCGGAGGCTTCTTTCCAAAAAGCCGGAATTCCTCCCGAGATCAACTCCGAGGCAGTAGCGTCTTTTCCTGAAGGAAGGCCGCATGCCCCGAGGAGCAGGGCGGAAGGGACCAGAAGGATCGATAAGGAACGCACCTGCAAAGTTTCAGGCCTCTCGGCGCCTCCGGCAAGCCTTGGTTAACAACATCCTTTCTGCCCTAAGGCTTCGCTAAGTGAGCAGCCATGCGCATTACTCTGGAAGCGGTGAGTAATACTATGCCTAGGCGAGAGCTTTACGAACTGCGGCGGCTGCATAGTCGCGATTCAATTTGGCAACATTGTCAGCCGATATGGATTTAGGGCATACCGCCTCACATTCGTAGTGGTTACTGCAATTGCCGAAGCCTGCTTCATCCATGGCTTGAACCATGTTGAGGGCCCTGCGATCCTTCTCCGGAGCTCCTTGTGGGAGATGGTTAAGGTGAGAGGCCTTGGCGCTGACGAAGAGCATTGCGCTGGAGTTCTTGCAGGCAGCCACGCAAGCCCCACAGCCTATGCAGGTCGCCGAGTCGAAGGCATGATCCGCATCTTCCTTCGTTATCGGAATGGCATTTGCGTCCGGAGCTGCACCGGTGCGGACAGAAACGTAACCTCCAGCTGCTATGATACGGTCAAAGGCGCTGCGGTCCACGACTAGGTCTCTGATCACAGGGAACGCGCCCGCGCGAAACGGCTCGATCCAGATCGTGTCACCGTCATCAAAGTGCCGCATGTGAAGCTGACAGGTTGTCGTGCCATTTTCCCTTCCGTGAGGAACGCCATTGATTGTGAGAGAGCACATTCCGCAGATTCCCTCCCGGCAGTCATGATCGAAGTGGATGGGTGACCCTCCATCGCCGATAATTTTCTCATTCACGATATCCAGCATTTCAAGGAAGGACGCTTCGATGGGGATATTCTCCGCAGGATACTCCTCAATGTGACCTTTTGAGTCACCGTCATTCTGTCGCCAGACTTTCAGGGTAAAGTTCATCGCCAGCAGGTAGGGGGTGCTGTGCCAGGGCTGGATAAAAAATTCTTCACGGGAGTTGCCCTAGAGGAATTATTTATAGCTCCGTATACTAAGCTTAACATTTTCAAACACAAGTGGTTCTCGGGTAAGTTTGGGCTTTGTCCCCACGCCAGTATGTTCCCAGGCACTGACATGGCAGAAATCCTCATCGTTCCGTTTCGCTTCCCCGGCCTGGGTGCGTCCATCAATTACTTCAGGGTCGTCTTCTCCGAATTGATGTTCCAGTCGGAAATGTCCACCACACGACTCTTCGCGACTCAAGGCGTCGTGGCAAAGTACTTCACCGAACTCGAGGAAATCCGCGACCCTTCCCGCTTTTTCAAGTTCTTGATTTAACTGCGAGCCACTTCCGGGGACTCGTACGTTTTCCCAGAACTCTTCACGAATCTCAGGGATTCGTTTCAGGGCATACTCTAGTCCTTCGCTCGAGCGTGCCATGCCGCACTTGTCCCAGATAAGAAGGCCGAGTTCCCGGTGGAAGCTATCCACGCTCCTTTTGCCGTTGGCACTCACCAGATTGCCTATCCGTGTGTTGGTTTCCTCGAGGCACCGAGAAAATTCCGGGTGAGACTCAGTGACGGAACCGGGCTCCTGCTCGGCCAAATAGTTAGCAATCGTGGAAGGTAAGACAAAGTATCCATCTGCAAGGCCCTGCATGAGAGCAGAGGCACCCAGCCTGTTAGCTCCATGGTCCGAGAAATTGGCTTCTCCTGCCACGTGGAGGCCTGGCAGGTTGGACATCAGGTTGTAATCGACCCAGAGACCGCCCATGGTATAGTGCACTGCTGGAAAAATCTGCATGGGGGTGCTGTAAGGATTCTCCCCCTTGATCTTCTCATACATTTCGAAAAGGTTGCCGTATCGAGCTGAGATAGAATCACGACCGTCCCGGTCGATTGCGTCTCTGAAGTCAAGGAAGACCCCAAGGCCAGTAGGGGCGATTCCGCGTCCCTCATCACAGACCTCCTTTGCAGATCTTGACGCAATATCTCTCGGAGAGAGGTTGCCAAACGAGGGGTATTTCCTCTCGAGGTAGTAGTCCCGGTCTTCTTCGCTAATGTCCCCGGCACTTATCTCTCCTGATCTGATTTTCTCGGCCAGTTCACTACGGGTTGGAACCCAGATACGCCCGTCATTCCGAAGAGACTCGGACATAAGAGTGAGCTTTGACTGGTAGTCACCGCTCACTGGAATACAGGTTGGGTGAATCTGGGTGTAACAGGGGTTTGCGAACGCGGCGCCGCGTTTATGGGCCCGGAAGGCAGCCATCACGTTACATCCCTTGGCGTTGGTAGAGAGATAAAAGACATTGCCATACCCTCCGGTTGCGAGAACCACGGCATCTGCAGCATGGGCGCTGACTTCGCCCGTGACCATGTTGCGCACAATAATCCCCTTCGCGTGACCATCCACCACCACAAGGTCGAGCATCTCAGTACGCGAAAACATCTGAACGCCTCCATTGGAGATTTCTTTAGAGAGTGCCTGGTAGCAGCCGAGAAGGAGCTGCTGGCCTGTTTGTCCCCGCGCGTAGAAGGTCCTTTTGACCTGAGTTCCACCAAAGGAACGGTTGTCAAGCAGGCCTCCATATTCTCTCGCGAAGGGGACTCCCTGAGAGACGCATTGATCTATGATGCCTACCGAAACTTCAGCAAGACGGTGGACGTTTGCTTCCCTTGAGCGAAAATCTCCGCCTTTGATGGTATCATAAAAAAGCCTCGAAACAGAATCACCGTCATTTTGATAGTTTTTCGCGGCGTTAATGCCGCCTTGTGCTGCTATCGAGTGAGCACGCCGGGGGCTGTCCTGATAGCAAAAGCACTTCACGCCGTAACCGAGCTCCGAGAGCGTTGCGGCTGCGGCTCCTCCAGCAAGCCCGCTCCCGACGACGATCACGGAATATTTTCTTTTGTTGGTCGGGTTGATGAGTCGAGACTCCATCTTGTGCTTGGTCCATTTCTGGTCAATCGGACCGGAGGGAACTGCACTCTGGAGGTTAAGGGACATCGTTTGGGAAACTAGAAGGCGGTTGATGTTTTTTGCAATTGCTAGGTGCGGCCATACCCAAAGAAAAGGACCGCGACGGGGATCGAGAGGAATCCCACCCAGATCAGAAGGGCGTATGCCCATCCTGCTCGCGCGATAAGAAGATCACTTTTACGGGATCGCAGACCCAGAGTCTGAAATACAGAGGCAAACCCATGCGAAAGGTGGGAGCATAGGATGGTGATCGCGATCATGTAGAACACGGTATTCCCAGTGTGGGAAAATCCGTCGATGATCATCTTATGCACGTTGTGCACGTCGCCTTCATGACCCGGCAAGGAGGTCAGGTAGGCAGTGCCGTTGTAATCATTTCCGATTCGAACCGTGAAGTGGCTGATGTGATAGATGATAAACGCTAGAATGGTGAGGCCACTCCAAATCATCATCCGGGAAGAGCGGCTGGCTCTGTTAGTGGCAGGGTAGCTATACTTCTGCGCTACGGCCCGGTTCCGGACTGTCAGTTGGACCGTGAGCAGGACATGAACCACGAGAACCGTGAGCAGGCCGATACGAGCGACCCAGACTAATCCTCCGTGTCCTGCATTATGGAGCCAAAGAGCGTATTCGTTGATCGCATCCTTGCCGGCGAACAGGAGCAGGTTTCCGATCAAGTGCCCGGGCAAGAACAGCAGAAGAGCAATACCGGTGCCAGCAACCAGGATTTTTTTCCCTATAGAGGAGTCCCAGAAGGAGAGAACCGCGCGGGTTAGGGCGTTCATAGGCTGCCACCCTCATACGAGAGTGTCCACCTCACTTTATGACGATCACCGTGATTAGCAAGCGGTGATCAGTTCTTCCTTTCAAGTTTTGCTGTCGTCTCCTGCTCGGAGTAGGGAGGCACTCCGAGGACTTACTCGCCGTCGGCGGGAGGGGTAACCTTCACCGGAGGAGTTGTGACGCTGGGACGCGGCGGAATCGCGATTGGTGGGGAAACCGCCGTTGCTCCAGGTGCGGTAGCGGGTAGCCCGGCGGCAGCGCCATCTTCAGTGGCCTCCTCTTCCTTCTTCTTGACGATGCCGTCGCGAGCTTTGTCCAAGCTGCTTATGGAGAAGTTGGCAAATTCATACACCTGCCCAGAGAACACTTTCTCAAGCTCGAGCTTAGATTTAAGGTTGTCGAGGGTGGCCTTGAAGAGTTCTTCTGCATTCGCTGCCTCCTCGTCGGTCTCCCCCTCTTTCTTGGTTCTTTGCTCCAAAAGGTTAGCGGTGACTTTTACGGTTCCGACATAGTTTGGAGAGGGTGGGGGAGGGGCGTCCTCTCCGCTCTCTTCCTGCTCCGATGTCTTGGGGCTGAGGTCCACCGTGTAGGTAAATCCGTCAAAGGTGGTCAGAACGGCTCTCCTCGCATTTTTCGAGTCTTTAGCCTTTGTGAAGGCTTCCTTCTCAAGCACATCTTCGAACCTGAGCGAGTTAAAGAGGGATTTGAATGAGCCCGTAGCCGCAGTGTCCATTTCTTCGTCTTCTTTCAAATCGCTCGTTGAGAATTCACCATTTTCGTCCTCTCGGGAAACGGTCCAGCCTAGGAATTCCTTGTCGTTGGGGGCGCTAAGGGTGATGCTCTTTATTTTTGCCACCTCGATAAACTTATAGGAAAGCCAGGAGGTAGGGGTTGCTATCGGCCCCCTGCGTTTATCGGTGTTCTTTGACTCCGCGTCGCCTGTCGCCTGGTTGAGAGTTCCGAGCGCCTTCCAGATCCCAGGGTAATCTGCCTTGCTTCGGACGACAAATCCACGCGGTGCCCGGGAGGCAATTTCCCCAAATTCATCCCCGAGAATAAGATCAACGAGAGTAGATCCATTCCGTCCCTTGACTAAGAGATGAATACCCCTTGGATCTGCCGGATTAGCGACACCTTCTTTCTCCAATGCGGCCTGATAGGCTTTTGCCTCGTCGGCGTCTTCGGGGGCGAGAAGTCCAATTTGAGCATAGTGCTCTTCCTTAGCGCGTAGCTCGAGACCGATTTTGAACAGTAAGAGAGATTTCAGGAGTTGCGACACCTCTCCCGGGTTGTCGACAGGGTAATCCTGTCTGTTTGCCACAACCCAACCATTTTCGGTTTGTTTCAGGATGGTTTCATTTTCGGAGTCCTTGATTCGGATCTCAGCAACATCCTCTTCTTTAAAAGGCGTGACGAGGTGGTCCCCGATGTTTTCGTTGTTCGCACTGAACCGCTCAGGAGTGTTGAGAAGGATACTCGTAGCGATGATTGCACTGATGGCGGTAACTCCCACCAATAATAGAAGGCGTTTGTTGTTCATTTTGCTGCCGTTTTGATTTTGCGGGTGATTCCCACGAGAAGTCCAATGATGAGAACGAGGGCTGGAGTGATCAGCATGTTGGCCCACTCGATGCCGTTGATCGTAGCTTGAATCTCTGCACGCTGGTCTCTGCTGATCTTATTTTCTTCTCTCTGTAACTGGCGGATCTCTTTTTCGATTTCCTGAACCTTTTCAATGCTCTCGTCGCTTTGGCCCATAATCATCAAGCCACCACCAATATCCTTGCCCTCCTGTCCTTCCTGAAGGGTTTGACGGGCTTTTTCCATTAATTGTTGGTTCTTCGCGCGTTGTGGGGCGGCCTTTGCTGCGGCTTTTTCTCTAATGTCATTGATAACTTCGAAGGGCCTGCCGATGGAGTCTTTGCCCCTGATGGTCATGAGGTCCTTGTCCCCGGCAAGGTTTTCAACCAGATTCATAATGAAATCCACGTTGTTGTTGTTCCGTGATGCCCCACGCTCGGCGTCACCCATGAAGTAGTCGAAGAGCATGTCGACGTCGGAAATAATCGCAATGGCGCCTTCCTCAGTCCCCTCCGTCATGTGGTGATCTTCTTCCGCTGGTTCGGCTTCCTCCTCTGCATCAGGCTCCCCGGCCGAGTCCTCTGTCGTAGAATCAGTTTCCAGCTGGGTGGCCTCGGACGTGCTCTCGTCGCTCTCGGAGGGTGCGGGATCGGGTGTCTCGGCAACGACCTCCTCTGTAACAGTAGCCTCGTTCTCAGTGGTGTCTTCACATCCCTGATCCGTGCCCTCGGTGGGTGCTTCGGCGGGTTCTTCGGCGGGTGCTTCAGCGGGTGCTTCTGCAGGTGCTTCTGCAGGTGCTTCAGCGGGTGCTTCAGCGGGGACGTTAATGGAGTCAGGGGCTCCCTCTGGAAGAAGTGGGGCATCTATCGGAGGCGCGCTGGGAGCTGGAGCGATTGGCGAAGGAGGAGTATCCGCCGCTGGATCAGGCTTAGTAGGGTCTTCCGTGTAGGCGGATTTGAACTTACCTTCCAAAATCACCGCCACCGGATAGCGTTGCTGTTTTATTCCCGCAGATTGAAAATTAGAGGTAACCTGCTCCGGCCCGTCAGCCTGACTCAGGAGAAGGTGCGCGGTTTTTCCGGGGACTGCCTTCGCGCGGCCAGAGGTTGAAATCAGGGTGCTCATTTTCAGTCCGGTTTTCGGTTTTCCCACGATCGGGGAAGGGTCCACCATCTGAATCGAGGACAGGTCCCGCGTGACGGGATGATCACCAGTGAGGGATGCGTTCTCGAACTTGGCCATCAACCCGTTGCCACGGAAAAGAGGTTGGGTGATCATTTGCTGATCTCGTCGGGTCGGAATTTGGCCGAGGAGTCGATTCAGACGAAACTCCCTCTGCAGCATCTGGTTGAGAGGGCGCTCGAACATAACTGGCCGAGAGTATTTTGGGTCATAGACCATGGGTTTCTCGGAACCTCCCAAGTCAACGCCCCATGCGGTAGTCAAGTCATCCAACCCGGAACGATAGTGCTCCCAGCCGCTAGTTTCAAACAGGTTGTAGAGGTCCTTATACCACTGGGGATGCCGGTCCTGCGGAGTGAACGGTAACTGGGCTGAGTAAATATCGAAGAAGCGCGAGACAAAATGTTGATTGTCGAGGAAGGCCACAGCCTTTCCTCCATTTACCAAATATTGATCGATGGCATACTGGGTGTCCTTGGAGATCAGCTCTAGTGTTGTGTCGCCCATTGGGGGCATCCCTGGCTGGGGGGACTGAGGGCGGTTGATCTTCACCGGATGGACGATTAGAAGCAGGTCGAGGTCTGCGAATGGGTGCTCGGTATCTCCGGGTTTCATAGGCCCCACATCGAAAGGAATCGAAACCATTTCAAACTCGCGGGCGAGGCTTCGGTAGATGACAGAGGGTGGGCGTCCCGGTCCTCCCATTCCTCCAGGGGACCCTCCGAGGGACATCTCGGTTCCCTCAAGAAGCCCGATTCTGCGTTTGGCCTTCCGCGTGACCGCGCTGATGGATCTGGAAAGCTGGTATTCCAGCTTTCTCTCAAGATCTGGATTGAGGAAGGCGATGGTCTCGATCTTCTCCAAGCTGCTCACCGACAGGCCGAAGTAGTAGGGTTGGCTGGCGAGATTGTTATAGTCATAGTCGTCAAGATTGGAGCTTTGCGGCATATCCATCCGGGGATCCCGTAATTGGATTCCATCAAGGTCGGCTGCGTCCTGCTCCTCTGAGTTCGGGACCGGTGTGAAAGTCTGGACCGTAATAGTCTCGCCTGAAGCCTTACTGTATTCCTCCAGGAGGTCCTTCACTCTCTTGGAGTAATCGACATACTCCTTGGGGAGTTGGACGTCTTCCGGGTTACTCATGTAGAACCTGATAGTGACAGGACGACCAGAGTTCTTGGCCTTTTCGATGATGGAACGAGTTCCTTCCGTGAGGGTATATACGTTTCCTTGTGTAGTGTCCCATCGGATTGAGGCCACTCGCTTGACGATGACATTTAAGGATGCCACCAAAATGCAGAGGAGAGCTACTCCGACGAGAGTCTTCGAGAATAATGCTTTCATTACGGGAAGTAGAGAGTCTTAGGTGAGTTTTAGCTTCTTTTGCTCTGAAGAACCGTGTTTGTGATGAAAAGGCAGAGCGCGATTACGCTGACAAAGTAGAACAGATAACGAATTTCTATGAGCCCCTTCGAGAAGTCCACGAAAGCGGGCATCACACTGATGGACGCAAGGAGTTCTCCTGTAAAAGAGAGAAATCCAACTCCGCTGTCCGCGAAGAAGTTTTGGACGGGATCAAACCCGACGATGCAGAGTAGGAGGCATATAGGAATCGAAACAGCCACACAGATCACCTGGCTGCGGGTTACTGCTGAAACAGCAATGGCGACTGCAATGAAAGCGCCCCCCACAAAGAGGCTCCCCAGATACCCTGCGATGATGGGTCCGTGATCCGGGTCTCCCAAGATTGATACCGTGATCCACACGGAGGCCGTGAAGAGAAGTGACGCGAACAGGACAATGAAACTGCCGAGGAACTTACCGCACACCAATTCGATAGTTCGGACTGGCATAGTCGAGATCAGCTCGATCGTACCCTGCCTGTGCTCGTCGGCGAGAGTGCGCATAGCTAGCAGTGGCGCATAAAACGCAAGAATCCATGGGTGATAGAAGAAAAAGAAGTCTTTGAGAGCCGCCTGCTCGCTCTCAACGAGTTCTCTGCCTGGCCAGAGGAAAGTAAGGGCGTTAACCGCTACGAGGAAGATGAACATCAACACGTAGGCGAGGGGAGAGGTGAAGAATGAATTTACCTCCCTGTAGAAAATGGCACGTATGTTGGCGATGAGAAGAGGCCCCCCGATCAGAGCGGCGGTCAGGAGGAGGATGGCGAAAATACCGATTACGGACATGATAACAAGATGGTTGCGGCTGGATTCAGGCGGCGACGTCAGAGGTAGTGAGTTTGCGAAAGAGTTCCGTGATTGAACCAGAGCCTTCGTTGCGAAGGCTTTCTGGAGTCCCTTCCGCGACGATTCTTCCTTGGTCGATGATCATCGCCCGGGTGCAGGAAGCCTCTACCTCCTCGAGAATGTGAGTGGAAAAGATAATGGTTTTTTTCTTTCCCAGCTCCCGGATGAGTTTCCGAACTTCGTGCTTCTGGTTTGGATCAAGACCATCGGTCGGTTCGTCGAGAACAAGAACCTCGGGGTCGTGTAGCAGTGACTGCGCAAGACATGTCCGGTGCCGGTATCCTTTAGAGAGGGTGTCGATCGATTGGTGCACTACTGTCTGAAGGAAGCAGGTTTCGATCACGCGATCGACCGCTTCGTTACGGGCAGCTCCGGAGAATCCGCGGATGCTTGCGCAGAAACGCAGGAATCCGGCTACGGTCATATCTTCATAGAGAGGCGCAGATTCAGGAAGATAGCCGATCTTTCGTTTCGCGTTCTCGGGTTGCCTGGCAATCGGGATACCGCAGATTTCCACCTCGCCGGATGACGCGGGAATAAAACCGGTGATGACTCGCATCGTGGTAGATTTTCCAGCTCCGTTTGGTCCGAGGAAACCTAGAACTTCTCCCTGTTCCACGGAGAAGGAGAGATCATCCACGGCGGTCTTGCTTCCAAACTGTTTCGTTAGATTTTTAACTTCGATCATAACTTGTGACCGTGAGGTTCTGGGTTAGGTCGCCTTCGGCTGAAACTTGCAGCGCAGCAGGCGGTTAAGTTTGTGCAAAATTTATTCTAGTTGGACTGATTTCAAGGGCAAAGTGACTGATTCGAATTGATGATGGATCGTGAACGGGAAAAAGTGGGGCGTGATTGAGTCTCTCCGCCTTGTTGACTTCCGCTGTTTCGAGGCTTTGACCCTAGAAATTCCGAGGGAAATCGCGGTCTTTTTGGGGGAAAATGCGCAGGGTAAGACCAGCCTGCTGGAGGCGATCTGCGTTCTTGTGAGGCTGCAATCTCCGCGAACCCATAGAATTGGACAGCTTCAGCGTTTTCAGCGCGATGGCTTCGGGGTGGCAGGAGAGTGCTGGGAGCAAAGCCGTCGTGTGCAGCGGGCGGATGGAGAGTTGGAACTTCAGGTAGACGGAGAGAAGGTGGAATCACAGGGTGATTACCTGTCGTCCGGAGGCTTGCTGGTTTGGATGGGGAATGAAGATCTTGAGCTCGTGAGGGGTCCAGGAGAGGTGAGAAGGAGGTTTCTGGATTTCGTGGCGGGTCAGATAGACCCGGATTATCGAAGGCACTTGGTTCGCTACAGGCGTGCGCTTAAGAGTCGAAATCTACTGTTGAAGGATCGGTGGCCAGACGAAGAGCAGGTATTGGCGTATACGAGGCTTCTGGTGGAACACGGGGAGGAGATCCAGAGGTCGCGGCAGGAGCTCTTGAGAGATCTTGCTCTGCCAGTGGCGCATGCGCAGGAGAGAGTGGGTGGCGCGGGAGATTTGGGAGGGGTCGCCTATGATGGGTCCGGGTATGGGCGATTGGCCGAAGCCTTTGAAGAAGTTGCAACAAAAGAGCGGGCGCAAGGGAGAACTCTCATTGGGCCCCATAGAGATGATTTTATTCTGACTCTCGATGGGAGGAGTGCTGCAGATTTCGGGAGTGAGGGGCAGCAAAGAACGATGGCGCTTGCACTCAAGTTGGGGCAGGGCCGGCTCCTGGAGAAAAAGCGCAATGCCCCGCCCGTGTATCTTATTGACGACGTCTTCGGTGAGTTAGACCCATCTAGGCGTAACGCACTGATGGATTACCTTCCCGCGAGCTCCCAGAAATTAATTACGACGACTAGCCTATCCTGGATGGATGGCGAGGCTCCACCTCTTTTTAAGGTTGTCGGAGGAGCGGTCATTGCCGAATAGGAAGAAATAGGTAGACTCCAGCCACAATGAACGGAAAACAACCAAGCCTTCGTGAGATTCTCCGGAACTGGATTGAGGGTGTAAATGAGATGAGGCTGGGAGAAGTCGCAGCGCTCTATGCGGAAGACGCTGTTCTGATCCCGACATTTTCATCAAGCATCTACAACTCGGAGACAGAGATTGCAGGATACTTTAGCCGGATCACCGATCAAAGAGAGGTGTGTGTTACGGTAAGAGAGGAAACGTTGGTTGAGCAGGCTGACATACAGGGCGCTCAGGTCATTGGGGGGATTTACGATTGGCGGATCATCAGCGATGGAGAGGAGAATGTGTTTGGGGCGCGCTTTAGCTTCGTTGTTGCCCCGGGGGAAAAGAGGCCCATTTTGCACCATCACTCCTCTCTGCTGCCAGAAGCCTCTTCGTAGGCTAGTTGGCTGGGGTCGTCAGTGAAATCCATCTTTCCCGATCCTTATTCACAAGGTGGAGCTTGAATAATCGAAGGCCTTAGCGGTCAATGAGGAAGTGAATGAGCAAGCCGGGGTTTCCGACAAAGCCTATGTAATTGTGGGAGGGAGTAGTGGTCTCGGGCTCTCGGCAGCCCGTGCCCTTGTTAAGCATGGAGCAAGAGTCGCTGTCTGCGGTCGTTCGGAAGAGCGCCTCACTCAGGCGTTGGAAATGCTGGGTAAAAATGCAGTGGGGAAAAAGGTGGATGCTGCCGCTGCAGGTGCGGTGGATGAGTTTCTTGAGTTTGCGTGCGGGGAGATCGGAGATCTTGAAGGGTTGTATCATGTCGCTGGAGGGAGTGGGCGGTCGGCTGGTGATGGTCCGCTACATGAATTAAGTGACGAGGGATGGGATTACACCATTCAGCAGAATCTAACATCACTGATGATGTCGAATCGTGCTGCAGTGAGGCGCTTCAGGGCGCAGGGAAGCGGCGGGGTGATTCTCAATATGGGGAGTGTCCTTGGTTTTTTTCCTTCGCCGGAATATTTTTCATCTCATGCCTATGCGGCGGCCAAGGCAGGAGTTGAGGGCTTTTCCAAGTCGCTGGCCTCGTATTACGCAAAAGAGGGAGTTCGGGTGAATGTGATTACTCCGGCGCTTGTTGAGACCTCGATGTCAGAGCGCGCCCGCGCTAACGATGAGATTATGGAATACGTGAGTCGAAAGCAGCCGCTGGATGGAGGGCGGATTGGTGTCCCCGGTGATCTTGATGAAGCTGCTCTTCTCCTTCTTGGAGAAGGAGGGCGGTTTGTAACAGGGCAGGTCCTCAGGGTTGATGGAGGGTGGAGCGTATCGGGAACCTAGGAAGGACGTGATGGAGGGGCTCGGAATCGGGATCGATCTTGGGGGGACGCGTATCAAGGGCGCCGCCTTCGAGTTGTCCAGCGGCCATTTGTTGGGTGAGGATACAGCTCCCACTTGCGATGGTGAGTTCGTGGAAGGGCTTCCGGCATTCGTTCAGGAAATACGGGGATTGGTAGATCGGTTCGAGGAACGGGACTCGAGGACGTGTGAGGTGATCGGCTTGTCTTCGCCAGGGTTCGCAGACGCGACGGCCAGCAGGATCGTTGCCATGCCTGGCCGTCTGGAGGGATTAGAGGGACTGCACTGGCCTGATGCTCTGGGGCGTCCGGTGGCAATTTTGAATGACGCTCACGCCGCATTGATGGGCGAAATCTGGCAGGGAGCCGCCGCCGGGGTCCGGGATGTCATTCTGCTTACGCTGGGAACCGGTGTCGGAGGTGCCATTGTGGCAGATGGCAGATTGCTGCGAGGGCACTTTGGGAAAGCGGGACATCTCGGGCATTCTTCCCTCGATCTTGAGGGAAAGCCGGATATCTGTGGGATGCCGGGGACCTTGGAGGATCTTATAGGGAATCATAACGTCGCGGAGCGCACCGGCGGACGATACGAGTCAACGGCGGAGCTCGTCGAGGCCGTGAGGGCGGGGGAGGATTCAGCGAAAGAGGCTTGGGAGCGCTCTCTCAGGGCGCTGGGAGTGTCGGTGGCCTCCTTTGTTAACATTCTCGACCCGGAACTGATACTGATTGGAGGAGGGATCTCGGAGGCATGGGATCAGATCGAGGGTCCGCTGAAGAGGTGGATGGAGGAATTTGAGTGGCGCCCGGGTGGAGGGCAGGTAGAAATTCGGCGTGCCCGACTGGGGCCGATGGCAGGAGCCTACGGAGCGGCTTATTTTGCAATGCAGCGAAGCAAAAACATATGAAGGCGAGTGGAGATTACCTGACTCAGTGCGGAGAGATTCTCACAGCGGTTTCCCGACAACAAGGTCTAATAGATCGGATTGCTGATCAATTTGCGGAATCCATCCTTTGCGGCCGGATGGTCCACTTGTTTGGATCTGGTCACAGCAGGATCATGGTTGAGGAAATGTGGCCGCGCTATGGGTCGTATCCAGGATGGAATCCCATTGTGGAATTATCACTGACCTTTCATAATCTCGCGACTGGAGCAAACGGCCAACGGCAGGCGATGTTTCTTGAGAACGTGCCGGGTTTCGCGGGCAGAATCCTGCGCAACTTTGACATAGGAGATGAGGACTCTGCTTTAATCATCTCCTCTAGTGGGACTAGTGTTGTTCCTGTTGAGATGGCAGAGGAGCTTCAGGAAAAAGGCGTTACGGTGGTGGGGATGGTGAGCCGGAAACACTCGGATGCCAGTGAGGCAAAGCGCGAAGATGGGAAGAAGCTTGGGGATTTCTCGGATATGATTCTTGATACAGGTGCGCCGGTGGGTGATGCGGCAGTGCAGGTAAGTGGGCTAACCGAGAAAGTGGCGCCTCTCTCTACGCTGGGAGGCGTAATCCTTGTCAATGCGATCAAAGCAGAGGTGGCGGAGAGGCTGGTTGAGGGGGGAGCGCCGCCCAGTGTTTTAGCGGCTGCCTGTACCGCTGGTGTGGCCCGCTCGACAGAGCTCTTTGAGGCTGCCTATGATGAGCACTCGCGCCGAATGGCCAAGCTATACGAAAACCTAGGAAAATAATCATGAAGGATCGGCCATTGCGAACCTCAGTTGTAGGAAGCTACCCATTCCCCGCATGGCTGGAGTCTTGCTCCGGTCGGTTGGGCGAGTTTGGGGCTGCAGATGTTAAGGAAATGCAGGATGATGCCACGGCTGTGGCCATTGGTGATCAGTTGCGTGCTGGCCTGGATGTGATCACCGATGGAGAGCAGACGCGCTTTGACTTTAATCTTAGTTTCTACGGTCACCTGGAGGGAATCGCGATGGAGGCGGAGTCTCCACGGAAATGGGGGCCGCCGGCGCATGATCAGCGCGGCAAGCATGAGGTGCATGGGGTGCTGGATGCTCCGGGAGGCCTCGGGACTGTCGCGGAGTTCAACCGCCTTAAGAGGTTAGCCCCTGAGGGTTGCCCTTTGAAGATGAGTGTGCCGGGGCCATTTACTATGAGTGGGCGTCTGCTTCCCGGGGAGGTCTACGCAGATCGTTGGGCTCTTACTGAGGCCCTTCTTCCATTGATTCGCAAGGAGCTTGAGTGTCTTGTCGACGCCGGGTGTGAGGAGATCTGCGTCGATGAGCCTTCGATGAGCTGTTACGGCTATAAGGAAGACACTTCAAGGTTCGTCGACATCTTTAACAGAACCGTGGAAGGGGTCGTAGGAAAGACGAGACTTTGCACGCATTTGTGTTTTGGGAACTTCAAGGGTCATCCAGTGGGCTACCGTCGCTACGGTCCCTTGTTTCCCGATTTCTTGGATCTCCATGTCGACGAATTACATCTTGAGATGGCGAATAGGGAGTATGCAGAGTTAGAAGTGATTGGGGAGGTTGCAAAGAGGATGGATGTGGCGGTCGGAGTGATCGACGTGAAGAGCTATCTCATTGAAACGCCTGCCATGATTGAGGAAAAAGTGAAAGCCTGTCTCGAATTTGCGGCTCCAGAACGACTTGTTTTTGCCCCCGACTGTGGTTTGAGTCAGACTGCTCGCTGGGCGGCTCAGCAGAAGCTCTGCAATATGGTCGAGGGGGTTTCGGCGGTAAGGAATGGGCTCTAGAGAGATGATTGCGCCGTTGCAAAAAGATGATCTCCTTATCGAGGACATGGTCGGCGTAGAGGGTGCGGAAGATTGTTTTCACGTCTGGTGGTTAGGGCAAAGTGGGTTTCTTCTAAAGTGGAACGGTCACTTTTTGCTCTTCGATCCGTATCTTTCTGATTCGCTTACGCGCAAATATGAAGGCACGGATAAGCCGCATGTGCGAATGTCAGAGCTGGTTGTCGATCCGTCGCGATTGGGCTTCGTGAAAAGTGTTACCTCCAGCCACAACCATACTGACCACCTCGATCGGGAGACTCTCTGTGCGATTTCAGACGCCTCAGGCGGAATTTCGCTGATTCTGCCGGAGGCGAATATTGAGTTCGCAAAAGAACGATTAACCGGTGGACTGATTGATTACGTCGGAATCAATGAGACGACGGTCACCAAGCCGAAACCTTGGAGTATTGAGGGAATCGCCGCGGCTCATAATGAGGTCGAGCGGGACACACAGGGAAGGTGCCTGTATCTTGGTTTCTGCGTCTCTTTTGGAGGTTTCCGGGTCTATCACAGTGGGGATACTCTTTGGCACGATGCGCTTCTTGATCAGCTCAGAGGGAGTTCTCCCGATCTTGCGTTGCTTCCAATAAATGGAAATAAACCGGAGAGGAAGGTTGCAGGAAACTTGAACGGGAAAGAGGCTGCAGAGCTGGCACATGCAATCGGGGCGAGAGTGGTCATCCCCTGCCACTATGATATGTTTACCTTTAATACGGAGAAGCCAGATGAGTTTGTTTCTTCATGTGAAAGGCTTGGGCAAGCTTACAAGGTGATGGAAGGAGGAGAGCGGGTTACGATTCATAGCAGGAAGGCGATTTCATGAATGAGCAGGAGATACACCCGGTTTTCCGGCAGCTTAGTGAATGCAGTATCGCCTCTGTGGTCACGATCGATTCTCCAGGTCATGCGGTCTCGCTCGCGAGGGCGCTGCTCGCAGGGGGAGTCTCGGCCATGGAGCTAACGTTGCGAAGTGCGAGAGCCCCCGAGTGCTTGCGAAGAATTGTAGAAGAAGTCCCGGGAATGCTTGTTGGGGCAGGTACGATTCTCTCGGAAGAGCAGGTTCGTGAGGTTCTTGAGGCAGGAGCGGCTTTCGGCGTTGCGCCGGGAGCCAACAAAAATGTCCTGCAGGCAGCGAGGGATCAAGGGCTTCCGTTTGTGCCGGGCATTGCTACACCAAGTGATATTGAGTTGGCGTTAGATTTTGACTGCAGGGTTCTGAAGTTTTTTCCGGCGGAGGCGATGGGAGGGTTGCGATATCTGGAGAATGTCGCGTCGCCCTATCGTCACCTAGGGGTGCGTTATGTCCCACTTGGAGGAGTGGGCCCGGGTAATCTGGTCTCCTACATTTCATCACCAGACGTGCTTGCAGTGGGAGGGTCCTGGCTAGCACCGCGTAATTTAGTGGAAAAAGAAGACTGGGGCGCCATTGAGCAGCTCGCTCGTCAAGCAGTGGAGCTGGTAAAGGGAGCCACGGAATAACCGGAGCTTTACAGGGTGTCTTGTGTTCGTCTTGGCGACCGGAAAAGCTATGATGGAGCGTCAGTTTATTTTCTCCTATGAGCGCTATTTTTTGCCTAAGGCGAGTTTTAAGGAACCTACACAGCAATCTGGGAAGTCGATTCGCGAGGATTCAATAGTAGCCATCGTAGTCCGAGATGGTGATCCACTGCTGGCGAAGTTGCCAACCGTCGGATAGATAAGACTGTCAACATAGTGGTCTTCTCACTGATTTGCCTTGCCATCGCGCGCCGTTGCACGCAACTTCCCGCGTCCTTGGAGTAATTGGCTCGGTAGCTCAGTTGGTAGAGCAGGGGATTGAAAATCCCTGTGTCGGCGGTTCGATTCCGTCCCGAGCCACCTC
>Ga0160423_10002101_pt1 | contig 16678 bp, 28 predicted proteins | sample CRUFie14St8metaG_FD_108191 | JGI IMG/M metagenome (GOLD analysis project Ga0160423, IMG submission 108191) | Marine microbial communities from the Costa Rica Dome - CRUD Field 142mm St8 metaG | ecosystem: Environmental > Aquatic > Marine > Oceanic > Photic zone | place: Costa Rica: the Eastern... | reverse complement strand
CAACAGCAGATTGAAAAATCTGGTAAAAAAAAACAAAGAATAGTAACCCAAGAAAAACGAGGAGACATAACAGTAATAAGAATTAGATATGGCGACTAGCGGAACTAATACATTTAACTTAGATATAACTGAAATCATGGAGGAAGCATATGACCTCTGCGGTTTAGATTTAAGGTCAGGTGGTGATTACAACACAGCTAAGAGAGCTTTAGATTTAATTTTTCTTGAATGGCAAAATAAAGGATTAAATCTTTGGAAGGTAGAGCAAGGTAGTATTACTCTTACTGCAGGTGCTAATTTATATGATGCAGATGCTGCAGCATTAGAAATAGTTGATGTTGTTTTGAGAACAGATGCAGGAGACCAAGATGAACAGTTTGACCAAAGACTTACAAGAATAAGCAGAACTGAATATAACCATCAAGCTAAAAAACTTTTGCAATCTAAGCCTACTCAATACTATGTAGACAAAGGCTTGACTCTAAAGATTGGAGTATGGGCAACACCTGATTCTGCACAAACATATACTTTGATATATGACTTTATAAAAAAAATTGAAGATGCAGGAACTAACGCTAGCTTAACTACAGATGTGCCAGCAAGATATTTACCATGTTTAACTTATGCTTTAGCATTTAATATTGCTTGTAAGAATGAACAATCTCAAGCTAGAGTTCCTATGATTAAAGCAAGATATGATGAATTATGGAAAGAAGTTTCTGAAGCTGATAGAGAAAGAGCTTCAGTAAAATTTGTTCCTAATATGAATAGCTATTAATTATGGCATATGCAGCAGGCAAAAAAGCTTTAGGTATCTGTGATAGATGTGGATTTACTTATAAGCTTTCTGAACTTAAATATGAAGTACAAGACCAAAAGAGAACTGGTAATAGAGTTTGCACATCTTGTTTAGACCCTGACCATCCGCAGTTTCGCTTAGGCGAAGTTGCTACTTCAGACTCAATAAGTTTGTTTAATCCTAGACCAGATACAAATAGAAAAGACTTTGCTTCTTATTATGGTTTTAATCCTGTTAATAGCACCGGTTCTGTGCTTCAAGCAAAATTAGGTAAAGTAGTTATAACTTCTGCTGTAGCAAGCGGTGGCGGAGGTGGAGGATATAATTCTGTTAATATTAATGTATCTTTGACTGGTAATAGTTTGTCTGGTTTTTTAGGTTCTTATACTGTTGTTCATAACTCAGACATAGCTTCGGTTTCAGGAAATCAAGTAGCAGGACAATTAGGAACACTTGATGTAAATGCGGGAACTACTTATGCAGTCACAGTAGCATCTTATGGGGGTGGAAATAGATTTTATATAGATGGAGTTGTTTATCCAACATTAAATTTATCAGAAGGACAAACATATACATTTGACCAATCTAATGCTTCTAATAATAATCACCCATTAAGATTTTCTACAACTTCTAATGGTACTCATGCGGGAGGAACAGAATATACTACAGGAGTGACAACTGTAGGAACTCCCGGAAATGCAGGAGCTTATACTAGAATAACTGTTGCTGTAGGAACACCAACACTTTATTACTATTGCACTAATCACTCAGGTATGGGTGGTCAAGCAAATACCCCATAAAAATATGACATATACTGAATTACAAACTCTTATCAAAAACTATTTGGAAAATTCTGAAACTACTTTTGTAGGAGATTTGCCACAAATTATAAAACAAGCAGAAGAAAGAATATTAAAATCTGTAAGACTTCCTAACTTTAGAAAAAATGTAACAGGTGCTTTAACTTCTGGAAATCAGTTTTTAACAACGCCATCTGACTTTTTAGATAATTTTTCTCTAGCTGTTATTGCTAATAACAATATGGACTTTCTTTATTTTAGAGATGTAAATTTTATTAGAGAAGCTTTTCCAAATACAACAACTCAAGGAGTTCCAAAACATTATGCACTATACGATAATAATTCCTTTATTGTTGCTCCTGTTCCTGACCAGAATTATTCAGTTGAACTACACTACTTTTATAGACCTACTTCAATAACCGCAGGAGCAGGTAGTGGTACAACATGGCTATCAGAAAATGCTTCAAATGCTTTACTATATGGTTGTCTTATTGAAGCTTACATTTATATGAAGGGTAGTCCAGAATTACAAGCTGAATATGAAAAAAGATATTTTCAAGCAATATCAAGGTTGCAAAATCTTGGTGAAGCAGATAATACTATTGATACATATAGCAATGGTACATTTACTAGAGAGAGAAGTTAATGATTAGTGTAGATACAAAACCAGAAGTAGGCAGCGTAAATGTTGTGGCAACAGAAAACACAGGATTAAGTCCTGAATATTGGACTGAAAGAATACTTGAAAGATTAATTTCTATTAGTGATAGTGCAGACCCAATGGTCAAAGCACAAGCTGATGCTTTTAGAAATAGTATTGCTCAAGTAATTTTAATATATATGAGACAAGCTATAGCTTCTGATAGAAGCACAGTAGCAGGTCTTTTAGAAAAACAAGGTCATAAAGATATGGCTGATATTATAAGGAGGCTGTAATGGCAATATCTCAAGCAATGTGTACATCATTTAAAAAAGAACTTTTAGAAGGTGTGCATAATTTTAAAAACTCAGGTGGTAGTACATTTAACTTAGCACTATATACAAGTAGTGCTTCTTTGGGTGCAGCTACTACCGCATACACAACAAGTAATGAAGTTTCAGGAACAGGCTATACTGCTAAAGGTGGAGCTTTAACTAGAGTAGACCCAACCACATCTGGTACTACTGCATTTACTGACTTTGCAGATTTAACTTTTAGTAGTTCAACTATTACTGCTAATGGTGCATTAATATTTAATGATAGTGCATCAGGCGACCCTGCAGTTGCAGTATTAGCTTTTGGTGGAGATAAAACTTCTACTAATGGAGACTTCACTATTCAATTTCCTACAGCAGACGCTTCAAACGCAATAATTAGAATAGCTTAATGGCATTAGTTCTTAACGATAGAGTTAAGGAAACAACAACCACAACAGGCACTAGCACAGTTAATTTAGCAGGTGCTGAAACAGGTTTTGAATCCTTTGTAGCAGGTATTGGTAATTCAAATACTACTTACTACGCTATCGTTCATCAAACTGCAAATGAGTTTGAAGTAGGCATTGGTACAGTTACCGATGCAACTCCAGACACTTTATCAAGAACTACAATCATTAGTAGTTCTAACTCTGACTCTGCAGTTAATTTTTCTTCAGGAACTAAAGATGTATTTTGTACGCTACCTGCAAGTAAAGCTGTTTTCTTTGATGATACCTCTGGAAGTTCAGATGTAGCTATAGGAAGTAGAGGTACTAATCCTTTAGCATTAGGAATTACAGGAACAGTTCTTGCTGTATCTGAAGCTAGTAATGTAGCTAGTGTACAAATTGATGGAAATACAGGCACTCGTATAGATATGGGTACAGCAGGTAGTAGAAATACTGTTCTTTATGCTGATGCAAATGTTACAGAAGTATCAAGGACTACAGACCACCCGATTATATTTAAAACAGGTGCATCACCTGTAGAGCGTATGAGAGTGGATGGTGCAGGTGGTATTACAACTCATGGTTTAGCAAGTGCAGCTAGACAGCCTTTACACATACATAGAGATTCTGCTTCTGATGTGCAAATTCATATGACCAATACTGCAACAGGTTCTACAGGTTCTGATGGCATGACTATATTCGCTAATAGCACAACAGCAGGTTTTTGGTTGAGAGAAAATTCTCCTTTGCAATTTGCTACGAATGGTACTGAAAGAATGAGATTAGATACTAGTGGCAATTTAGTATGCACAGGAAATGTAACTGCTTATGGTTCTGTGTCAGATGAAAAGTTGAAAAAAAATATTGAAGTAATAGATGATGCTATTAACAAAGTAAAGAAACTAAAAGGTGTCACTTATATTTTAAAGTCTAATGGTAAAAAACTTACAGGTTTAATAGCACAAGATTTAGAAAAAGTATTACCAGAAGCAGTATATAAAACTATAGATATAGATTTAAATGGCAACCCAGAAGATGAACATTTAGCTATTCATTATGGCAATACAGTAGGTTTGTTAGTTGAAGCTATAAAAGAACAACAAGAACAAATAGATACTTTAAATGACTATGTAAAATTACAGTCAGCTACTATTATGGATATGGAAAGAAGATTAAACGAATTGGAGAACAATTAGTGGCACTATCAAGTTCAGGCTCAATATCTTTTGCTCAATTACAAGCTGAGTATGGTGGCTCACACCCAATATCCCTTGATGAATATTATCAAGGAAGTTTAGGCGGTGCTAATACTACATCATTGGCTACAACACCTAATGTAGGTAGTAATTTAAATTACTCATCTGTAGATAATAAAATTACAGGAACAACTCAAACTTACAGGAGACATAATGGATTTGTACATACAGGTGCATTAATAAATGCAGGTCTTTATCCACAAGTTGGAGACCAGTCTTTGACTTTATCTTATATAGATGGTGCAGATTTTTCAGGAAATGCAGGTACTATTCCTACATCAGGAACTGTAGGATTAAATCATTACAGAGGTACTGCAAAAGGAACTACCTCTACTTTGACTTGCTATGGCATTGTAATTCAAGGTTATAAAACAATTTTGACCAATAATGCAGGAAGTTCAACTACAAATAATTATGCTTATATTTATTTTTATTTTGCAGGACATATAGGCACTAATAATCAAACAAGTGGCTCTTGGGATGGATTTCCTTTTACAACTATTACTTGTGCAGCAGAAGGAAGTGCTACTCAATTCCCTGCAACAACTTTTACTTTTTCAGGAACACATAGTGCAAATGGAGCAGCAAATTCAAAAGTAGGTAAAACACATTTAAACAATAGCACTTTAGGTAATTACACACGATGTCAATTCAATACTAATGGAGTGGGTGGAGATTATCATAATTTTAGCGGTACATGGTCTATAACTTTTAGTGGATTCTAAATGGACATCTATGAAACTGCAGATGGCAGAAGAACAAATATTCCATCTAAAGATGAATTGGTTTTACATTATAGAGAAAAAGATGGACAAGCTTTAGTTTCTATTTATTGGAACGCTTCAAAATTTACAGAAATAGTCAATGGTCGCACAGATGATGAAATGAAAGAAATTTTTTTAGATATGATAAGAGAACATAATGAAGAGAATGTTTCAACTAGACAACCTGACCCAAGAGCTCTAGTTAAAGCGGAGGAAATATAATGGCTGATGATATGAAAATTCAGGGTGGCTGGTTTGATTTTAAAATCAAAGAGGGTACAAAAACTGTAAATTTGAATGATGAATTACAAATAACTGTGCTTGAAGGCAAAAAAGGAGACAGACTAGGCAAAGCTTCTTTAGAAGAATTATCTTTTGAAACTTTAGAATATCACCCAGTAAATGATAAATTTATAAGATGTCCTGCAGTTTTTGGTTGGATAGAAGGAAATCTTAGAGTTTATACAGATGTATCAGATGCAAGTATTTCTGTTGCAGACAAAAGATTTTATCTTGAAGGTAATGTAAATAAAACTCTTAATATAGAAGGTTTAGGTGATGCAGATGGAGAATCTCCGGGAGAAGCATTTATAGATGCAGTACCTATGCCAGAATTTAATGAAGATGGCTCTTACTTTTATAGCGATGAACTGTTAGAAAATACTGATTATTTTTTAGGAGATTTAGATATTAATGGGCAAAATGTACCTGAGTGGAAGCCACACATTATGCAATATGAATGGCACGCAGCACCTTCTTACTTAGAAGCTTTATCAGATAGTACAGTTTTAGTTTGTTTATTACCTAAGTTTGCAACTACAAGATGGCAAGATGGTTGGCGACAAAGAATAGTAGATGTCCAACCTAATGAAGAAATAGCCACACAAAAAATAGGCGAACCATGTTATGTATTTTTAAGTGAAGCAAGTGAAATAAGAAATGGAGACAAAGTCCATACATTTGCTCAATATGATTGTCCAAAGTTAGTAAATGATAATTATATTATTAAGAATATAAGCTCAAAAAGATTAAGAATTTATATGATATATAAAAATGCTTGAAAAAATTAAATACGAATCTAGCTTAGTTAAAAAATGGTTTGCACAAACTGAGTCAAATGAGGATATCAATAATCCTGGAGTAATAGATATAGTTTTGGAACTTATGCACCACTTTGATATTAAATCAAATAAAAGACTTTTGGAAAGGTTTGAAAAACTAGACTATGCAAAAACATTTTTTGAACAAGAAAGTCTTAGAGATGTAGTTTCTAAAGGTAAATTTTTGAGAGGAACTTTTGGTGCAACTTTAAAAGATTTTTGGGAGTCACCTGATTATGATAAAGATTTGTTTAAAGATGGATTAAAAATAGCAAAAGAAAATAAAAAAGATTTTAACCTTACTGAAAAAGAAAAGAAATTTTGGGCAGCTATATTTGCAGAACATGACTTGATACATCTTTTCTTTAATTTAAAAAATACATCTATGGGAGAAATATCTGTTATAACTTTTACTATAGCTAAAAGTTTTCGCAGAAGTTTTTTTACAATAATCTTTTTTGCTTTAGTTGGTGGGTTTTTAGATTTTATAAGAAATCCTTTTAGTTTGCTTCTTTTGAGGTGGAGGGTAAGAAAAGTACACTCAATAAATTTACATCACTACGATATTTATAAACTAATATGGAAAGCATATAGAAATGGTAAAAGATGTCCTTGGCTGCTATCAATAAATTGGCACGATAGATTGCATGAGCCATTCCATATTGTTAAAGAAGAATTAGGACTAGATGTAAATGCTGATTTTAAATTCTATCAACAAATGGAAAAAGAATTAGAAAAAGTTAATTGGTGGAAAGAATATGCAAAAAGAACTTCATTTCAACAACAGATATTAGTAGCTAGAATAGTAAAAAATAATGGCATACCTTTTAAAATACTTCCATAGATTATGCTTGGTTTAAGTCCGATTGCATCTGCACCATTTGCATCTTTAGGAACAGCAGTTGGTCCAAATGTAATAATAAATGTTGCAACTAATGTAGGAGTAATGTCTACAGGAACAGTTGTAGTAAGTGCAGGTGCAACAACAAATACTTCTGGAGTAGAAGCAACAACTGCATTAGGCACTACAACATTTTCAGCTACTTCAACACCACCTATAACTGGAGTATCAGCAACAAGTGCAGTTGGAAATTTACAAAATATTGCAGGTGCAGTTGTAAGTGTATCAAACAATTTAGGAACAACATCAGTAGGAAACGCAGTTGTATTTGGTGATGCAGTTCAAGGAGTTTCTTCTGATGCCAAAGTATCTGCACTAGGAGATGAAACAATAATTGCAGATTGTAATGTGACTGCAGCACAAATAGGAAGCGTATCTGCTACTACAGCTTTAGGTAATGAATCTTTAATTACAGAAAACAATATCGTGCCTACAGGTGTATCAGCAACATCTTCGATAGGAGATGAAACTATATTAGGAAATGCAACTATAACTCCTAATGGTATATTATCAATAGGTGTTATAAGTAGTGTAAGAGTTTGGAGTGAAGTTGATGACAGCCAGACTTCAAACTTTACACCTGTTAATGACTCACAAACTCCTAACTGGAGTACAGTAAATGATACTCAAAATCCAGATTGGAATGAGGTCGCATAAATAAAGAGGTAAACTATGCCAAGTTATGATAACGATTTAGTATTAACCGAACTAGCTACAGGTGAAGGTAGCGGTACATGGGGTGATACTACAAATTTAAATTTAGAATTAATAGGAGAAGCTTTCTCTTATGGCACAGGAGCAACTTTTGACTCTGATGCAAATAAAACTGTAACTGTAGACCAAGCTTCAAATTTATACAGAAGAATGTTTATTGATGTGACATCTTCTGCAATATTATCTGCAACAAGAACTTTAGAGATAAATCCAACTACCATGTCAAAAACTATGGTAATTAAAAATTCTACAAGTGGCAGTCAATCAATAATAATAAAACAAGGTAGTGGAGCTACTGTTACTATAGGTAATGGTTTGTCTAAAATGGTTGTTCTTACAGGCTCAGGTGCAGGAGCAGCAGTTATAGATGTTTTAGGCTCTATTGATTTAGGTGCAAATGCTAAAATAAATGGCGGGCAGTTTGGTATTACAGCAGATGAAACAGCAACTTTTACTAATAAAACACTAGACTCTGCTAGTAACACTATTACTAACATTGACAATGGTGATATTGCTGCTAATGCTCAAATAGATGCTTCTAAGATAGCTGATGGAACAATTTCAAATACAGAGTTCCAGTATTTAAATGGACTAACTTCTAACATACAAACTCAATTATCATCAGCATTAAGTTTTACTATAAATACTTGGATAAATTCTAGTGACAACAATCAAAGATTTTTCTTTGGCAATGGTGGTACAACTACTTATAAAGCAACTGACTCACATATTTTTCAGAGAGGTAATGGCACAAGTATATTTTCAGTAAGCGAGTCAGGAGGAATATTTAAAGGTGATGTCACAGCTTATGGCTCTCCATCTGATATAGCTTTAAAAGAAAATGTTGATGTAATAGATAATGCCCTAGAAAAAGTTAATCAATTAAAAGGGATTACTTATGATTTGAAATCAGATGGTAATAGATTAACAGGATTAGTTGCTCAAGATTTACAAGAAGTTTTGCCAGAAGCTGTTTATACACATAAAGATATAGAAACCAAAGAAGAACATTTAGCTATAAGATATGGCAATACTGTTGGTCTTTTAGTTGAGGCAATCAAAGAATTATCAAAAGAAGTAAAAACATTAAAGGAGGATAAATAATGGCTTGGTGGAATGGCACAACATTACCTACAACTGGCTCTATAAGTTTAAATGAAATTCATGTAGAAGCAGGTGGTGCAACAGGTACAACAATAAATTTTAATAATCGCAGAATAAGAAATCTTACAGGTTTTAAAAAAAGTTCAGCAGGAGCTAAAAGTTTTAGTCAATGTCGTGGAGCTTTTATGGATGGACACCCACATGGACACCGTTATATTTCTCCAAGCACATACAACTATGGCTTTGGAACTCCAAACCTACCTACTACTGTTGTTTATTCTAATAGAGTTTATGAAGGTCATGTAGGTCCTAATCAAATACCAGATTATAGTAGGCAGTTAAATTCTTCTGCTGCAAATGGTGTTGGAATAGATAGAGCATTAGCAGCAGGTAATCTTGATGTTACTTCCTCCTCTACTTCTTATACTAATAATACAACTTTAATACAATATATTGGTGTTGCACTTTGGGAGGATGAAGGAGAAGGAGATTATGATTTTAGTGGATATTGTGCTGCTGTAGCACCGGGCGGAAGTGCAACAATTAGAAATAATGGTAATCATACATTTAGCAACGCTAATCTAGCAAAAATTGTTTGTACTAATGGCGGAATAGAAGCTTCTAGTTGGAACGCAGACGCAAGTAATTACACTAGAGTAGGTAATGTTTTTATTACTTCAACTCGTCTACCCGGACAAGCTTTTTCCCATGACAGTTCTACCATATATCCTTGGGGGATAACTGTTGATTAATGGAAAAGTTATTTTCTGTTGATGCAGATAAATTCATAGAAAAACTAAATCCTATTACTCAAGCTAGATGGGAAGTTTGGACTAAACGCAGAGGCGGTTGCCATGAAGATACTCGTTGTATACCTCTCAAGTGGGCAGCTAATAAAGTAAAGTTTGAGCCAAACGAAACTAATGAATTTAATCAAATAGAATATCACGAAGAATATATTTTATTTGCTAATGAATTAGATGATATAAATAGAAAGCTAGATAGTATTCATGGACCTGCAAAATTAATTAATGCTGTGTTTATAAAACTTTTATCAGGTTGTAGTGTTCGAGAACACCAAGATACTCCAAGTGGTAGAGAAAATATTTTTTCTAAAACAAGAAGATACCATATACCAATTATTACCAATCCAAAGGTTTTTATGAAATGTTTGGATACAGACTATTATCTTGAAAAGGGTAATGTTTATGAATTAGAAAATACGAAAAATCATGGCGTTAGAAACGAAAGCGAAATAGATAGAATACATTTAGTAATAGATAGACTACCTTACAAATAAAATAGTAACTTTAAAATAGTGAGTAAATTATGGACATATTATTATTAGTAATTTTTTTAACAATAATAGGAAAAATTATGCTGAAAGTTTTTTTTCCTGTAGTAAACAATCAAATTAATAAACCTTTTAGAGATATTAAAACAGCAATAAAAGGTTATTATGAATACTGTAAGAAATTTTGGTAATGAGTAACGAAGCACTTAATAAGATACATTCACACGAAAGAGAATGTTCAATTAGATATGAAAACATAGAGAAGAGACTTGACGAGGGCAACAAAAGGTTTGTTCGCATAGAGCTTTTGATTGTTGGTTTGTATGCCACGATGGCATCTATAGAAGTTTTAGCGAGGGTAATATGAGAATATTTTTAACAGAGTTTACTTACAAAGGCGAAACTCATGATGGTCCAGACATTATTGCAGAGAGTAGAGAAATAGCAGAAAAAACTGCCAAAAGAAAAGGAGTCACAGTTATTGGCGAGTTAGACTCACTTCTTGCAATAGAAGATGATAGCAAAGAAGTTTCTATGCACTAATGGATAATGACTTTTTAATAGGCTTAGGTGTTAATCTTTTATTTTTATTTGGTTTGTTAAGTTTAAAAATATGGGCAGATAGAAGAGTAGAAAGAAATATGAAAGCTTATCTCAAATATTTAAAAGAAAAAAGGAAATACAATGTATGAATATAAATGCACAGTAGATAGAGTTGTTGATGGTGACACTATAGATGTGACACTAGATTTAGGTTTTTCTGTTCTTCATAAAACAAGAGTAAGACTCTTTGGAATTGATACACCTGAGTCAAGAACTAGAAATAAAGATGAAAAAGCTAGAGGCAAAATGTCTGCAGCTTTTTTAAAAATGGCTGTAGAAGGTGCAGATACAGTTGTCATAAGAACTAAACTTAGAGATTCTAAAGGAAAGTTTGGCAGAGTATTAGGCATAGTTGTTTGTGATGGAGAAGATATAAACGAAGCAATGATAGATGCACACTTAGCAGCAAAATATTTTGGACAGAATAAAGCAGCTATAGAAGCTGTACATCAAGCTAATAGAACCAAGCTAATTGAAATGGGTCTCTTTGAGCCAGTAGATGGATGATATTGTAAGACTAATAACCGAGTTAGGATTTCCTGTTGCTGCAGCATTAGGACTTGGTATTTTTGTTTGGAAGCTTATAAATAGAATTATAGATGGCATGGAATCTAAAATAGATGTAGTTGATGATAAAGTAAATGAACAGCTAAAAGCTATGGAAGGTAGATTGCAGCAAAAGTTAGATGCACAACAAGGTATTCTTGTATCACTTATAGACCGAGTAAGAAGTGTAGACAATGAAATAATTAGGCAAGATACCTTATTAAAGACTATGTTAGGTGTGCCACAGTTAGTACAAAAAGATAAAATAGCAAAGGCAGATAGAGATGACCAAAGAAAAGATTAAAAGAAAAAGAGGCAGACCTACTAATGCAGAAGTAGCTGCTAGAAAAAAAGCAGAACAAAAAGATTTGGCTTTGATTATTTGTATGTATGTTGGTTTATTTATTGTTATAGCTTTTTGTGTAAATCTTGCACTAGCTAGTGAAATGACTTTTAAATTTAAATCTCCTAGTTTTTCAGGAGTCAATACATCACAACACTATTTAACAATAGAAAATCAAGAACATACTAGATACAAAACTATTCAAGAAGAACTAGAAGCTCTAGTAGAGCAAGCAGAAAGAGATGAACAAAACACAACAACAGCTAGATTTATAAGAAATTTTGAAACAAGAGTTTATGCCAAGCTTTCTCAACAACTTGTAGAAAAATTATTTGGAGAGACTCCACAAGATAATGGAACAATAGAGCTAGAGGGGAACACTATTGATTATAAAGTAGATACTACAAACATTACATTGACAGTTACTAATGAAGATAATAAACAAACAGTTATTACTTTTCCTCTCAATAGTTTTACTTTCTAGTTGTACTGTTTTTTATGATGATGCTTTGCCTAATCAAGAAATATCAAAGTATCCTGAAAGGGTTGGTGTTATTAATAAAAAAATTATTACAACGCCTGCTGCCAAAAAGAAACCTATAGTTGCTGTATATCCAACTTCGTTTACAGACCAAACTGGGCAAAGAAGAAGTAATAATAGTTTTGCAACATTCAGTACAGCAGTTACACAAGCACCTTATGTTTTACTTATAAAAACATTAAAAGAAGTTTCAGGTGGAGAGTTCTTTGAAGTTGTAGAAAGAGTAGGTTTGGATAATCTTACTAAAGAAAGACAGCTTATTAGAAGTACAAGAGAATCTTTTGATGACCCACAAAAACTTAAGCCTTTGATGTTTGCAGGTTTAATAATGGAAGGTGCAATTATTGGATATGAAACCAATACTAGAAGTGGCGGTAGAGGTGCAAGATTATTAGGTATAGGTGCTTCAAAAGAATATAAACAAGATACTGTGACTTTATCATTAAGAACTGTATCTGTGCTAACAGGTAGAGTTTTAATAGAAGTTTCAATAACAAAAAGTATTCTTAGTGTTGGCACAAATCAAGATGGATTTAGATTTATAGAAAACAGAACAGAGCTAATTGAAATAGAAAATGGTGATGTAGAAAATGAAAGTGTCACGATAGCATTGCAGTCCGCTATAGAAGAAGCAATATTAGCTACAATAGAAAAAGGAATTCAGAAAAATTTTTGGAGTTATAAGGAATGATAAAACTATTACCAGTTATATTTTTGTTATCAATAAATATTTTTGTTGCAGACAATGAAATATCTATTGACCAAACTGGAGCTACAGCTAATTTAGATATAGAGCAATTAGGTTCTGGAAACTTAATTGGTGGTTCAACTGCAACTACTGGTTCTATGACAGCCTTAGATTTAGATGGTGCAACAATGACTTTAGACATTAACCAGCTAGGAAATTCTAATTTATTTAGAGGTGATATATATGCAGATAGCTATACAGGGTTTTTTGAATTTACTGGAGATTCAAATACATTTGCTATGCAAACAGACCCTGACAATACTTATGGTGCAGACAGTTCTAATTTAAATGTTAATGTATCAGGCTCTTCTAATGCTTTTACTTTGAATCAAGCTACTAATGCAATGGCATCAACACTAGATTTAGACTGGACTATAAATGGTTCAAACAACAGTATTACCTCTTCTATAGACCAAGACTTAGCTACAAACTATATGAACATAAGTGGTTCTGATAATACAGTCACTTTTGATGGAGATGGCTACCAAGGTGCATATTTTCATTTGACACATACTGGAGGCTCAAGAACTATAAATGTCACACAACAAAGTACACTTGATAATGACTGGCTTAAGATTACTTCTACTGGTTCTAATGGTACTTTCTGTGTCAATCAGAACGACCAAGGCACTAGCACAAGTTGTTGATATAGGAACAGTAGAACAAGTATCAGGATATGCTCGAATAGAAAGAGATAAGAACTATGATGTAGTAACTGACTTTGGGATTCAATCTTACGACAAAGCACAAACTGAAGCTGGTCGTATGGGTATAAGATTTGTAGATGATACAACCATAAGAATTACAGAACACTCTATGGTTGTTATAGATGAATTTGTTTTTGACCCAAACCCTGATAACTCAAAGTTAGCTTTAAATTTTGTAAAGGGAACAGCTAGATTTACTTCAAGTCTAACCAATGCAATATCAAAAAAAAATATTAAGTTAAAAACTAATTCTGCAGTAGTTGGTATACGAGGTACAGATTTTACTATTACAGTAGAACCTGATACTGGTAAAAGTTTATTTATATTATTACCAGATGAAAATGGCAATTCTTCTGGAGAAATATCAGTTACAACTGCTATTGGAACAGTTATATTAAACAAGCCATATCAAGCAACAACGACTAGAGTTTATGAAGCAATGCCAAGTAAGCCAGTCATATTAGATTTATCTTTGGATTTTATAAATAATATGTTGTTGATTGCACCACCAGAAGAAGATAAAGAACAAGAAGAAGAGCAATCAGAAAGCAAGCAAGATGATAACTTGTTAGATTTTGGTGAATTAGATATTGATTATTTAGCCGATGACTCTTTAGATAAAGACGAATTAGAATTTACAGAATTAGATTATGATGCCTTGAATGTAAATTTTTTAGAAGATTTGCTTGATATAATTACAGAGCTTGATGTTTTAGATAATGAAGAAGAACTTACTCAAACAATTTCTGCTGTAAATATAGAAGGCACAAGTATAGGACAAGACCAAAAAACACAGATAACAACAGTAGTTTCAGGTCAGGAAATAAAACTTACAAGAGAAGTTGCACAATCAACATCTATACAAATAGATAGTGGAGAAAGCTATTTAGTTGTATTAGAACAAGATGGAGTAATGAATCAAGTTAAAGTAAATGGTGGAGGGTCATCAGTAATAGTGATAAGACAAAGTCAATGAGAAAAATATTATTAACAACAATTACATTTGCATTTTTATTAGGTTGTACAGAAACAATCGTAGCTTATGATGAAGCTACAAATAATTTTATTATGAAGCAAGGCAAACCAACTGCAGGAACAATTACTGTAAATAAGAACGACAACTGTCAAGTAGTTGATGGAATCTTTGTGGTGTGTGGTCAATGAGTAAAATACTTTTAGGAGTTATAGCAGTTTTGGTTTCTATATGTGGATTTTTGTATTGGCAAAATTCTTCTCTTCAATCTTTAAACAAAGCATATGAGTTAAGAGACCAAGAACAAAAAGAAGCTATAGAAAGTATGCAGCAAGATTTTGAAATGCAAACACGAGGATTAGTAGAACTTCAATCAAGAAACCAAGAAATCCAACTAGAGATGAATAGGTATCTTGATATTTTTAAAAGACACAATCTTAGCAAGCTAGCAGCAGCTAAACCGGGGTTGATAGAAAAGAGGGTGAACAATGGAACTAAAGAAGTATTTGATGGCATTGAAGCAGATAGTCGTATTATTGATAGTCTCGATGATGGCTTACAGTTGCAGCCTGATTCCTAAACAAGTAGATGTAATAAGCAAACCTCTCAAAAGAACCATAGCTCAACCAGTTATGCCTAGGGAGATAGATTTAAACGAACCCTATTGGTTTGTAGTATCAGAGCTTAATGTTGATGAGTTTTTAGAAAGAGTAAAAAAAGAGGAAGGTCGTATAGTATTTGTAGCCATGTCAATTCCTGACTATGAGTTGATGGCTTACAATATGCAAGAACTTAAGAGGTATATAAATGAGCTTAAAGAAGTGGTGGTCTACTATAGAAAAGTCACTACCAACGAGGAATAAGAAAATGAAAATATCTAAAGAGGGTATTGCCCTTATAAAAAAATTTGAAGGCTTAGAACTTACAGCTTATCAAGATAGTGTTGGAGTTTGGACTATAGGTTGGGGTCATACTAAAGATGTATTTGAAGGTATGGAAATATCTAAAGAAGAAGCAGAAGCATTTTTAGAAATAGAGCTTGAAGAGTTTGAAGGCTATGTAGAAGATTTAGTAGATGTAGAATTAGAGCAATGTCAGTTTGATGCTTTGGTTTGTTGGACATATAACTTAGGACCAACAAATTTAGCTAGTTCTACTATGCTTAAAGTTTTAAATAAAGAAATGTACGAAGAAGTTCCATATCAAATGAAAAGATGGAACAAGGCAGGAGGAGAAGTATTACAAGGATTAGTTAGAAGAAGAGAAGCAGAAGCTTTACTTTTTCAAGGAGAGCCTTGGCACGAAGTATAAATGGCATTAGTTAAATATCAATTCAGACCCGGAATAAATAAAGAGCTAACTTCATACGCAAATGAAGGTGGCTGGAGAGACTCTGATAAAATTAGATTTAGATTTGGCAAACCTGAAAAAATAGGAGGCTGGTCTAAAAATTCAGTTAATAGTTTTTTAGGAACTTGCAGAGCTTTGCATACATATAAAACTTCTACCCTTGCTTCTTACAATTCATTAGGCACACATTTTAAATGGTACATTCAAGAAGGTGATACTTTTTATGATATTACACCTGTTGATAATACAACTGCTGCAGGTGATGTGACTTTTACAGCAGCAAATGGTTCTACATCTTTAACAGTAAATGACACAGCACATAATGCAAATCCCGGAGATTTTGTAATTTTTTCTGGTGCAGTAGCTTTAGGTGGCAATGTTACTGCTAATGTTTTAAACCAAGAATATCAAATACAAACTACAACAACTAATACTTATACAGTCACTTTAGCTCAAGCTTCAGACTATACTGGTAGTGGTGGTGGCTCAAATACAGTTGGTACATATTTATATGGTTCAGGTCTAGATGTATTTGTAGCAGGAACAGGTTGGGGTGCAGGTGCATGGAGTTCAGGAACATGGGGAAGTACAAGTCCTGTTGCAGTCTTTAGTCAATTAAGATTGTGGAGTATAGATAATTTCGGAGAAGATTTAGTAGCTGTTCCAAGAGGTGGACCATTGTTTGTTTGGCAGGTTGCTAATGGTGTAGCAACTAGAGCAGTATTAGCT
>Ga0160423_10002100_pt1 | contig 16690 bp, 14 predicted proteins | sample CRUFie14St8metaG_FD_108191 | JGI IMG/M metagenome (GOLD analysis project Ga0160423, IMG submission 108191) | Marine microbial communities from the Costa Rica Dome - CRUD Field 142mm St8 metaG | ecosystem: Environmental > Aquatic > Marine > Oceanic > Photic zone | place: Costa Rica: the Eastern... | reverse complement strand
TTCTTCTTTTTCTTCTTCGTTGTCTCATCCTGCGCCGGCGGCGTCATCGTGAACGGGTCCTCGTTCAGGTGCCCTGCGCCGCCCCCACAGAAAATGAGAGGGAGAGAACGCTGGAGTCAGAAAGAGAAGTGTGGGACGGGGTGGGGCAATGCTTCCAACATTCGGGGCAGCCACGTCAGCGCTCACCTGACACCACCGCCTTTTCCTCGTCCTCGTCCCAAACAAAGGTCACCCTGTTGACCGCAAAGTACCTCACGTCCTCGTGTGTTAGAAAGAGCTTCATGTACTCGGCCATGTCGCGGTTGTAACGGATGGAGACGAAGAGCCGCTCGTCTGAGACGGGAAAGACGGTCTCCTCGAAACCACCCAGCCGCAGCCAAGAACGAAACCTGAGAGAAGCGCGCGGGAAGCGAAGGGTTCAGGCGATGGGCGGGTCAGAGAGACAGGGGGGGACAGGGAGAACGCCGACTGCGAAGCAGTGGGGCGTTGCGTTTGGGCCAGGCTATGGGAGACGGGGGGCGGGTGGTTCATGGCCCATGCACTTACTTGTGAGCCAGTTTTTGAGAATCCTCCTCTTCCCTTTCTTCCTTGGGCTTCAGTTGCACGAAGACCATCTGAGGGCTCGCCTCGTCCACCTCGTTCTGCTCCTCCAGCTCTCCGCCCCACGACAGCCAGTCCTCATCGGCCTCGTCGTCCTAAGCGCGTGGCATTGATCCAGAGAGCGAGCGGGGTCAGACAATGTTAGACAAACTGCACACGAACGACACGAGCTTGGAGAGAGAAAAGAGGAGTACAATTTTTTTCGGGGAACCAGGAACTCGAGGTGCGAAACAAAATGAGAACCATTTTGGACTTACCACCACGTCCCTGAGGTCGTCCCCGACCGTGGTCGTCGGGGCCGCAGCCACTGGCCTCGCCAAGCGGCCCATTGCCACCAACACCAGCGCCAGCAGTGCGAGGAACCACAAACTATGCCGCCTCATCTCTTCTTCTCTCCGCCTTTAAGAGGCCCCGAGAGGAGCGAAAGAAGCGCGCGAAAACCGATGAAGACCGCGCGCTTTTCTCGGTCTTTCCCGCCACGCGTTCCCGCCACGAGTGCCCGCGGCTCTAGCGCTTGCCTACCACAGCAACGTACTTCCTCTACTCAACTCGATACTTCTCATACTGCCCCTGAGAACTGTCCTTGGGATCACGAAAATAACGTCTCTCAAAGAAAAGATTTCCCCTCGATGTGAGCTGGATCTGACGGGGCCAGCCGAAAAAAGCGAAAGGGGGAAGAGGGCGTCGGTCGGCAGGGGCAGAGAGAGAGAGAGAGAGAGAGAGAGCGGCGAGGCGGGGGAAGACAATGGCGTCGATGTCGAGCTTCGTGGGATCGGCCCAGGACCCACACCAGGACTTCACGATACACAACCTTCCGCTGGGAATTGGCGAGACGTGGGCCGGCAATGGAAAAAGGACCGTGTTCTCTCGCATCGGCGACACGGTCGTCAACCTCGATGCCCTGGCGTCTGGCGGGTTTTTGAGCGGCCCCATTCTGAGCTCGGATGTCGGAAGGAGCGCCCTTCGATCGAATTCGCTCAACGAAATCGCGGACCTTGGCCCGAACGCGTGGTTCGAGCTTCGCCAGACGCTCCAGAGGCTGCTGTCTTCGGAGGAGGGTGTGCTCAGGTGAGTGTTTTAGCGCGCACAGTGCCAATTGGAACCTTCCGACGAGCGCAATCTGACCCGCAGATCGCGATGATATCATCTCCTTTCACTCCGGCCAGGGACGACAAGGCGGCGAGAGAGAAGGTCTTTTACGGCCTCGACGACGTGGTTATGCGCTGCCCCATGGAAGTGGGCGACTACACGGACTTCTACTCTTCCAAGGAGCACGCGTCCAACGTCGGCGCCATGTTCGGCCGCGACCCGCCGCTCATGCACAACTGGGGCTGCCTGCCCGTCGGCTACCACGGCAGGGCATCGTCCGTGGTGGTCTCCGGCACTCCGGTCAGGAGGCCTCGTGGGCTTGTTTTGCCCAAGGGCGCGACGGACCCGGTGTACAAGGAGTGTGGGGTACTGGACTACGAGCTCGAGATGGGCTTCTTCGTCGGCCAGGGCAACGACCTCGGATGGTGAGGCCAATTCTTCCGCCCCACGAATAATCGTTCTCCCTGACTCTTTCCCCTCTTTCTCCCCGTCTCTCTCAAAAGCCCCATCCCGTGCGACGACGCCAGGAAGCACATCCTAGGGCTCGTCCTGGTGAACGACTGGAGCGCGAGGGACATCCAGAAGTTCGAGTACGTCCCTCTTGGTCCCTTCACCGCGAAGAACTTTGCCACCACCGTGTCACCTTGGATCGTCACCCTCGATGCGCTGGAGCCTTTTGAGATGGAGGCCCCCGAGCAGACCCTCGCCCCCGTGAGCTCGTACTTGTGCCACTCGGCCGGCAGGCCTAGGCAGACCTACGACATCGACCTGGAGGTGTCCATCTCCACGAGTCAGAATCCTGAAACCAAGACCGTTGCGACCAGGTCGAACTTCAAGCACCTGTACTGGACCATCGACCAGATGCTCGCTCACCACACCGTGACGGGGTGCAACGCCAGGACCGGCGACCTCATCGCGACGGGGACGATCACGGGGAGCCGAGAGGATCCCATGAGCTACGGGTCTCTGCTGGAAAAGTCGTGGGGCGGAACCAGGAATTTCAAGCTCGACTGCGGCGCGGAGAGGACGTACCTGCTGGACGGGGACAGGGTGACGATGCGCGGCAGGTGCGAGAGGGGTGGCGTGAGGGTCGGCTTTGGGGAGTGCACGGGAGTCGTTTTGCCAGCGAACCCTAAGGCGTCAAACTAAGTTATTCATATATATTTCACGTGTGATGTGGAAATGCATCCATATCGATCGCGGCGTGGGGAGCCTGCAACTCAGGCCATCCGTCGTCCAAAACGCAAGCGCCCTTTCGAAGCCCCGGCCTCCTCCCTCCCCATCACCGTCATTATGACTTCGTTCCCCTCTGGGAGTGCGCTCCGAGTGCCCCGATCCATCGTCTATTAGACGTTATTTTGTTTCAGGAGCCGGCAGGATGCCGTGGAAGCTGTCAGCTGGTGGGGGAGGGGGGAGAGCGAAAGAAAAAAAAAAGTTGTGGGTTCAGGGGTTGTGTGTTGCTCATGCCCGTGATCAGGGGCAAGCCAACAAGTGTACTCAATAGAGTACAACTTACTCGAGTATAAACTCAAGTAAAGTGTGAGAGGCACCTCGTCTGAAGTGTCCTCGTGCTCATCTTCAGGTGCTTGCAGGCCTCAGTGTGAGAGACATTATAAAAATTGGCGGTTTTCAGACTTTTTCTTTTGCGTTTCAAGCATATATGTTTTCGTTCCCCCAAATCGCGACGCGAATTGCGGGTTCGTATTTCCCGCCACACACCCAGCAGCAGCAGAAGAGTAGAAGAAAAAAAAAGTTGTGGGTTCAGGGGTTGGTTGGAGTGTTCCAGAAAGCGCTGGGTGCTTTCGGCACTCTTCTCTTCCAAAGTCTAGAGCCGGGCCATTGGTTCTGGAAGTCTATCGCATCGGGATGTGGAAGAAATAAAGTTCTACACTGCAAAGGCTCGATGACCTTATCAAGTTCGAGCTCGACACGATGAGCACTTTGTACAAAAGAGGTGTTTGCACATATTTGCTTCCTTCCAAATGCATCGCGAGTTGCGGTTCGTGGTTTCCCAATCTGGGTTAAATTAACGTCTCTCACAGAACATCCAGAGGGGCGGGGGATGGCGATCCACCCTGCAGGCCTCTCGTGGGGAGGGGAGAGTTCGGGGGGCCGTCGCGATGGCGAAGAAGAGGCAAGGACAAGCAAAGCGGCTGGGCAGGCTCTACGGCAATGGCGGTGCGGGTTCGTCCCGGAAACACACCAAGCCGAGCCCTTTTGAGTACAAGTCCGCGACCCCGCGGTTCGACGTGCTCGGCAAAACCAAGAGGAAGTCTGGTGGCGGCGCGAGAGGAAAGGCTACGACGCGCGTGAACATCGTCGCCAAGCGTGACGAGGGGGTGAAGCGGAGGGAGAAGAGTCTGCTGGTCGAGTACAATCGGAGGCACACCGCCAACACCTTCGTGGATCGGCGTTTCGGGGAGGACGACGAGACCTTGAACGAGGAGGACCGGGCCATCCTTCGTTTTCAGAGGGAGAGGGTGAGGCAAGCGAAGCGGAACAGGTATGCGCTCGGCGATGGCGAAGACGATGAATATGGCGGACGGGCCGGCGGCGGGCTCACTCATGGAGGTCGGGATTTGGATGACTTCGACGACAGCGAGCTGAGGGGCGAGCTGGACTCTGATGGAGACGGTGGGGCCGCCGGGGACGACGGCTTTGGTTTTGTGCAGAAAGGGTCTTACAAGACGGACAAGGAGTTCGAGAGCATGATGACCGAGTTCCAGTTCGGGAACGACGGTGGTGGGGACGGGGAGGGCGGGAGCGATGACGAGGAGGGTCAAGGGAAACCGAGGAAGACGAAGAAGGAGGTCATGCAGGAGCTGATCGCGAAGAGCAAGTACTACAAGGGCCTGCGGGCCAAGGAGAAGGACGAGGACGAGACGCTGAGGAACCAGCTGGACGACACCTTCAAGGAGATCATGCGAGACGAGGAGACGGTGGCGAAGATGGCCAGGTTGAGGAGGCAGAGGAAGCTGGAGGGTGGCGTGGGTCACGGAAGGCAAGACAGGAAGACGGAGATCGAAGCGGGATACGACAAGATCACGGAGGACCTCGTGTTCGAGTTCAGGCAGAGCGGGGCGCAGGCCCAGCCCACGCGCGAGGAGATGGCCCGCCGCGCGAAGCAGAGGCTGGAGGAGATGGAGAAGGAGAGGCTTCAGATTGTCGAGGGCAAGGAGGAGCTCGAGGATGAGGACCCGGACAAGGTGGGTGGCTTCCGCGGCCGGCGGCTGAGGGCGAGGGCTGCCGAGGAGGAGGGCGTGACGGGGGGAACTTTCAAGGAAAAGTTGCGGAGGAAGAATGCGTCGCTGGAGCAGACCGGGGACGACCTCGGTGACGACTTTGACCTCTCGGACGATGAGGACGCGGGCGGTGACTCCGAACAGAGCGGGTCGAGCTACTACTCTGAGGATTCGGATGGAGAGGGCACCGAGGAAAGCAGCGGTGCCGACGAGGGCGGCGAGCTTTCCGAGGGCTTGGAGGAGGAAGAAGAGGCGGAGGAGGAGGGGGCCGCGGAAGCGGACGAGAGGGAGAAGAAGAGAAGGAGGAGGGACCTTAACGTGACGGGGGAGGAGGCCTTCCTCAGGCGGGCTGGAATCCAGCCGGGGGAGGGCAAGCAGAGGGGCGGGGAGGAGGCGGAGGAGTTGGCGACGACCGCACAGCTAGACTCCTCAGTCCCCTTCGTCATCGAGACGCCGACGACCTATGCCGACTTCTCTGAGCTCATGACGGGCAGGGACCCTGCGCAGCAGGCGGAGATCCTGAGAAGAATCAGAATCTCGAACCCGGTCTCGTTGGGCCAACAGAATCGCAAGCGGGCGCAGGCCTTCTACGGAATTCTGCTCCAGTTCTTCTCAAACCGGTGCAGAGAGACCCCACTGCCGAGGGAGGCCCTCGACCTGATCGTCCCGGAGGTCCACACGCTGACCGCCGAGGTGCCGCTCTACGCCGCCACGGTGGCGAGGGCGAGGCTGGACCAAATGCACCGAAGGCTGCTGAGGGGGGAGTGGCCCACGAAACAAATGCTCGGGACCTTGGAGCTCTTCGCGGAGCTCTTCGACCCGCTTCAGGTGAGTTGCCACGGGAAGCATTGGCGACCTACAACGACAAAATAAGGACTGACCTCTTTCTCCATCACAATTCCCACCATGACGCAGCCGAGGCACCCGGTGCTGACGCCCATGACCCTGCTGATCTCCAAGTGGCTCCTTTTCACGCCGGTCAGGAGCGGATTAGACCTCGCCAAGGGCCTCTACCTGGTGAAGATCGCCAAGAAGTACGCGTGTCAGTCCGGCACTGTCGTCCCCGAGAGCCTAAGGTTCCTCACCTCGGTACTGGGCGGGGTCAGGGCAGACTCCTCGGACGGCGGGGTTCTGTGTGTCCAGCCAAGGGCCAAGAAGAGGGCCAAGAAGAGGCCGGCCAAGGGGGATGTGTCGGTGACCAAAATGGTGATGGAGTGCGATGCTGCGGACGCCGTCCAGGCGGAAGCCTTTGATTCTGCCGAGTTCAAGCTCGCCTCGATTGAGCTCGCCTTTGAGCTTGCCGAGGGCCTGCTCGGCGCGCACCGCAAGCTCCCCTCCGCCCCAGAGCTCTTCCAGCCGCTCGGCTCGGCGATGGCCGCGGCCGCCGAGGGCGTCTCCACCTCATCTTGGGCGAAGGAGGCCGGCTCCCTCTCGCCCGCGGCGCAGAGGATGGAGGCAGCGATCTTGGACCTTACCTTATCTAGAAGATCTCTTGGGGCCACCTTTAAGGAGCAGGCGAAGCAGGTAAAGCAGTACAACCCGCGCTTCGAGGAGGACTACGTGGCCGGCAAGGACTACGACGTGGACAGGGACAGGTCAGATCGCAAGAGGCTGAGGAGGGATCTGAAGAGAGAGAAGAGGGGTGCGATGCGGGAACTCAGGAAGGACAACAAGTTCCTGGCCACGGTGAAGAACAGGGAGAGGGACCAGACCAAGGAGGACTTGCAAAAAAAATACAACAAGCAATTCCACTTTTTGGAGCAGCAGCAGTCGGACATGCGAAGCGGGGGGCAGAAGGGCATGATCAAGCTCAGGAGAAAGTAAAGTTTCACACCGTGAAAGATTCCACTTCTCAGGTGTCCGTCCTCTTCTTTGCGATTCCAGCGACCTGCTTCATCGTCTCGTACGCCACGAACCGGATGCTGTTCTGCGGAATCACCTTGAGGATGTTCGCGGCCCAACCTCTGTAGAAACCGCGGTACCCCTCGCCCCGCCAGATCTTGCGAAGGGCGTCCACCTGACCACTGTAGGTGCTCCCCTTCATCTGCATCCTACGCCGGACGGTGTCCTGCCGCGAGCAAGAAAGAGAAAGAGAGGATCAGGTTAGGACGCGAGATCTCCAGAGAGCTCGTCTGGGCGGCAGAACTCGGCCACAGAACTCACCAGCGGGAAGCAGCACGTGGCCGCGAAGCACCCCGTCGCCCCCCCCAGCACCAAGTTGGCGATTGGGCTCTCGCCACTGTCCCCTCCTCCTCGTCGCCGTGCGGCGTAGTACCTCGCCTTGACGAGGTCGTACGTCGCAAAGTTGAGCGCTGCGTAGGGCGCGATGCCCATCAGAGTGGGCCCCAATCCCCTGTACAGAGCCGAGACCCCTTCGTTGTTCACGATCGTCGCTGTCGCGTGAATCAGACCCCGGTACGAGTGATTGGGCATGGCTAACCGCAAGCGCACGGTGTCGAGCCTGCAGCGTTTTGTGTGGTTTTGTTTCGTTGGTTTTGTTGGCAAGAGGAGTCAGCTTCTCGTCTTCTCCATCCTCTATTTTTCATGGCGGCAGGAAGAGCGCCGAAATAGCGGGATCAAATGGGTGGGTTCATCACTCACGGGTGGGTCGCCGCGCTGGCGGTCATTCCAGCCAGTGCCCCCGCAGCCAACCGGACCGGCACCGTGAGCTCTCCTTCCTGGCCGCACATCACACGCTTGTACTGGAGGATGGAGATATTGAAAGTCAGCCCCAAGCGTCACAAGCGTCCCCAAGTGGATAAAGTTGTGGATAAGGTTTCATCGATCCGGCCAGCCTTCCTCTCTCTCTCTCTCTCTCTCACCAGGTCATTTGCCATGAGCTGGCACGCCGAGTACGGGAAGACGCGAACGACGTTCGTTCCGTTTCCCTTCCAGAACGCCAGGACGCCCTCCTCGGCATAGATCTTTTTCGCAGACTGGAGGACTCCAGTGTATGCCTGGCTCGAGCCCGCCCCAGACGAGGCGACGGCCTGCGGAGTGGATAAAGTTATGGATAAGGTTACGTCGCACGAGCGGCCGTCAGAAAATCGAGAGAGAGAGAGAGAGAGAGAGAGGTTAGCGGGGCTTTACCTGTACTTGAAAGAGGAGCTTAATTCGGTCGAGGGGCGCGGAGGCCGTCCTCGCGGCGGCACCGGCTACCCCTCCAGCGACGAACATCTTCGACGCGTCGGAGGATCCGCGCATCCTCCTTCCACCCGCTCGGCGGCCTCGCAATGGCTGCCCTCTTTGCACCGCCCCCTCCCCTCCCTCTCGCTCGCTCGCTCTCTACTCTCTCTGCCTGTCCCTGAAAGCGTTAGGCTTCGCTTGGAAAAGTCGGGAAAAGTCGTATCGCGCGCGCGCGCGATCATTCTTCCTTCCAAGAATAGCGCGTTTGAACAGAGCAGCGCGCGCGAGAGCGAGATCGAGCGGAGGCAGGCGGGGACAGGGTCCACTGGCGGGGGGTAGAACCCGATCGCTTGGGCGGCGGCGGGGCTAGCGGTGGGCGAGGTTCTCCGCGAGGCGCTTTAGCAGCCAAAAAAAAAAAGGCGATCGCGATCGCCCGCGCGGCGAGAGAGAGGAGAGAAAGGGAGTTTCGTTTTGGAGGATGGTCGAGGACGGAGAGGTAGAAGCGGGGGTGGTAACGGAGCCTCCGAGCCCCGTCATGGCTGCCGGTCCCGGCGGGGACACCTTCGACGACACGCCGGTCAAGACTCTCGGCCGCGAGCTTACTTTTGAGGAGCTCATTGAGCAACAGCTGCGTTTGGAGGAAACCAACTCGATAGCGAGGGGCCCCTCTGCTGGCGGGGAGGCGGCGCAACGGCCCAAGTTTAAGTTCTTGCGAAAGGGAGAGCGCGACTGGGAGTCGAGGAGCGCCGAGAAGGGCAAGCGAAGTGCCCAGACGCGGCGCGTGGAGCACCGCCAGGCAGTGGGGCCCTCGAGGCCCGCGGCAGCGTCTGGCAGGAAGAAGGGCGCTGAGGTTGATAGGCAAGAGGGGGAAGGGGCCGTGGAGAAGGTCATAGTGGACGCCCAAGCGCTAAGCCCGTCGCAGAGCAAGTACGTCCAGCAGTTTTACGGGGACTACTATGAGGACGACGACGAGGGAGGGTCGGAGGGGAGCGAGGGGGAGGACTATGGCGGGTACGCTCGCGCGGCTCGGCGTGGCGGTCCCTCCGCCTCGGGCTCCGCGGATGAGGGAGACAACGACGACGGCTTCGTCTCCGTCAAGCACCAGGTTCGCCGGACTTACCAGTCCGCCTTCTCGCAGGGCGACGACGAGGAAGACGTCGACTCTATCGATGTTGAAGACGACGACCACGACTCGATGGACGAGGAGGAGGAGGAGGGTGGCGGCGGTGGCGGAGAGAGAATGCGGGGCCACCTGAGCGCTGAGAGGCGACAGAGGTGGGCGCGGGTGAGGGAAGAGGAGGAGAGGGAGCTGAGGGAGTTCGAGCTGCTGGAGAGGCAGGTGGAGGCGGAGCTGGCGGGGGCGGAGGCCTCCGGGCCGGCCATGACGGCCTCGATCCCCGCCCCGTCCTATGAGGATGGGATGCCCTCGCTGCTGCAGCAGGCCAGCTTTGCCGGGAAGCCCTTTAGCGAGACCATGCGAGGAATCAGCCTGGTGACCGCCTTTGAGGACACGGAGAGGTGGGAGGATGAGGGGGCGGAGGATGAGGAAGCCGCCACGGTGGACGACGACGACGCCGGGGAGGTGGGCTACGCGGCGCAGCACGCCCGGTCGATCGAGGGGACCCGAGCTGGTGAGCCGAGGCGGTCTAGGGAATCGGCGGTCAAGGCCTCGGCTGCGAAGAGGGTCTCGAGGGAGAAGCCGCCGCCGGCTGCGGCAGTGGAGGTGGAGGAAGAGCAGGCGGCCGGCCGAGCGATGAGCGCTGTCGAGCAGCGCCACGTGCGGCTGCTCGAGCAGGAGATCAAGAAGATGGTGGAGGAGCGGAAGAGGTACAAGAGGCTAGCCCAGGACGTGAAGAAGAGGGCCGCCGCGCTGGACGACGCTGAGGCCGAGTTTGACCGTAGGAGGGAGGCCGAGATCGAGAACATTCGGGTGATGAAGGAGAAGGCCGAGAAGAAGATCAAGAGGGACAGGAGGGTCCTTGATCAGCAGAGCAGGACGCTGTTGTCGAAGATTCCCAACAAGAAGGACCGGGAGGAGATCCAGCAGCTGCAGGTGGGTGGCGGTGAATGGGCGGAAGGCCGAGCTGGCCTCCGCCGCGCTCCTCGACTGATTTTCACTGACGCGCCTCAAAATTTTGTGGTCCGCTCTCTTCGTACCCGAAACACGCGCAGGAGCTCCTGGAGAAGGAGAGGCAGCAGCAGAAGCGCAAAGAGAGGGCCCACCGGATGAACGAGGACCGCTTGAGGCGGCAGGTCGCGGAGCTGCAGAGGAGGGCGGAAGAGCTGAAAGACGAGGTCAGGAGGCTGGAGCGGAGGCAGCTGGAGCAGCTGGAGGCCAAGAAGGCGGCCGCCGGCGCCGCCATGGCGGACGCGGCAGCGCCCGCGACGGCCTCGAGGCAGGCGGCGCGCGCCCCCGCGCGGGAGGAGGAGACCAGGAGGAGGGAGGAGCCCGCGGCGGCGGCGGCGGCGGCGGGGTCCAAGCCGACCGGAAAGGCCGACAATGGAGGCGGGGGCTCGTCCAAGCCCAGCAAGGTGACTTACCCGAACGGGACCCAGAAGAGAACGTTCCCCAACGGGGACGTCGTGATCCACTTCAACAACGGCGACGTGAAAAAGACCAAGGGCACCACCACGGAGTACTACTACGCGGAGGTTGACACGTGGCACACGACCCACAACAACGGAATCGAGGTCTTCCACTTCCCGAGCGGCCAGGTGAGCATTCCCCTCTCTCTCTCTCTCTCTCTCTCACTTTTGTTTTTGGATGGCTGACCCGTCTCTTTGGTGGTCTCTGTGGCTCAGATCGAGGCACACTTTCCCAACGGCGCCAAGGAGGTCCTGTTCCCGGACGGCGTGGCGCACAGGCTGACGGACCCGGAGGGCGAAGAGCACCAGCTCATCGACGCCGGCGAGCTCTGCGAGGTCTTCAACAGGCCAAAGCCGCAGCTCACCGTCTTGGCGTGACCTTGTTTCGTAAAATCTTGGTCCACTGGTCCTTATCTTGTAACGCACGCACGGGGGCGACTTTGTTTCATTGGATTGTGGCACGCCCGCACAGATCAGGTCGGATTTTCCATTCAAGGCCCCGTGTTCACTTTCCCATTCATTCTTCCTCCATGGCGCCCCAGGGCCCTTTGGGGATGCGGAGGGTGCCCCCCTCCGCTTTGTAAGGCTTGGGGAGATCGATTCGCAATCAATTTTTTTCAGCCCCCAAATCAATTTTTTTTTTTTTTCAGCCTGCCAAATAACGATTTGTACTCTGGTTTCTTGTTCCATTAATCTCGGAGTAGGAGTTCCCATTTTTTGAGGAGAGCTAACGCACAACAAAGCGTTCCAGAGAGAGACATAGGTCATCGCGGCGACGTAGACGACCCCGCCGAGAGAGAGGGTAGAGAAAGGAAACGCCATGGCGGGCATGGGCGCGCTCGGGTTGGTCTGGGCCTTGGCCTTGTCCGCCGCCCTCGTCGGTCTCGGTGACGCGCAACAGCAGCGACAGCAGACGAACGAAGTCTCCTTCGAAAAAATCAAGGCCGGTGCCCCCGTGGCGTACTTTCCTTTGCTCGACGGGAGTCTGGACGCCTCGATTGGCGACTTCAAGGGAACCGGCTCGGGTCCGGGCGTTACGTTCTCGGACGATCGCGAATCGAACCCCGCCTTCGCGAACGCGTTGGAGTGCCTCGACCACGAGAAGGGCCTCGTCACTCTCGACAACGTGAATTACGGTTCGAAGGGTGACTTTTCCATCAACTTGTGGTTGAAACAGAAGCGAACTTCGGGAGCGAAGCTTGATCAAGATGAGGACGACGACGAGGACGGGCCGAGCGGCCGAGCGGGATCCAACGACCAGATGGGGTCCCCCCGCTTCGAGTACATCTTCTCGCACGCCAAGGGTGTGATGGCCAAGGATGGGTTCTTCCCGTGGTCCCCGTCGCAGATCCACCTGTTCCTGCCGGACGTCTCGATGCCAGCGCACGGCGTGCTGAGGGCGGTCGTGAAAGATTCGACGGACGAGTACCAGGGAACGATGTCCCAGACGTATCTGGACTCGGACGGCAGGTTCATGGACAACAACCCGAGGAACATGCCGGGGCACGTCGACTTTGATGACGGCGCGTGGCACATGGCCACCATCACCTCCAACGGGTCCGGCAAGCGCGGCTACAGGATGTACGTTGACGGCGTTCTCGCGGGGGAGGCCCCTCCCTCCTCGATGCTGAGCCAGCTGGTTCAGGGGCTGACGGCATCTCCGGGGGTCCAGACGGACGCCGGAGACCCGCTGGGGCTCACGGGAGAGATCCACCTGTGCGCTAGGGTGGACAAGGACGAGGACAGGCACTTTGGTGGCAACTTGGCCCATCTGGCGCTGTGGGACGCCGTGCTGACGCCCGAGGACGTGGCGAGGCTCTTCTCGGACGTGCAGGGTCAGAAGAGGCTCGACGAGAGGTGCGAGGCCGCCCTCCAGTCGGAGTTGGCGGCCTTGGATGGGATCGACCCTTGCCCCTTCCTGGCCGGCAAGAAAGAGACCGGGACTGGAGGCGGGACCAACAAGCAGGGGGGCGCGAAGACGCCTTCCACCCTGGCGGACGTCCTGTCGAACCTCGCCTCCGGGTCTGGCGCGGGCTGCTTCGACACCCAGGTCCACGAGTGCGTGTGCGACCCGGGATACACCAGGGAAAAGTGCGAGGCCAACGGCGGCGTGTACACCGCGGAGTGCAACTGCGGAGGCGCCGCCGTCACAGATACCGGCAGTCCCCTGCTCTCCGTGACCACGTCCGGGAAGTATTACGAGACGAAGGATGGAAAGTTCCAGGCCTGCGAGGTCTTGGAGTCCCCCACCAGATGCGGCACCGGGATGATCTGCATGCCCCACAAGATCCTCTCCAAGATCGCCAATGAGCCCGTCCCGACGGGACGCGACCCAAGCGACCAGGGGAGGTGCGTCCCAGAGCCAATCGGAGGCATCTTCCCCCCGGACGCCTCTGCGAACGTTCCCCTGCCCGTCGCGTTCTTTCCTCTCACGGGCGGGGATGTCAACTCGTGGCCCGCCCAGAAGCACAAGGGCGTCGCGATGGGCGTGGACTGGGTGCCGGACGTTCGCTTTGAGAAGGCCATGCGCTGCAAGGAGGGCCAGGGGAGCCACGTGAGCATCCCCGGGGTCAAGTACGGCCAGAGCGGACAATTCGCCATCAACTTTTGGATGAAGAAGGACGAGGAGGCCCAGAACGAGTCTGGCTTTGAGTACATCTTCTCTCACGGAGAGAGCGGCAAGGGCTTCAACCCCTTCGGCCCAAACAACGTCCACATCTACCTGCCCGAGGTTGCCCACCCAGCGCACGGAGTGGCGAGGGTGATCCTCAAGGACTCGGAATCGACGTACCAGGGCCAACGCTCGCACACCTTCTTCGACTCGGACGGAAAGTTCACGGACAACGAGCCAAGGAACTCCATTGGCCACGTCAACCTGGAGGACGGGCAGTGGCACATGCTCACGGTCACCACCAAGACCTCGGGCGACCCCGGGTTCCAGATCTTCGTGGACGGAACTCTGGGCGGCTCCTTCCCAACCGCAGAAATCGCAAACTTCCTGGAGACGTCCGGGGGCGGCGGCCTGCCTTGGATCCACGTGGACGGTGGGGCTCCCCTGAACATCGATGGCGACATCTTCCTCTGCGGCCGGGCCGACCTGTCGCAGGAGAGGCACTTCGGAGGGTCGCTCGCTCACCTTTCCATCTTCAACGAGAGCCTTGCCCCCGAGATGGTGGCCGCCATGTACACCGCCGTCGCGGGCAGATCTGTCCTGCTGAACACGCTGGCTGACCTTGCAAGCTCGATTAGGGCGCTCCAGCCCAACGTGACGGAAAGCAGGCCAGACTTTCTGGAAACGTTGAGGACGCCAGAGATCATTGCGGCGCTCAGGGCGACCAGGCTCCCTGACAAGGCCGAGATAGCCGACAAGATCGAGCGAGGGGACTCCATCTCATGCGAGATCGACATTTCCAGGTCTGGGCTTGTTTCTCCTCTTGGGTGCGAGGAGGAGGGTCTAGTGTGCGCGGCGCTACACCAGGATTCCGACCTTCACAACGGCGAGAAGACTAGCGGGGTGTGCGTGGAAAGCCCTCAGGGCGGGATCTACCTCCCTTCACCAAACCGCGACATTCCTGTCCCGAAGGCCTACTTCCCGCTCACCGGCGGCAACGTGAGCTCCTGGCCTGAGCCCAAGTACTCTGGAGTGGCCAGGGGGGTCACCTGGGTTGACGACGACTCCTTTGGCAGCGTTCTGCAGTGCGAGGAGAACAATTTGGACTACGTGGAGCTCGACACCGTGCCTTATGGCGAGAATGGCCAGTGGGCGATCAACTTCTGGATGGCCCACAACGGCAGCACCGGCGAGACCTTTGAGTTTCTCCTCTCTCACGCGAACGAAGCGGACGGCGACCCTTGGCAGCCCAATGAGGTCCAGATTTACCTCCCGGAGGTCGCCCACCCGGCGCACGGCGTGATCAGGACGATCGTCAAGGACTCTAACGACGTGTTTACCGGCCCAGACTCGCAAACGTTTCTGGACTCTGACGGCGGCTTCATGAACAACGCCCCAAGGAACGTGCCAGGCCACACAGAGCTTGACGATGGCAAGTGGCACATGATCACCCTAACCACCCTGGGGGAGGGAAGGAAGGGATACTCGATCTACGTTGATGGCATCTTGGGAGGGAAGGCGCCCCCCGCCTTTGCCAGCGTGGTGGACACGAAGATTGCCGTGGATGGCGGCGACCCACTGGTGCCCAAGGGAAAGATGTACCTCTGCGGCAGGAACGACCTGAACAAGGAGAGGCACTTTGGAGGCAGGCTGGCCCACCTATCGCTCTACGACTCCGCTCTAGAGGGGGACCAGATCATGGACCTTTACATCGCTGGCGCGGGCGAGGCGGCCGCCCTTCAGAGGACGATGCAGCTGCTGGTGAGCCAGATTCCCCAGAGCCAGCTGACGGATGCATCCGATCCTCTCAGGAGCCTGAACAGGGCCAAGATCGGGGAGGCTTGCTACGTCAGGAGCGGGACGTACAACCCCCAAAAGAGAGTGTACGAGAACACCCTCACCAGCAAGCTCTGTGAGGATGGGTCCATCTGCGCGCCAAAGGCAAACTCTCCCGCTCAGGTGAGCGAGGGTATGGACGCGAGCTACTCGCAGGCCCTCCACGGGCAGTGCGTCGCGGTGCCGTCGGACTCCATGTCTCTTCCCGAGCTCAATCCCCACGGCGGGTCCATGTTTTTCCCCAACCCGCTCATGAACGTCCCTACGCCTCTGGCCTTCTTCCCGCTGACGGAGGGAAAGACAGACTCGTGGCCCTCGGGGCTGTACGCCGGGAGAAACGAGGGAGCGGACTGGGTGGAGGATGATGGCACCTTTGGAAAGGTGCTGACATGCGAAGCCTCGGACAACGCCTTCATGGCCCTTGACCCGGTCCCCTATGCAGAAAGGGGCAGCTTTGCGGTCAACTTTTGGATCAGGCAAACCCAGCCAAGCCTCGGCGGGACTTTCGAGTACGTTTACTCCCACTCCGAGGACGACGGTGTGCCCTTCAGCCCCTGGTACCCGAACCAGCTCCACGTTTACCTGCCTGAAATCTCCCACCCCGCCCACGGCGTGGCCCGCGTCATTCTCAAGGACTCCACGGACGAGTACGAGGGAGAGAGGAGCGAGACTTATTTGGACAGCGACGGGCTGATCTCTGACAACGATGCCAGAGATACCCCCGGCCACGTTGACCTGGAGGACGGCCAGTGGCACATGCTCACGGTCACAACGCGGCCAGATGGCGGCGACGGCTACGCCATCTTCGTGGATGGCATCCTGGGCGGCGCCAACTTCTTGCCCAAGACGGAGGAGCAGGCCAGGACGGGCCAGATGCCCTTTGCGGTGGACGGCGGCCAGAGGATGATGTTGGACGGCAGCATCTTCCTTTGCGGCAGGAACGACGGCCACCCCGAGAGGCACTTCAAGGGACAGGTCAGCCACCTCAGCCTCTTTGACACGGCCCTCACGCCCTCGGAGATCGCCTCGCTTTTCGTCTCGGTCAGGGGCGAGCGCGCGTACCAGCAGCGTCTCATGGATATCGCCATGGCGAACGATCCCAGAGTCGTGGACCTGCTTCAGCCCAACACCACCTCGGGCGACGGGCCTTTGGTGCTGAGGACGGATCCAGAAGAGTCTGGGATGCCCACAGAGGAAAATGGCACCAAGCCCGACAGTGGGACCAAGAGCAAGCTGGATCAGTTAAAGGATGGCTTTAGGAACTTTGGGGGAACGCTGACCGACATCTACGGCGACGCCAAGGACAATCCTTTGTCCTCGGGAGCCGCTGCAGCCATTGGTCTCATTTGTGGCCTGGTCCTCATGGGGGGCGCCTTTGGCGCGTACGTCTGGTACAAGAGAAGGCAGGAGAAGAGGAAGGGCGCCGGGGCGCTGCAGCTGCCGACCATCAGCAGGAACGCGAGCATAGTGGCTCCCGCTGCGGATAGCCCGGGCCAGGAGGGGACGAGCAACCCTCTGGACAGCATGAGGATCAAGAGGGACAAGTCGAAGGCGTCGCAGTACTCGACCATGGAGTGAATGGAGTGAATTTTTGTTTTTT
>Ga0160423_10002099_pt1 | contig 16706 bp, 15 predicted proteins | sample CRUFie14St8metaG_FD_108191 | JGI IMG/M metagenome (GOLD analysis project Ga0160423, IMG submission 108191) | Marine microbial communities from the Costa Rica Dome - CRUD Field 142mm St8 metaG | ecosystem: Environmental > Aquatic > Marine > Oceanic > Photic zone | place: Costa Rica: the Eastern... | reverse complement strand
GCGAAACAATTACTGTGGGCGATCCTGCTGAGTTTATCATTGGTGATCTCAACAGCGGCAACGCCACTCTTATCGAGGGAGTTACTGAGCCTGAAGATTGGTATGGGTGCAAGTACACCTGCGCGTCTGACGGTACGTTTACGGCAGTAGAAGGCTGGGTAGACCCACGCGAAGAGTCTGAGTGAGAACCCTTGTAAATGGCCGCAGAAGTTATAGCCGCAGTTCAGGTCTGTGCATCTGCATATCGTTTCTTGAAAACAGCGGTACAGGAAGGTAACGATCTGAATGATATGGGTCGCGCCATAGGCAAGTTTTTTGATGCTAGGGAAGAGATCGCTGTATTAGAGCAAAAGGCAACAAACAGCAGCAAGATAGAGAAGTTGTTTGGGGGTAAGTCGATTGAGGCTCAGGCTTTAGAAATCACATTACAGAAAGACAAAGCGATTAGGTTGGAAAAAGACCTTAAAGACCTTTTTCTGTACTCTGGCCGAGGCGATCTTTGGGAAGACACCATTAGAGAAAGAGCTAGACTGCGTAATCTAAAAATTGCAGAGGCTAAATCTAAGGCACAAAGCAAAGCGGCTATTATAGACATAACAATTATTGGCGGCATATTAGTCGCTCTGATGATTATTGTATTAGGTATAACGACTGTAGCGGTAGAGTGATGGAACTGACGGGGCAAATAGTATTTGACGTAATTATCCTGATCGGTGGCTTTTTGGCAGCGTGGGCTTACAACCGTGTCTACACGCTGCTTGATAGGCTTGACTTGGAGATGAAGCAAATCTCTGAGAAATACGTTGCGAAAGACGATTATCGTGAAGACATCCGCGAGATCAAAGAGATGTTGGGTGCTATCTTCAAGCGATTAGAAAACAAGGCTGATAAATGAAACTTGATCCTGTACTTCTTAATATGGCCTGCTCTTGGTCGATGAAGGCTTACGAAGATAGTGTTAAAGATGCACTTAAAATAGAAAGCCGATGGACATCTACTACAGTATACATAGCAAAGCGTAAGTCTATTGATGTCATCGCTTTTAGAGGGACTGAGCAGAAGATCGATGTGCTCACTGACATTAACGTCATACCTCTACCATACGCAGGCAGGCTGTGCCACGGTGGCTTTACTCTGGCGCACAAGTCTGTTTGGGGAGAAGTCAAGCAGCACATAGACCCAAAGAAACGCACATTAATTTGTGGTCATAGTCTTGGAGGTGCGTTAGCAGAGCTATCTGCCGCTATGCTAAACGGCAAGCATGACAACATAAATCTTATTACCTTTGGTAAACCAAACGTATTCTTCAAGGGCTTCAAGAAGCCAATGACTTTGGATAATCAAATATCCTGTGTGCAGGGCAGTGACGTAGTGGCACGAATACCACGCCTATGTTACGGCCCGTCAAAGTCTCAGACTATGCTGTACTTCGGCAACAACGGTGTGGACTTCGTTAATCCTGACAAGTTAACCAGAAGAGAAGACCGGGGTGACCTGAGAGATCGGATCAACGATCACAAGATGGCGGGTTACAAGGAGAGGTTGAAAGAGTTTCTTGACAGCCAAGACCGAGAAGCTAAAAAAGTTGTACCCCTAAGCAAAGGTGAGCAACAAGAATTAAAGAGGATTGAGAATGAGATTGATGAGATCGATTTTCCCAGCAGCGATTAGCTTATTGTTACTTTCTGGATGCACCATATCCGAAGACATGATTGCCAACAAGGAACTGTACTGCTCCGGTGTTTACAAGGGCATTCGTGCAGTTGGGCGCGTAGCCACTGAGGTCACCACTGGTTTAGCAGTGCCTGACGTGTGCGAAACCATCGACGAAATCGTCGAGGAGGATACTGAGGGAAAGTCATCCGAAACATAGATGCTCTGACGAGAATCTATTTGTTGACGCTGTGATGGATGATTATTTCGCCAGAAAACCCGATTGCGAACTACAACGCATCGCAGATCGACACAACTCAAAGCCTTACGGTTACCCTCTCATCTGACACAGTTAAAGAGCTTGATCTGCCAGAAGGCCAGACTGTCAAAGGCTCGGTATCTGAAGACGGCAACTCAGTAACAATAACCACTGAGAATGGCGAAGTAAATCTAGTTGGCAGTTTTGCACAGGTATCTGGCGAAGATGTAAACGTCAGGGTTAGGTCAGCCGAAACTCCTGACAAGTCAGAGGCTAAGCAAGAGATAAAAGCGGAGGGACGAGAGCCTACAAGGCAGTCTAAGCTAGACAGAGTTTTTGAAAACACATCGACCAAGATAGATAACAGCGCAGATGTGGAGAAACTTCTTACTGATCTCAAGGCGGCTATAGAGAACGGCGACAGTTCTGTATTTGGCGAGATAGACCTAGAAGACCTGCCTCAGATCGAATACGAGATAAACAGATACGATACTGAAAAGAACTCGTGGGCTTGGGACGCCCCAGAGGCAAGAGATTTAGAAGATGTAAAACTCGGTGAGACCTATGTGGACTTTACTGACGGGGAGATCAACAGTGGCGAAGAAGAGTGGATGGGGTTCGAGGCGCTACTTGGTAACACTGAGGAAGATTGGGAGATTAACATCGAAACGGATATTGGCGAGCGTGACCATATCTGGCTCCAAGGACGAGTAGTTGAAAACCGTGGCAGGTTCAATATGTGGTTTGATAATCCCGGCACTGCTTCTTATGCAAGACAGAACATTGACAAGGTGGCTCAGAAAATAGAGAGCTTCGGTATAATGATTGACCACTTGGGCATCGCTCCATACCCCAGAGACAGGGTAGAAAGTCCGCCTAAAAGCACGTTTATGATCGAGGTTTAGATGAGCAAGTTAAAAGGGTTGTTAGCATCACTAGCACCTACTGTCGGTAAAGCTATCGGCGGCCCTATGGGCGGTATGGCTGTAAAACTTGTAGCTGATAAGTTAGGGGTAAGCAATACCACCGATCCGGTCAAACTTGAGAAGTACATAGAAGAACATCCCGATTCCATCCAGTTGCTCCAAGAGGCTGAGACTGAATTTTCTAAGACATTAGAAGAGCGAAAGATTGATCTTGAAAACTTCAGGGTTGAGGTGCAGGACAGACAGGCCGCAAGGGAGATATTCGGAGAAGACCCTACGCCTAAGATATTTGCGATCATTAGTCTTCTAGGTTTTCTGTGTTACATATTCTTAGTCACTTTTCGCGCCGAAGCAGTAGACGATGCTCTAGCCAACATTATCTTAGGATATCTAGGAGGGCTGATATCTGGTATTTCAGCGTTCTTCTTCGGTTCTAGCAATAACAGGGGTAACTAATGGACAAGCTACTGGCTATGCTGAAAAGACATGAAGGTGTGGAGACTCATGCCTATGAATGCTCAGAGGGTAAAGTAACTGTGGGCGTTGGTCGCAACATAGACAAAGAGGGCGGGATAGGCTTATCAGATGATGAGGTGGACTACCTTCTGCAAAATGATGTAGAGCGAGTCATAAAGGAACTCGCAGCAGAGTATCCTTGGTTCAGCGATCTTGATGACGTTCGCAGGGATGCAATGGTAGATATATCTTTCAATCTGGGAGCGACACGCTTGCGCCTGTTCAAACGTGCTTTGTCTGCTATGGAAGTCGGTAATTATGCTGAGGCTTCAACAGAGTTTTTAGATTCTAAGTGGGCTAGGCAAGTTGGTGGTCGTGCGCTTGAGCTGACGGATATGATATCTAGCGGCGAGTACGCTGATGTATGAATATCGTTGCGAGATTATTAGAGTTGTTGACGGAGACACCATAGATGCTGCTGTTGACCTTGGCTGGGATACTTGGATTCGTGGCAGTGGTGGGCGTATTCGTTTACACGGAATTGACACACCTGAGTCGCGCACCAGAGACAAGATTGAGAAGAAATATGGCCTTGCCGCCAAAGCATTCGTTGAGCAGTTCTTCGAGGGCGCGGAGGAGATAATTGTCTGCACACGGGAGAAAGGCAAATATGGGCGATATTTGGGGGATTTCAAGGTAGGAAAAAAATGGCTTTGCGCTGAGCTTTTGAAGAATCACCATGCGGTGAAGTATGAAGGGCAAAGCAAGGCTAGAATAAAAGCCGCACACATGAAGAACAGATATCTTTTGGATTTGTAATGCTAGTCAAATACGAGTTTAAGCCCGGAATAAACCGAGAAGGTACGCAGTTTACTGCGGGAACTGGATGGTACGATGCCGATAAGATTAGATTCAGAAAAGGCAGAGCCGAGCAGATAGGCGGATGGCAGAAGTATTCTAACAACACCTTTCTGGGAATCTGTAGGTCGCTCCACGATTGGGTTGCTGCGGCGTCCACGCAGTATCTGGGTATCGGTACAAACCTGAAGTTCTATATCAATCAGGGAGATGCCTACTATGACGTTACCCCTATTCGAGAGACAACGGCAGCAGGTGACGTTACTTTTGCAGCGAGCAATGGCTCTTCTGCTATTACCGTTTCAGATACTAATCATGGTGCTGTGGATGGCGACTTTGTTACTTTCAGTGGTGCTGTGTCTCTTGGGGGCAATATCACTGCGGCTGTTCTCAACCAAGAGTACGAAATCGCCAGTATCGTAGACAACAATTCGTACACTGTCTCGGCAAAAGATACATCTGGCAACGCAGTTACTGCTAACTCGTCAGACACAGGTAATGGCGGTAGTTCTGTCGTTGGTGCATATCAGATAAATACTGGACTCAATACCTATGTTGCTTCCTCTGGATTTGGCGCAGGCACATGGGGCGCTGGCGGTTGGGGCGGTTCTACTGCAATCACGGCGGGTAATCAGCTAAGACTGTACTCTCAGGACACCTTTGGTGATGACCTGATCTTCAATGTCAGGGGTGGCGGCATATATTACTGGGACGAGACGAACGGTACAGGAACTCGTGGAGTTGCTCTGTCTGACAAGGCAGGAGCAGTGGGTGCGCCTGTACTGTCTCTCCAAACGATGGTCTCAGAAACTGACCGACACACGATATGTTTTGGCTGCAACCCCTTAGGCAGCACTACTCTTGACCCGTTATTAGTAAGGTTCAGTGATCAGGAGAACCCATTCGACTGGACACCAACCTCAACGAATACTGCTGGCGGTGTTACGTTAACAGCCGGATCGTTCATTGTGGGTGCGATCAAAACACGGCAAGAAATATTAATATTCACCGACAGCAGTATCCACACAATGCGCTTTTCAGGCAGTCCGTTTACCTTTCAGTTTGAGGTGGTAAACGAGGGTCTGTCGATGATTTCACCAAATGCCGCCACAAACGCTGGTGACATGGTGTTTTTCATGGATCGCGGTGGATTCTATTTCTACAATGGTTCTATCCAGAGGCTGACCTGTACCGTGCTGGATTATGTATTCAGTAACCTAAACACGGCAGAAGAGTACAAGGTTTTTGCTACAACTAGCGTGGATTTTTCAGAGGTGTACTGGTACTACCCTGTGGGGACTGGCAACACAGAGGCCACCAACTATGTATCTTACAATTATATGGAGGATTCATGGGCAATCGGGACTCTGACCAGAGGTGCGTTCATCCCCGCAAACACCAGAAATTTCCCAATCGCCAGCTCAGCCTTTAATTACACGAATAATCAGTATCTTTACAACCACGAGAGCGGTTTTGATGCAGATGGTTCTGCTATGAACGCTTACATAGAATCTGGTGGCGTAGAAATGGGCGATGGTGAGCAGTTTATGTTTATCAACCGAATGATCCCAGACTTTGAGTTCAGAGGCACTACATCCAGTGCTTCTGTGGATATAACGCTCAAGGGTAAGGATTTTCCGCTAAACGACACGACCACGCTGGCTACAGCAAATGTCACCGAAAATACCGGACAATCTTTTGTCAGGGCCAGAACCCGCGAGTCTGTCATCCGAATACAAGGCACAGGCACAGGATATGGCTGGACTCTGGGTACTTTAAGATTTGACGTAAGACCTGACGGGAGAAGGTAATGGCTCAGAAAATTAACCTAGTGGTGTTGCCCACGGCAAACCCTGAGTATGACTTCCAGAACGAGCTTACGATGAGAAGGGCCATAGAGCGGTCTTTTAACGATGTCAGCGACGATTTCAGGACGATTACTACCAAAACTGACAAGGAAGAGTCCCTTGCTCTAAAACGCTACCAGTTCCTTCTAATGGGGGCTGCGGGTAATGGCTGATGCAATTAAGGTACTGGGTCAGGTAGCGCCAAGCGCGACCACCACCACAGTCCTGTACACAGTCCCCAACCTAGCGCAGACCACGGTCAGCTCTCTGGTTATCTGCAACCGTAACTCTGGGAATCAGACGTTCAGGGTCAGCATACACGTTGCTGGTGCTGGGGCAGATAACAAGCAATTTATATTTTTCGACAAAGAGATTACAGCTAACAACACACTTACTGTTGTTATCGGAATAACACTTAATCAGGCAGACGTAGTTAAAGTATACTCTAGTACGAGTGACATGAGCTTTAACATATTTGGCGTAGAGACCACATAATATGAATATTGCCCCCAAACCACCCCTAGCCCGTCAGGGTCAGAAACTAGCCAGCCACGGTAGATATGGAGACACAGAGCTTGTCCACATGAACCCGTATGAGGTGCAGGGGCTTGCGGCCATGTCACCCACTGGACAGCTCACAAAGAACCCTGTGACAGGTCAGCCAGAAGCCTTTTTGCCGTTTCTCGCCCCTCTAGCTACAGGGTTTCTAGGTAAAGCGCTGGGAACTAAGTTGTTGGGAGGTGCATTAGCCAAAACCTTCGGCGCAAAACTTGGCGCGAGTCTAGCTGGTGGAGTTGGCGCAGGAGCTTTAGAGGGACTGCGAACGGGGAGCTTTGAAAAAGGCATTCTTACAGGTCTGACGGCTGCTACATTTGGCTCTATTGGTCAGAAAGGTATCGATGCTGCAAATCCCCTTACTAAGTCAGCATCTGAACAAGTTGCGAGAGCCACTGAAAATTTAGCTGAAAAAGCAGCCGCTCTTGGGCCGAAAGAAAGCGCAGTTCAATTAGCTGCGGGAACGCCGATGCCCGATGCGCCCGGATTCTTGGCAAATCAGATGGGGCCGGGACTGAATCAAGGCATTAACATAAGTCCGAGTCAATTCGCAGAGCTGGGTGCTAGAGCCGATTTAGATACTGCCTTGGCTGGACTAGACTCTGCTAGAAAAACCCTTTCATTCACCGACAAATTAGGCTCTTTCGTCAATCCCGAAGGGTTGGGCGCAATGGGCAGAGCGGCTCTTGAGCCACAGAACCTATTAGGTCTTGGTGTGGGACTAGGCGGTAGAGCGCAAATTGAAGCTCAAGAAGCTATGCAGAGACGGGCAGATGATGCTGCCGCTGCTGACTCAAGATATGCCCAAGGCTTCAGGGACGTGCTTACAGACTCTCTGGGCATGGCTCGCGGTAGCAACCCTAATCCTTACGCAAGTCCCTATATTGGCAACTATGCTAAGACAGGCGGTGTTGTAGGCATGAATGGTGGTGGTGAGTTTGATAATTACGACGATAATGTAAGCGCTGTCGATATAGCTGGACTGCAAGGGCCGTTTGTTACTGGCAGGCGTCAGGATGATGGCACTCTTGGGCCTAATCTTACCTATGAGCAAGTTATAGCTGCCAGTCCCAGAAGGCAGGAAGAGGGGCGGTATTTTGTCACTCCTCGTCCGGGCAGTGCCGCTGAAAGACAGGCATTCCTGAAGGGTGGATTTAAGCAAGACCCTCCAACAGATTATCGCCACGGATTCGAGAAAGAGTTCGAGTTCTTTGACTTTATAGGTGACCGTGATCTTGACAGAACATTAGACCTGTTTGGTTCTGGCCCAAGTGATTATCTGGCTGGTTTGTTGGCTGCGACACCGGAGCGACTGGAGGAGCTTGGAACGCCAACTGCTGAAGGCACATTGCCACTAGCTGAATACACCACTACCAAAGGTCAGCAGTTCAGTGGTGTTGATAATTTCAGCGATATGGGTGTTCCAACATTTGATCCGATTGTTAGTCAAACACCCGCTATTGATCCTACTCCTGACCCCGTTGTTGTCGATCCTACTCCTGACCCCGTTGTTGTTGATCCTACTCCTGACCCCGTTCTTGTCGATCCTGAGCCTGAGCCTACATATATGGACGCAATTCGTGGCTTGGGTATTGAACTAGATCAAGACTATGACAGGCAAGAAGGCAGGCAGGTTTTCGACGTGCTTGAGGAGTTTGGCGTCTCGGGCGATGAAGTAGTTTCAGACCTAGCAGATTACTTTGGCGTGACAGAGGATTATGTCGAAGACAACATCGACGTGATCGCCCAGAACAGAGCCACCAAAGAAATCCTAGACAAGGCCATTGAGGGCGGTATTGAACAGGTAGACCCCGGAGAGACAGCCGCTGACGCATATACTGAGGGCGAAAAAGATGCGGTCTTTGGTCTGCTGCAAGATGGAACTTTAAGCATCCCTGCGGCAGCAGAATACTTTCAGTTACCAGTAGAAGAGATACAGGCCGCTTACGATTCTATGCTTGCTAGTAGAGAGGCTGATCAAACTGCTCTCGATGCAGTCGCAGCTCAGCCAGCACAGAGTGCGACTGAGCAGTTGAGTGCAACTCTGGATGATTTTGGTGACACAGATTTAGTCGCTGCTCTCGCTAGTGGGGAGATAGACGAAAGTGAGAGGCAGAGATTTGCTAAAGGTGGCGAGACGAAGGACAAGAAGACAAGGTTCATGACAAGCATGGGCATGGTAGAGTTTGCTAACGGTGGCATGGCGGACGCGCTTCCTGTTGGCATGTCAGAAGAAGTGGTTGAACAGATACCTGACCCTGCGCAGTTAGGCAGTATGGTGGGTGCGGAAGAGGCCATGTTTGGAGATGGCATGGGAGGCATGGACTACGACAACCTAGTAGCTGCAACTATCGAGGCAGTTCGCGGTAATGTTGAAAATGCTGATGAAGTCATAGAAATGTTCATTGCTGAATACGGTGTGGACGAGTTCAGAAAACTACGAGAGGCCGTATTGCAGTCGATTGTGCCAAATGCTCGAACAGAGGGCATGATACAGGGTAGTACCGGAGGCATGGACGATGAGGTCATGGGCATGATCGGAGAAGATCAGGGCGTGGCTGTGTCCCCCGGAGAATATATAGTCGCTGCTGATGTGGTGTCAGGACTAGGAGACGGTAACTCTGATGCTGGCGCAGATGTCCTCGACCAGATGATGGAGGACGTGAGAGCAGCAAGGACTGGAGGTCGTCAGCCTGCTCCTATTAACAAGTCAGCGGTAATGCCAGCATGACAGCTCTGAGAATTACCTACGTTGAGCCAAACTATGTACAAAAGGTTTGGCCTGCGGTTAAAGAATATATTGCCAGTGCGTTGAACAAGGGCAGCGAGAACAAGCAAACGTCAAATGACTACAATGTTGACCATGTTCAGTCATATCTTACCAGTGGTGAATGGCTGCTCGTTGTAGCCGCAGATGAGGACGAGAACATTCACGGCTGTGCGACTGTATCGTTTATAAATTATCCGATGACACGCATAGCGTTTGTTACCTCTACGGCAGGGCGCTGGATAACCCGTGCTACAGAGTTTGCTCAGTTTAAGACATTACTACAGGCTCACGGCGCAACCAAGATACAGGCGTTGGGCAGAGATTCTATCGTTCGGTTATGCAGGCAACATGAGTTTGCACCTGTAAGTACACTATTTGAGGTGGATATATGAGTTTTGGAGGCAGCAGCCAACCTACACAGACGGTCACTCAGGTAGAAAAATTACCTCCTGAGCTTGTACCGTTCTACCAAGACCTATTGGGGCGTGGTGTATTTGAGTCTTTGACAGGGTACGAGACTTACCCCTTCAGACGGCTTGCCGATTTCGATCCTTACGAGGCAGGAGCGCAAGAGGCGTATGCTGAGATGGCATTGGCAGGTACGCCTACAGGTGTAAGAGATGCTCAAGCGGGGCTGCGTGAGATAGCAATGGGTACGCCGTATGCTAGATCGATTCGGACAGACCCCGCTGTCCAAAGGCTCACCGAAGAAATTATTGGCGCTACCGAAGCGCAGTCGCAAAGATTGATCGACCCTGTTGCACAGCAGCCCCGTCAACAACCTTTTGGCAGTCTTGAAGAGCAACAAGCAGACCCAAGGGTTCAGGAAATTAATAGAATACAGGCTGAGCTTGGAGAGATGGATCAGCGCTCCCCAGAAGGACAGGCTTTAGTAGGGCAAATTCAATCTCTACAAGATGACATATTTTCTGAGACTGCCCCTGCGCCGCGTACCCGTCTTGAAGAGTACATGAACCCATTTCAACAGGCGTTTGTAGATAGGCAAAAGCGTCTTGCTAGAGAGGAATCTGACAGGCAGCAGAAAGAGATAGCTCAAGCAGCGGCTGTTGCAGGCGGTCTGGGCGGATATCGTGAAGGAATTATGCAGTCTGAGCGGCAGCGTAATCTTAGCAATCAGTTGCAAGACATACAGGCCGCAGGTGATTTAGAAAATTTCAGGCAGGCACAACAAGCCTTTGAGGCTGACAGACTTGCCAGACAGCGTGGTGCAGACATTGGCTTGGCTGGCTTTGCTGCGTTAGGTCAGGATGTGGATCGCAGGGGCAGGGCTGCTGAGTCTATGGCCGCATTAGCGGGACAACGGCAGGCAATGGAGTTTGATCGTCTTGGCCAGCTAGAGTCTGCTGGGGCAAGACGTAGACAGCTTGCGCAACAGGGCTTAGATATCGGATATCAAGACTTCCTGAGACAGCAGGCGTTCCCCAGAGAGCAGCTTAATCTTTACTCTGGCTTGTTAAGAGGAGTGCCAGTGGGGCCGGGAACTTATCAGGCCACATACGGCAATCAACCCTCTGCATTTCAACAATTAGTAGGCACAGGTCTTGGTGCTGCTGCGCTATACGGCGGCACGAGAGGCTACGGCAATACAGGTCTTAGGGGCGCATAATGGCACTAGGAAAGAACATATTAGAGCAGGAAGATGACCTCAAAGGGATGCCTGATTCGTTTCTCCAAATGGAGATGCAGATGCCATCTGGTAGGTATCCAGAGTTTCTGGTCATGTCAGAGGTGCAGAGACGCGGTGACATGCGGCAGCGTTTCATGGCTCAGCAGCAAGAGGGGTTTCAGCCCTCTGTAAAAGACCAAATGATTGCAAGTTTAAGCGCTGCTTCACAGGTTCCCCCGATTCCTATGGCTTCTGGCGGCAAGGCTGAAAGCGACTTCCCTGACTACAGCGGTGACGGCAAGATTACTAAGAAAGACATTCTCATAGGTCGTGGCGTTATTCCTATGGATAACGGTGGGGGGCTAAGTGATGCGATGAGAAGAAGTCGTTCTGATACTCCTTCTCGTATGTCCGAAACTTTTACTGGGCCAACTGATTTCCTTGTTCAGGCCGCTACTAGCTACCTGATAAGTCAGGGGCTTGATCCCACCACCTACACTGTTCAAGAGCTTGTCGAAATCGGCAGGCAGAGAGCGCAAGACCGGAGGTCTTTTTTACCTGCCAGTGTGGCTGACGAGCAGATGTCCACGTTGGGTGAGGTGCTAGAAGGCAGTAAAAATCTATTGGCCTCCGCTGTGCCAGATATGCCAGAGATGAACCTTGGTGCGTCCAGCGCTGACAGGCAGAGGAGGGCTGGAGAGCTTGCTGATGACTTGTCAAGACGAGCAGATGCTGTCCGGGAATCGTTTACCGTCGATGTCTCAGATACTAATTTAGGAAGATCGTCCAGAGGAGAGGGCATTGAAAGCGCTCTCGCTAGTATTGCGGATGTCGGAGAAGATGTGGTCAGCACTATTCTTGATACTCCGTTGACAAGAAAGGAAGTGCAAGCTCGAAACGAGGCGTTTGATGAGCGTATTCGGCAGGCTAACGAGGATACTTTACGGAGGAGGGCGGATGATCTTAATGCTCTGAGGCAGAGACAAACTGCGTTCTTCCCCAAAGAACCACGAGACGATATGACATTATCAGAATTGATCTTTGGTCGTGGAGATGCAGAGCCTAGAAGGGTCGGAAGGGGCAGAGTCCTTTCTTCTGCGGCAAGCGAGGGAGGCGATCCTGTAACCGACAGCATGGGTCAGATGGGGCGAGAACCTGTGGAAGGGGGTTCTACAGAAACTACAGGCACGGACACAACTGATGCCGCTGAGACTGTGCAATCCATAGCTCAGGCGTTAGGGGGTGGATTCGATAAAGATTTTCGATTCTATGATGTAGATTTGCCTAATACTAACGCAGGACGATCTGATGCTGGCAGAGCAGATGACCCGCTGGGCGATATAGCAGGTCGTAGCGAGTCTCTTGCCAAAACCAGAGCCGAAGAAATATCAGAGCTAATCGAGGCCAACAGGGCGCAAGTCAGGAATAACGCGCTGTACGCAGCTCTTGCGCAGATGGGAGCAGGGATAGCCTCTGGCGCAGCAGACTTAGGCATTGGAAAAGGTGCTGAGGCAGCAGGCAAAGTTATGGCAGCGGGAGATAGCAGAGAAGACCTGCTGCGTACTCAACAGATGGCTGCTGAAGATAAAGACCTCGAAAGGCAGATCGACTTCATTAAGACCAGAGCTAATATCGATCTAAACGAAAGAAAGCTGGCAGCGGAAATAGCAGCCAACAAAGACTTGCAGTCAAGAAATCAGGCAACCAGACAGTCTGCTGTGGCGAATGTGGTAAACAACATTTATGACGCAGATGACTATGCTGACGCTGAAGAAAGAAAGAGAGCTTACGTTAGTCTTTACAACTCTTTAGCCTCTGCTTACAGCGTCCCAAGACTGACAGTTGATACCGCTCAGGCAGGCACTACAACTGCTTCGAGGTCAACAGCAGACCTGAAGGGGAACCTAAGCAGGTATCAGTAAATGGCGTTTAATTATGCGTTGGCTAAACAAGATGGCTTTACTGACCAGCAAATAGCTGAAGTTCTTGGTGAGCAGCAAGGTTTCAACGTACCTCTGGCGCTTGAGGACGGCTTTTCGTACAGTCAAATAGCACAGGTTCTTGTTGAGCAAAGCGAGTCACAAGATTCTGGATTTTTGCGTGAGGCTTTGGACGTTCCTGTGCTGGCTGCGCAAGGTGCAACCCAGCTAGTTCGCATGGGTACTCAGGCCTTTGGTGCTGACAACCCATTAGCAGAAGGTCTGATGGGTGTAGAGGACTTTCTTGGGTCTTTGATATCCGCTGGCTCCCGACAGCAGCAGGAAGAGATAGCCCAGATATTCGAGGAAGCCGAAGGACAGGGTGTGGGTGAGCAGGTCAAGGCTGGACTCAGAGCTTTGACCGTAGCTCCCGTTGACACCATCGCGCAGTTTGGCGGCACAGCCGTCCCCTTTATTGCTGCCAGTGTGCTGACAGGCGGTGCAGCAACCCCCGCTTTGGCGCTCGGTGCTACCACTGGTGCTGGACTGGTCAAAGGCACAATATTTGATGCCGTTGAGCGGGAATACATCGCTGCTGGGGTAGACCCAGAACAAGCCCGTGAGATAGCGGAGCAGGCCCAAGCTTATACCGGAGACAACGTAGATCAGATTGCCTTGGGCGGTGTGCTTGGTGCTGCTGCTGGGCGGCTAGGTATAGAAAAAGGAATTACCAACTTAATCACCCGCAAGGTTGGAGAAGAAGCAGCTCTACCTGTTGGTATCAAGACGATTGTTGGTGGAGCAGTAGCAGAGTCCGTTCCTGAAGCAATACAGGCTGGTCAGGAGAAATTTGCCGACAATATTGCTAGGCAGAGAGAGGGCTTTGATGTTGATCTGATGGAAGGCGTTGTGGGTCAGAGCGTTTTTGAGGGTGGCGCAGGTCTTGTTCTTGGCGGTGTCGTAGGCGGTACAACCAGTCGAAGAAATAGACTAAATAATGAAAGACAGGCAGAGATACTACGCAAGAAGCAAGAGGAAGAAGAGGCTTTAGAAAGACAGGCAGAAGAGGCTCGGCAAAACGAAGAAGCAGCCCTGCAAAGTGCGTTGGGGGAAGTGCTTGATCCTGATTTAGACACCACTGATCTTCCTGATGACTTTGCAGCGGTAGCCGTTGATCCTGATGTGTCACAGACAGAACCTCTGCTCCCAGCTCGTGAGCTGGATGTGCGAGATATACAGCCTGAAGCCGAAACAATTATTCGTCGGACAAATCCAGACGAAGAGCTTACGTTTGTGTCAGAACCCACTGCTGATGGCAGGGGATTTCAGATAATTGGCAGCGACCAGAAAGCCTATGGCGCACCGATCACTGAGGCAGAGCCTGCACGACAGTTGGCGTTCAGGCTGAATCAAACCAAGAAAGACCAGAGAGCTGTGCGGGACGCTAATAACAGCGTGAACGATAGCGGCCTATCCAAAGCAAGTCCCTCCACTTTGCGAAACTTCCTGTCTATAGGGAATCGCGTCCTCAATCCCCGATTCAATGAAGTCACCGCTGCGGAGATAAATTACGCTGCTGACGCTAATACTGACGAGTCAATACTAACAGACCGGCGCCGGAGGGCCATCGAGAAACTCCCGCTAGATCAGGCTGAGTATTACCTGACAAAAAGTGCGCCAGCAAACAGAGCCAAAAGCAACGCAGAGAAGATGCGTCTGTTGACCCCCACGCAGAGAGAGAACATCAAGCGTAGAGATAAGGGTCTCCCTGAGAAAAGTACATTCACGATGGCAGAGGCCAGACGCATACTGGGCAAGGACTTTGGCAATCTAGCCAATCCTCAGCCTGATATCGCCCCAGATGTGGAGTATCTCGCGTCTATATCCAGCACCTCTATACCCATATCAAGGCGTGAACAAGGGTCTCCCAAGAAGGCAAAAACCCTTCTTAAACAGGGTGTATACAAGTTTGCAGAAGGAGCGCCTAAACAGGTTTCTCTCGAAAAGCTCAACGAATTGCTTGAGCAGAAGAACATCATATCCTCGATCCGCTCTAAAGAATTACAGCCGCTGATTAAAGCTTTCACGGGAGCAGGCAGCTACCGCACGATGAAAGGCGGTGACAGGAGAGTGCTGTATCAGAAAATTAATCAGTTCGCTGATTTTGCTGAGCCTACGAAGCTGCCCTTGTACAAGGGAACAGGCTCTTTACAGGTGACACAGGACACTGATATAGTTACACCAGACACAGGAGACATAGAAAGTGAAACAAGCAAACAAAGAGCGGAGTTCATCAAAGACTTCCGTCGAAAGCAAACAGCAAGACCTTACGCAGAGTCAGAAGCTGGAAGAGGTGAGAGCGCCTATATACGACGAAGTTATGGCCGAGAATCCGGGCCTTACGCGAGAAGAATTAGCGGAGATGATGGACGAGATGGGCTTTTAGACCTAGACCCGTCCCAGAATGCACAGGAATATCAAAATACAGGCTTGTCTCTGCCTCAAGTTTTTGAGGTTGATGCTGAGTTAGAAGCAGACAACTACCATAACGACATGGTTGCTGCGATGGCAGGGCATAAATATGCCGCGCAGGTAGAAATCAAAGACCCCGCAGAGCTTTCTAAATACAGACTTTTCAGAACCGCAGACGGCAGCGGGTTTGCCATCAAGCCAGATGGCGACATTGTTGCTGTGTTTGCCAGCGCTTCTGAACCCAAAGGTGGTTCTTATGCGCTGCTACAAGCAGCCGTACAAGCTGGCGGTAAGAAGCTTGATGCTTTCAACACTTACCTTCCAAAAATATATAGCCGAGTAGGCTTCCGACCTGTAGCCCGATTGCCTTGGAATGACGAGTTCGCTCCACCCAACTGGGACAAGCAGACCTTTAGGAAGTTTAGCAATGGTGAGCCTGAGATATACTTCTTCACCTACGACCCTTTTTACTACGGTGAGGCCACCGAAGTGCCTCTCGTGCAGGACTATGATGACGCAGTTCGTCTTCAGGATCAGGCGTTAGAATCTCCGTTAGCACTGCCATCTCCTACTCCTAAAGCAGAGATTTCAGCAGCTTCTTCAGCTCCTATTTCTGCCGAAACATCAAGAATAAGCTTTCCCGACAAGACCACCGCAGTTGTTAAGACCCGCAGCGGAACGACCACGATAGAGACAGATAGCGCGGAGGCCACGGCTGCTGCTGCTCGAAGGATAGCTGGAGAAGAATCTGTAGAGCCAGAACCACCCCCTCCCGGTTCTGCTATTGCTGCTGACGAGTCAAAGGTAAGACCTACCACCCCGGAACTCACCCCATCGCAGGCTGGGAGAGACATTGCCGATGCCCAAGTTGCAGCACTGAAATACCTTACTGAGAACGGAATGTCGAAAGGTAACGCAGAAGTCGTTGCCAATCAGGCTGGAGGTGCTGCGGGTTCTGTTGCTGTAAACGAAACAGAGCAAACTCCTACGCAATCAGGCGGTTGGGATAAGGCTAAGGGCAGGTTTGACAGGCTTATCTTCAATATCCAAGACAAGTTCCTTGACCTGAAGAGGGTCGAGCAGGGTATTGCGGAGAGTGTGGGTATTGATTCACTACCCACTCTGGAATCTGCGTATGACGGCATTGAGTCTATAACAGGAAAGGTGGGTAACGAGTTTCGTAAGCTTCAAGATAAAGTTATCAGACCGTTACTGGAAAAGCTGAACGCTAGGGGTATAACCAGACAAGAATTAAACGATTTCCTGATACTGAGACACGCTATTGAGCGCAACGACTTCGTTCGCAAGCGTAACGAGGCTAACAAAGGCAAGGATGCTTACAACCCTGATCTCAAGGATGGCGG
>Ga0160423_10002098_pt1 | contig 16707 bp, 11 predicted proteins | sample CRUFie14St8metaG_FD_108191 | JGI IMG/M metagenome (GOLD analysis project Ga0160423, IMG submission 108191) | Marine microbial communities from the Costa Rica Dome - CRUD Field 142mm St8 metaG | ecosystem: Environmental > Aquatic > Marine > Oceanic > Photic zone | place: Costa Rica: the Eastern... | reverse complement strand
GTGCTGGACATGATCGTGGTCGACATGCTCTTCGGCAAGTTTCCCAAGGGAGACGAAGGGGCGATGACGCGGATGAAGTCGCGTCTGGTGAGCCGGGAGTCGCTCAATTTCCTCGGTCAGGAAATCGGGGTGGAGCATCTGCTTGACGCCCAGACCGGCAAGGGGGTCATCCACGCGTCCCTCCGGGGCAATGCCATGGAAGCCCTAGTGGGGGCTGTGTACCTCGACAAGGGGTTCACCAAGACCCAAAAGGGCGTCTTGAAGTTGCTCGGGCGGTTCGACCTCGATGAGCGCATTCAGGCCCGGGTGGACTTCAAGAGCAAACTCCACGAGTGGGGCCAGAAACGCAAGAAACGCGTGGAATTCAAGGTGATCCGCGAGTTCAAGCGGGATGGAGAGCATCGGTATCAGATGCAGGTGAAGGTGGGGGGCAAGGTCATGGGAAGCGCAGATGGTCCCTCCAAGAAGACTGCCGAGCAAGCCGCCGCACGCGTAGCCTGCCGTCATATCTTCGGCGACGATTGAGGCCCATACAGCGGACCTGATCGCACGCCATGGCCACGACCCTCCGACTCGACATCGAAGAAGAGGATTTGCCCTTCGACTTTCTCGGGGTGAGTTGTGCTGACGCCGGTCATCGATTCTGTTGGAACCTCAACCGCAAACTGGGCACCCACCTCGCATTCTACTTGGAGTTGGAGGTGGCCCACAAGAAACGGCCGCTGACGAAACACTGCGTCTGGCGGCACGAGGATGAACTCGGAGGATGGTCCTTCGATGTCGTCTGGAACCGGTCGCCGGAAGGGGCAATGATCCCCACCCTCGTCCACTTCGACTATCTCTTGCGCATCCAATCGATGATCGGTGAGCAAGCAGAAGAGTTGATGAAATCCCTGCGCTCCATGCGCCGTGTCGCCGCCTGTTTCCCTGTGGAAGCGGCCAAGGTACAGGGCCATGCGGTGCTGCATTATGAATGAATCAAACGAACCTGTGATGGCACAGAAATTCACCAAGATCGTGGCCACGGTCGGACCTGCCAGCAGCTCCTCGGAGATGCTGGAGGGCCTCATCCGGGAAGGGGTCAACGTCATCCGGCTCAACTTCTCCCACGGCGAGCACGCCATTCACGCCACCACGGTGGAGCGCGTTCGGGCCATTGACGAGAAGCTGGGTACGCACACCGCATTGCTCGCGGACATGCAAGGTCCCAAGCTGCGGGTCGGCATGATGGAGGACGGTGCCGAGTTGATCGATGGCAAGGTCCTGACCATCAAGGTGGGCGAGGGCACGGGCAATGCGGATGTTGCCTGGACCCGGTACGACAAGTTCGCGGCCGACGTCAAGGCCGGAGAACCCGTTCTGCTCGACGATGGCAAACTCCGCCTCCGCGTTCAGGAGACCAATGGCACCGACACGGTGACCTGCCTGGTGGAGCACGGGGGCACGCTGCACTCCCGCAAGGGCCTCAACCTGCCGTCCACGGCGATCAGTCTGCCCAGCCTCACGGACAAGGACCGGGCGGACCTCGATTTCGCCCTCGGCCTGGGCGTCGATTGGATTGGACTCAGCTTCGTGCGATCTGCGGCGGATGTGGTGGACCTGCGGGAACGGATCCAACGTGCAGGCAGCCACGCCCGCATTGTCGCCAAGATCGAAAAGCCCGAAGCCGTAGACGATCTCGAGGCCATTGTCGCCACCACCGATGCCATCATGATTGCCCGCGGTGACCTCGGCGTCGAGGTGCCGATGGAGCAGGTGCCGATGATCCAGAAGCGGACGATCGAGATGTGCCAGCGGGAAGGCAAACCCGTGATCGTCGCCACCCAGATGATGGAGTCGATGGTGGACAACATCGCACCCACCCGGGCCGAAGTCACGGACGTGGCCAACGCGGTCTTCGACGGGGCGGACGCCGTCATGCTCAGCGGGGAGACTTCGGTGGGCAAGCACCCCATCGAGGTCATCAAGGCCATGCGTGCCATCGTCACCGAGATTGAAAAGGAGTCGAGAATCTTCTTCACCCATCGGGAACCCGAAGAAATCCGTCCGGAGCGTCAGGTCACGGATGCGATCTGCTACAATGCCTGTGACCTCGCCCAGCGGGTGGGAGCGAAGGCCATCGTCACGATGACGTTCAGTGGGTACACGGCGTACAAGGTGGCCAGCCAGCGGCCCAAGGCGAGCATTCATGTATTCACCGGGAACCGCAGCATCCTGGGCCAATTGGCACTCTGCTGGGGTGTGGAGGCCCACCATTACGACAAGATGATCTCCACCGACCACACCATTGCGGACGTGAAGACCATCCTGCAGCGGGAAGGCGCCGTCGCGGACGGAGACCGCGTGATCCACGTGGCAAGCATGCCCATTGCCGAGGCGGGCATGTCCAACATGTTGAAAATCAGTCAAATCTGATCTTCCCAACCCGCAGGGGTGCGGGTTATCTTCGCGCGACCGACCGCGGGCACGCTTGCCGCGGTGCGGAAGCAAGCCATGACCCGACGTTTCCCTGAACGAGGCCCCCTCAATTTGCCCGCGATCGCCGACGAGGTGATGAAGCAGTGGGAAGAGGGCGATGTGTTCCAGCGCAGTGTGGACTCTAGGCCGGAAGGCCAGCGGTTCGTGTTCTTCGAGGGTCCGCCCTCGGCCAACGGCAAGCCCGGCATCCACCACGTCATGGCGCGGGCCCTCAAGGACCTGTTCTGCCGCTACCGCACGCTCAAGGGCGAACGCGTGGAGCGCAAGGCCGGCTGGGACACCCATGGCCTGCCCGTGGAGCTCGGCGTCGAGAAGGCCCTCGGCATCACCAAGGAGGACATCGGCCGCTCCATTTCCGTGGAGGAATACAACACGGCCTGCCGCGAGTCCGTGATGCGGTACACCGCCGAATGGAACGACCTGACCCGCCGCATGGGCTATTGGGTCGACATGGAGCGTCCCTACGTCACCTACGAGCCGAAATACATGGAGTCCGTCTGGTGGTTGCTCTCTCAGATGCACGCCAAGGGCCTGCTCTACAAGGGCTACACCATTCAGCCTTACAGCCCCAAGGCTGGCACGGGCCTCAGCAGCCACGAGCTCAACCAGCCCGGCGCCTACCGCGACGTGACCGACACCACGGTGGTGGCCCAGTTCCGCTTGCTGGGGGACAGCGCAGACCGGGTGCGCGCCATGGCCGGCTCCGGCGCCGGCGAACTGCCGGTGGATCTGCTGGCCTGGACGACCACGCCGTGGACGCTGCCTTCCAACACGGCCCTGACCATCGGAGAGAAGATCGACTACCACATCGTCAAGACCGCCAACCGGTACACGGGGGAGGAAGGCATTGTGGTCCTCGCCGCCGCGCTGAACGGCAAGCACTTCGGGGGCAAGAAGGCCCCGGAATCCGAGGTGCTTGCCACTGTGAAGGGGGCGGACCTGGTGGGCCTGCGGTATGAGCAGCTGATCGATTGGGCCCAGCCGATGGACGCGCCAGAGGAGGCGTTCCGGGTGATTCCCGGCGACTTCGTGACCACGGAGGACGGCACGGGCATCGTGCACACGGCGCCGACGTTTGGTGCCGACGACGCCCGCGTGGCGCAGGCCGCCGGTGTGCCGCCGCTGCTGGTCGACGACGGCCAGGGCCACGGTGTTCCGCTGGTCGACCTTCAGGGCCGACTGCGGCCGGAATGCGGACCGCTCGCTGGCCGCTACGTCAAGCAGGAGTACCACGACGGCGACGCCCCGGAGAAGTCGGTGGACGTCGAGATCGCCATTGACCTGAAAACCCGGGGCCGGGCCTTCCTCGTCGAGAAGTACAAGCACAGCTACCCGCACTGCTGGCGGACGGACCGCCCGGTGCTGTACTACCCGCTCGACAGTTGGTTCATTCGCGCCACCGCGGCCAAGGACCGCATGCGGGCGCTCAACGACACCATCCAGTGGAAGCCCGCCGCCACCGGCACGGGCCGCTTCGGCAAATGGTTGGAGAACCTCAACGATTGGAACCTCAGCCGCTCGCGCTACTGGGGCATCCCGATTCCCATCTGGCGGACCGAGGATGGCACCGAGGAGCGCTGCATCGGTTCCGTGGAGGAGCTGTACACGGCGTGCACCGAGGCCGTGGACGCCGGTCTGATGGACACCCACCCCTTCGCGGACTTCGTGCCGGGGGACATGTCCGATGAGAACTACGCCCGCATCGACCTGCACAAGCACGTGGTGGACGGCATCGTCCTGAAGGCGGCCGACGGCCGCCCGATGCACCGCGAGGCCGACCTGATCGACGTCTGGTTCGATTCCGGCAGCATGCCCTACGCCCAGTGGCATTACCCCTTCGAGAACCGGGACCGCGTCGAGGGCCCGGATGGCGGCCTCGCCTTCCCCGCCGACTTCATCGCCGAGGGCGTGGACCAGACCCGCGGCTGGTTCTACACCCTGCACGCCATCGCCACAATGGTGTTTGACCAGGTCGCTTACAAGACCGTGGTCTCCAATGGCCTCGTGCTCGACAAGAATGGCCAAAAGATGTCCAAGCGCCTGGGCAATGCGGTGGATCCGTTCGAGACGTTGGCCCAATACGGCCCGGACGCCACGCGGTGGTACATGCTGACCAACGCACAGCCGTGGGACAACCTGCGCTTCGACACCGAGGGCATCGGCGAGGTGCAGCGGAAGTTCTTCGGCACGTTACACAACACCTACGCCTTCTTCGCCCTGTACGCCGGCATCGATGGCTGGACCCCGGAGTCCGAGGCCCCCGCGGTGGCGGACCGTCCGGAACTCGACCGGTGGATCCTGAGCCGGCTCCACACCTGCATCGCGGGCGTCGAGGAGGCCTTTGACAGCTTCGAACCCACCCGGGCCGGCCGCCTCGTGCAGTCCTTCGTGGTGGATGACCTCAGCAACTGGTACGTGCGGCTCGGCCGCCGCCGGTTCTGGAAGAGCGATTCGGACACGGACAAGGCCGCGGCCTATGCGACGCTGCACGAATGTCTGCGCACCGTGTCGCTGCTCGCCTCGCCGATTGCCCCCTTCTTCATGGACCGCCTCTGGCAGGACCTCGGGGGTGCGGATTCCGTGCACCTCGCCGACTGGCCGGCCGTGCAGGACGGGCTGCGGGACGCCGAGCTGGAGGCCCGGATGGACCTCGCCCAACGCCTGAGTTCGCTGACCCTGAGCCTGCGCAAGCGAGAGAAGATTCGCGTCCGCCAGCCGCTGGGCCGCATCCTCGTTCCAGTGCTCGACGCCGATTTCGGGGCGCGCCTCGAGGCGGTGGCCGAGCTCGTGAAGGGCGAGGTCAACGTCAAGGCCGTGGAGCCCCTGGCCGAAGACAGCGACATCCTGACCAAGCGGCTCAAGGCCGACTTCAAGAAGCTCGGACCGCGTTATGGAAAGCGGATGAAGGCCGTGGCCGGTGCCATTGCCCAGCTCGACCAGGACGCGATCCGTGAGCTGGAGCGCCACGGCAAGCTGGACCTGACCCTCGAGGACGGGCCGGTGGAGCTGCTGCTCGACGACGTCGAGGTGCAGACCGAGGACATCCCCGGCTGGCTCGTGGCCGGCGAGGGTGGATTGACGGTGGCGCTCGACATCGAGATCACTCCCGAATTGCGCGCCGAAGGCCTCGCCCGCGAGCTCGTCAACCGCATTCAGCAGCAGCGCAAGGACAGTGGGCTGGACGTCACGGACCGCATCGCCTTGACCCTTGATGGGCCGCAGGAACTGCAGGATTCTGTGGCCTCGAATTTGGACTATATTCGGACCGAGACCCTCGCGGAGAAGGTGGAATGGGCCCCTGTCGGCCCGGCGGCGAACGAAGAGGAATTGGAACCCAACATGACCGTGGCCATTGCCATGGTTGCCATTCAATGAACCATGGCGGAAACACGTTACTCCGACTCAGACCTGAAGGAATTCGAAGAGCTGATCCACAGCAAGCTGGAGCAGGCGCGTTCGGATTTTGATCAACTGCAACGCTCGCTGTCCTACGAGGACGACAACCGGACCGAGGACACCGCGCCGACCTTCAAGATGATGGAGGACGGCAGCGACACCATGAGCCGGGAGGAGACCGCCCAGCTCGCAGCGCGCCAGAAGAAGTTCATCATGAACCTCGAGAATGCGCTGCTCCGGATCAAGAACAAGACCTACGGCGTCTGTCGCGTCACCGGCAAGCTGATCGCCAAGGAGCGCCTGCGCCTCGTGCCGCACGCCACGATGTCCATCGAGGCCAAGAACCAGCAGGACCAGCGGCGTTGAGTTCAGACACCCGTCCCGCCCACGCGGCGTGGATCGTGGCGGCCGTGTTGGTCGTGGACCAGGCGGTCAAGGTGGGCATCAAGCTCTCCTTTGCCCTCGCCGAGCGGGTGACGTGGATTCCCGGCGCCTTCGACATCCAGTTCATCGAGAACGACGGCATGGCCTTCGGCTGGGCGCTGCCCGGCGCGACCGGCAAATACGTCCTGACGGCGTTCCGCATCCTGGCCGTCGTCTTCCTGGCCGTGCAATTGACGCGGATGGGCCGGAATGGCGCGCCCCGCGGCTTCCGTCAGGCGTTGGCGCTGATTCTGGCCGGCGCGGCCGGCAACATCGTGGACAGCGTGTTCTACGGCCGTCTGTTCAGCCGCAGCTCCTTCGGTCAGCCGGGCGACTGGGCGTGGAACAGCGAGTGGGGCGCCTACGCCCCTTGGTTCCGCGGCAACGTCGTCGACATGCTGCACATCACGGTCAAGTGGCCGTCTTGGTGGCCGGTCGAGGGGTGGGTTGGCACGGAGATTTTCCCGCCCATCTTCAATGTGGCGGACGTGGCCATCACCTGCGGCGTGGCCTGGATCATCCTCAAACAGAAGAGCTGGCTCGCTCCGGCGCCTCCACCCAGTCCCCGTGTGAGCGAATCAGCTCAATGAGGGCGTCCACCGCTTCGTCTTCGGGGATGTTGCGCTCGACGACTTCCTTTTCCTTGTAGAGCGTGATTTTTCCCGGTCCTGTGCCGACGTAACCGTAGTCGGCATCCGCCATCTCGCCGGGCCCGTTCACGATGCACCCCATGATGCCGATTTTGATGCCTTTCAGGTGGTCGGTGACGGCGCGGATTTTGGCGGTCGTCTCCTGCAGGTCGAAGAGGGTGCGGCCACAGGAGGGACAGCTGATGTACTCGGTCCGGCTGATGCGCGTGCGGGTCGCCTGAAGGATGCCGAAGGCCGTCCGGTTGAGTGCCTGCAGGCCACCTTCCAATCCCACGTCTCCTGCAATCCAGACGCCGTCCCCAAACCCGTCGAGGAGCAGGCCGCCGAGGTCGGCCGCAGACTTGAGCTGCAGGGAATCGGCGGACAGGCCGAGCAGGTCCTGGCGCACGATGACGGGCAGGGTGCAACCGGCGTTGGCGAGCCGGAAGAACGCGGCGCGCAAGGAGCGCAGGGCATTGGGCCGGGCGGTGGACAACAGGAGGACCACCGGGTCGCCTTGAAGCCGGGCCAATTCGTCGGCGCGCTCTGCCGTCAGCTCATCGGCGTCGACAGAGAGGAGGTTGAGGTGCGCATCGAGTTGGCCTTTCTGCCTGGCCTCCTCGAAGGCGTCGGCATCCCAAAGCGGGTGGTGCCGTTCGAGGCGGCCACCGTGTTGCCGCCAGGCCTCCGCGTCCTGGATGGCCGACAGCCATCCCGGCAGAGCGAAGTCGCAGGTGCGGTCGCCGATGAAAATGAGGTCGCAGGCCGCATCGTCCGCTGCCCATTTGTCGAGGTCGGGCTGGTAACGGTGGCCGAGCCCGAACAGGCCGGCGGCGGTCAACGGCCGACCGGTCAGGTCATGGCACACAACCGGGACCTGCGTCCCTCCGACGACGCCCACGGCGGCTGCGCCGCGGCGGGTGTATCCGTATCGGTCATACCCGTCCGGGGCGGTCGTGGCCGCGGCCAGCGGGTCGTCCCCTTGGCGTCCCTCCTCGGCGAGTTCCACCAGCAGGCGGGCGACCGGGATTTCGGCCTCCGGCGGTTCGGTCAGGGAGACGCGGACAGTGTCGCCCAGGCCCTCGGCCAGCAATGTCCCAATGCCGACGGCGCTCTTGATGCGCCCGTCCTCGCCTTCGCCGGCCTCGGTCACACCGAGGTGGAGCGGGTAGGCCATGCCCTCCCCGCGCATCCGGTCGGCGAGCATCCGGTAGGCCTGCACCATGACCTGCGGGTTGCTGGCCTTCATGGACAGCACGATGTCGTGGTAGTCCTCATCCCGGCAGATGTGCAGGAATTCCATGGCGCTCTCGACCATGCCGAGCGGGGTGTCGCCGTAGTGGCTGAGGATGCGGTCGGAGAGGGATCCGTGGTTGGTTCCGATGCGCATGGCCCGTCCGAGTTCCTTGCACTTGCGGACGAGCGGGGTGAAGCGGTCGCGGATGCGGGCCAATTCGTCTGCGTAGGCCGCTTCTGTGTAGTCGTGCGTCTCGAACTTCTTCTTGTCCGCGTAATTGCCCGGGTTGACCCGAATCTTCTCGACGTGGTCCGCCGCGATTTCGGCGGCGTTCGGCGTGAAATGGATGTCGGCGACGAGGGGCACACCGGTGTGTCCAGCCTCGTCCAGCCGAGCGCGGATTTCACCCAGGGCGACGGCCTCTCTCTTGCTCGGCGCCGTGATGCGCACAATCTGGCAACCGGCCTCGATCATGCGGATGGACTCCGCGACGGTGGCCTCGATGTCCTTGGTGTCCGCCGTGGTCATGGATTGCAGGACGATCGGGGCGTCGCCACCGACCACGACGCCGCCGATGTGAACGGGGCGGGTGGACATCCTGGCCGTGTTGGGTGCGGTCGAATCCGGGGTCATGGGGTGAACGTGGGGCGGTTCAGGACGGGTTCAAATGGGAATGGGAAGCAAAGCGCTTCCGCTGATGAAGGTAACACGCCCGGCCGCGCCCTGTTCTTTGGTTCCCGTGCGTTGTGAGTTTGTGGCTGGGGGTTGAACCGCTCCGCCCCGGACCGGTTCCCTCATTAGCTTCGGCGCATCCCCATGCTTGGATTCCAATTTCATGAACTCCGTCCCGACCGGGACAAGCGGTCGCCCTTCGAGCGGTTGCTCGAGGTGTTCATGGAGGTGGTCACGCACACGAGCGGGGATGTCGAGGAGGCCATGGACTGGATGCGGGCGTTGGACGACCAATATGGATTGACCGAACCGGACTACACCCTCGACGACTTCCTCGAAGAACTCAAGGCCAAGGGCTACTTGCGGGAAGCGACCGGCCCCGGTAAAGGAGGGGTGGAACTGGGGTCGCGCGGCGAGCAACACATGCGCCGCCGGGCCCTCGACCAGATTTTCGGCAACCTGAGGAAGGGCGCGCAGGGCCGACACCACACCAAGGAGCGCGGCCAAGGGGACGAGCCCAACGAAGACCGCCGGCCTTACCGCTTCGGCGACAAGCTGGACCAGGTCGATTTCGGCGCGTCACTGCGCAATGCCCAGATCCACCACGGGCCGGGCGCACGGAGTGGCCGGGGCGGATTCCGCATGACCGAGGACGACCTCGTGGTGGAGGACCGCGAGCACCGCAGCACCACCTCGACCGTGTTGATGATCGACATCAGCCACAGCATGATCCTGTACGGCGAGGACCGGATCACCCCGGCCAAAAAGGTCGCGATGGCCCTCGCCGAGCTCGTCATGGTCAAATACCCCAAGGACACCCTCGACATCGTAGTCTTCGGAGACGATGCGTGGGAGATTTCCATCGCCGATCTGCCCTACCTGCAGGTGGGCCCGTTCCACACCAACACCGTCGCCGGCCTCGAGCGGGCCATGGACATCCTGCGCCGCCGGAAGACCCCGAACCGCCAGATCTTCATGATCACCGACGGCAAGCCGAGCTGCCTCAAGGAGCCCGACGGGTACTACAAGAACAGCTGGGGCCTCGACCCCTACATCACCGGGAAATGCCACAACCTGGCGCGCCAGTGCCGGAAGCTGGGCATTCCCATCACCACCTTCATGATCGCCACGGATCCCGCGCTGCAGGAGTTCGTCTCGGACTTCACCGAGGCCAACAACGGCCGGGCCTTTTTCACAGGCCTCAAGGGCCTGGGCGACACGATTTTCGCCGACTTCGAACGCAACCGCCGCGGCCGTGCCCGCTGACCCCATGCCCCAGAACGCCCCCGACATCCAGACCCTTGGCGCCCTGCGCGCCTCCGGATACACCCCGCGGTCCATTTCCGCGGAAATCCGGGCCAATCTCATCGACCGGCTGCAGTCCGGCGCCCCCCTGTTTGAGGGCATCGTGGGCTATGACGATACGGTCCTGCCCGATGTGCAGCGCGCCCTGCTCGCGGGCCACAGCATGAACCTGCTGGGCCTCCGCGGCCAGGCCAAGACGCGGATCGCCCGCGGACTCACCGACCTGCTTGACGAGTGGGTGCCCGTCCTGCCCGGCGCACCGCTGCCCGAGGACCCCATGGCCCCCATCACGGATCAGGGCCGCGCCCTGGTCGAGGCTGGCGGGGACGACACCCCCATCGCGTGGATGCACCGCAGCGAGCGGTACGTGGAGAAGCTGGCCACTCCGGACGTGAGCGTGGCCGACCTTATCGGGGACATCGACCCCATCAAGGCGGCCAACGAAGGCCTCGACTACAGCGACCCGAAGGCCTTGCACTACGGGCTCATCCCGCGCAGCCACCGTTGCATTTTCGCCATCAACGAGCTGCCTGACCTGCAGCCGCGCATCCAGGTGGCGCTGTTCAACATCCTCCAGGAGGGTGACATCCAGATCCGGGGTTTCCAGATGCGGCTCGACCTCGACATCCAGTTCGTGTTCACCGCAAATCCGGAGGACTACACGAACCGCGGCGCCATCATCACCCCGCTCAAGGACCGCATCCAGAGCCAGATCCTGACGCACTACCCGGCGTCCCTCGACGACGCCATGTCCATTACGGACCAGGAGGCCACCTGGCAGCCGGGACAGTCAGAGCGCGTGAGCGTACCGGGCGTTGTGCGCCGGGTGCTTGAGCGGATTGCCTTCGAGGCGCGGGAGAGCGAATACATCGACGAGAAGAGCGGGGTGTCCGCTAGGCTCCCGATCAGCGCACTGGAGCATCTCGTGGCGGCCGGTGAGCTCCGCTCCCTGCGCAATGGGTCTGACCGGACCACGGTCCGCGTGACGGATCTGCTCGCCGTGGTGCCGGCTGTGAACGGCAAGGTGGAGCTCGTCTACGAAGGCGAACAGGAAGGCGCTGCAGGTGTGGCGCTGGCTCTGGTCAGCAAGGCCATCCGCCGAGAGTTCCCGACCATTTTCCCCGACCTGGAGTCCGTCAAGCGGGGCAAGGTGGAGGACCCCTACCAGCCCATCGTGGCCTGGTTCAACCGCAACGACCTGTCGGTGCTCCACGACCAGACCGATGCGGAGTATGCAGCGGCGTTGGACTCGGTAGCCGGGCTGCGCGACGTGGTCGGGAAATACTGTCCCGGCGTCGACGGGGAAGAGGCGTTGGCCAACATGGAGTTCGTGCTCCACGGCCTGGCCGCCTACAACGAGATCGGCCAGTCGGTCGTCGGCAGCGATGTCACCTTCGGCGACCTGATTGGCAACCTGTTTGAACCCGACAACGACGAGGATTGAGTCCGGACGGCGTCAACATCGAACCGGCCATTGCGCTGAGCACCATCCGGCACAAGGATGGCGTGGCCATTCTGAAGCTGTTCACCCGGGAGCAGGGCATCATCGGCTGTCTGATTCGGGAGGGCACGAAGGGTGCCCGCCGCGCCCGCAACCTGCACGCCCCGCTGTCCATGCTCCACCTTGTGGGGTTGCGCGCGCTGAAGGGGGACCTCCGTCGGTTCGACCGCGCCGACCGGCCGCTGCCCCAGCAGCGGACCCTGCTCGAGGTACCGCGGTCGTCAGTGGCCATGTTCCTGGCGGAGGTCGTCATGCGCACCGTCGAGCCCGATGCGCCCCACCCGGCGCTGTTCGATGCCCTGTGGCGGACAGCGGAAGCCCTCGAGACCGAGGAGGCCTTCACCCGGTTGCACCTGTCCTTCCTGGTCGAGGCCGTCCGCGTCCAGGGACTGCAGCCCGACGCTCCGTTGGTGCCGCCCCCCGGCATGGGCCGTTTCAATCTCGCGAGCGCGGAATGGGAATCGGGTCCACCAATGGGGGACGATTTCCTTTCCCCAACCGATGGTACCGCGTTTCTTCGCATTCAAGGCACGGAAGTTGATGTGATCCGGTCCCAACCGATCCCGTCCGATGTTCGAAACCGGCTCGTGCTCCATCATGTGCACTACCTCCAGCTCCACCTTTCCTCGCCCAAGGCGCTCCGTTCGTGGGATGTCCTGCGGACGGTCCTGGCGGATTGACGGTGGCCGGGTCCTGTGCGGCTTGTTCGCCGCACTGTTTCTGTTGCCCGGACTGCTGTCCGCCCAGGTCATCGAGGTCAAGGACGAGGAGGGAAATCCGGTGCCGGCGGCCGTCATCCGCAACGATGCCGGCACGGCGAGGATGACCGACCTCGACGGCAGGCTGACGCTCGACAGCATCATTCGGCGGGGAGACACCCTCGAAATCCGGAGCCTCGGCTTTGGGACGCGCTCGATGGCGATGCCCCATCGCGAACTGGACGTTCAGGTGGAGCTGTCCCCGTCTTCGGTGAACCTCTCCGAGGTGGTGGTGGCCACCGCCGATGTCGCGCGCCACAGGATGGGGGCCGAGACGGTGAGCCGGATTTCCGCCCGGGCCATCGCGCAGGAAGTGCCCGCCAATGCGGCCACCCTGTTGCGCGAATCCGGACAGGTCATGGTCCAGCAAAGCCAGCAGGGGGGCGGGTCGCCCATCCTCCGTGGATTCGAGGCCAACCGCATTCTCCTCGTGGTCGATGGGGTGCGGCTCAACAACGCCATCTACCGGAGTGGCCACCTGCAGAATGCGATGACGGTCGACCCATTCTCCGTGAGCGCCGTCGAGGTGCAGCACGGTCCGGGGTCCGTTCAATTCGGCAGTGATGCGCTCGGCGGGGTCATCCATTACCGGACCCGGAGTCCGGGATGGAAAGCGGGGAGCCGGGTGCGCGCACAGGCTGGATTCGGGTCCGCTTCCAGAAGTCCGCTCCTGCACGCGGATGCCGAGGTGACCGGTCGGCGGTGGGCCACGTTCACGAGCGTGACGCACCGTCGTTTCGGGGACCTTCGGATGGGCCGATGGCGCCCCCATGGGTACGCCGACTGGGGCTTGATTCCGTGGGTGGTCGAGAGCGAGTTGGTGGGCCAGACCGTGGTGGACAGGGCGGACAGCAATGCGGTGGTACACCAGCAGCCCGGTACAGGATTCAACCAGACGGATGTCGTGCAGAAGGTCCGGTTCGGCTCCATGGAGCGCCACGTGGAGCTCAACCTCCAGCACAGCACGAGCTCCAACATTCCGCGGTTTGACCGGCTCAACGACGCCGGCTCCGGTGGTGGACCCAAATGGGCACAGTGGGACTATGGCCCCCAGCGCCGCTCCCTGGTCTCCCTCCGGTTTCGCAGCCGGATCGAGTGGCTGGGCAACGTGACCTTCACGCCCTACTGGCAGCAGATTGGGGAAAGCCGGCTCAAGGCGCGGTTCGGCGCCCAGGAGCGGGAGGTGCAGGAGGAGGACGTCCACGTGGTGGGCGCACAGCTTGACATCGACCACCGGTTGGGTCCGTGGACTGTGGCCTACGGTGCCCATTGGGACCACCACCGCGTGCGGTCCGAGGCGTGGATGGAAAACCGGGTGGACGGCCGGAGGCTGGAGACCGACGTGCTGACCCGCTACCCCAACGGCGGCGCCGAGATGGGGTCGGCTTCGGCCTACGGAGGCGTGTTCCGCCGTTGGAACGCCTGGCGGTTCAATGCTGCCGCGCGGTACACCCGCGGCTGGCTCAACGCGCGGTTCGACCCGTTGCCGGGGTTCCCCCTGCCGCTTCCCCCCACAGCATTCAGCCCGTTCACCGAGGTGGGGTACAACCGGGGCGCCCTGACGGGGAGCGGGACCGTGCGCTGGCAGGGACACCACCAATGGGGCGCCCATGCCATGCTGTCGTCCGCATTCCGCAACCCCAATGTGGACGACGTGGGCAAGGTGCGGGCCAAGGATGGGTACGTGATCGTGCCTGCAGACAACCTGCGTCCGGAGCGTCTGTACAGTGCTGAAGTTGGGGGGTTCTGGCGCACCCGGGACCACAGCATCACGGTCCAGGCTAGTGGATTCTCAACCCTGCTCGAGGACGCCATCCAGGCCGTGGACACCGCGTTTGCCACGGAGGGCGGATCACTGATCGAGACTCTGGTGGCTGAAGGGGACACCAACCGCATTCAGGTCAACGCCAACATCGGGCGGGCCACCATCCGGGGGGTGCAAGGGCAGGCCCACTTCCGCGGATCGGACGGCTGGCGGTTCCGGGCGACGCTCAACCTGACCCGTGGACGGGATGCGGAGGGCCGCCCCCTGTCGCACATTCCCCCTGCCTTCGGCATGGTCACCGCTTCCCGTTCGGGAGAATGGCTGACCCTGCGCAGCCACCTGCACTGGAGCGGGTGGAAGCGGTTGGAGGACTACGGACCGGGCACGACGGACAACCTGGCGGAAGCCACTGCGGATGGCAATCCGGCGTGGTGGACACTGGGCCTCGATCTGGATGCCCGGTTGACCGAACGCACGACGCTGAACGTCGGCGTCCACAACGTGCTGGACCGTCACTACAAAGTCTTCGCCTCGGGCATCAGCGCACCGGGCCGGGACTTCCGCATGGGTTTGCGCTGGCGTCCGGCAGCCGGGTGAAGCCCGCTATCTTCGGTGCATGGCAGAAGGGCTCATGGAGGCGATCGGACAGGACGCACTGACCAGGCGGTTGGCGCGCCACGCCGAGGAGGGGTCCTTGGCGCACGCCATGTTGCTGACTGGTGCCCCTGGCCGCGGCGGCCTGGCATTGGCACTGAACCTCGCGCGGCGTCTGCATTGCCAGAACCCCGGACCCGAAGGAGCCTGCCGCGTATGTCCGTCCTGTCAGCAGCACGATCAGCTCCAGCACCCCGACCTCCATTTCAGTTTCCCCGTGGCCAAGCCGCCTGGCAAGGACAAGTCCTTGAGCAGCGACCAACTGGACGTTTGGAGGCAGATCATTGCGGACATGGGCCCGCATTTCGACATGCAGGACCTCCGGGAGCGCATGGCCCTTGGCAACAAGCAGCCCTTCATTTCGGTGCACGAAGCGGCGGACATCCTGCGGCGCCTGTCCTTGACGGCGCACGCGGGTGGGTGGAAGGTGCAGGTCATCTGGGGCGCGCACATGATGCGCGTGGACACGGCCAACAAGCTGCTCAAGCTGCTCGAGGAACCGCCCAAGAAGACGCTGTTCGTCCTGCAGGCGGACAACACGGAGGCGCTGCTCGCGACCATTCTGTCGCGCACGCAGATTGTGACGGTGCCCCCGATTGCTCCCGATCGGATTGCCGCCCGCCTGAGGCAGGAAGGGGCGGACGACACGGCTGTGAGTGATGCCGTTGCTCTGTGCGAGGGCGACCTGGCCGTTGCGCGGCGTCTGGTGCGCAGCGATGCCGCGGAAGAGTTCACGATGTTCGTCGAGTGGATGCGGACCTGTTTTGCCCGGGATGGCCGCAAGGCCGCCGGGATGGCCGACCGGTTCCACGACCTCGGCCGTGAGCAGCAGAAGGCCTTCCTCGCCTACGCGCTGCACATGATCCGGCAGTGCATCGTCGGCAATTACGGCGCCGAAAAGGCCGTCCGCCTGCGGGCTGCAGAACGGGCCTTCGCGGAGAAATTCGCCCCCTACATCCATCACGCCAACATCCTCGACATGCAGTCAGGATTGGAGCGCGCCGCGCGGGAGGTGGCCGGAAACGTGTACGGCCGGACCGTCTTCCTCGATGTGAGCATGCGGATGATGGAACTTCTGCACCGGGCCAAGTAGAGGCCGCTGTGGCCTGCCTATCTTTCGAAGGGCACTCCGGAGCGTTCCGGAGGGAAACCGCGAGCAAGGGAAGATGGGCTGTGCATCATGCAGGAAAGGCGAGGACGGCAAGCCGATGGGCTGCCGGTCCAATGGGAATTGCGGCAACTGCGGTTGCGATGTGATGACCGTGTTCGATTGGCTAGAGGGGGTGCCGATCCCCGAGGGCCAGCGGCCGTTCGATATCGTGGAAATCCGGTTCAAGCGCAACCGCAAGGGCTACTTCCGCATTGGCCAGGGCCGCCGCGTCCAGACGGGCGATGTCGCCGTGGTGGACGCCAATCCCGGTGAGGACATGGGCATCGTGTCCCTGACCGGGGAATTGGTCCGCGCCCAGATGAAGTCCAAGGGGGTCAAGGACACCCACGAGATCAAGCGGGTCGTCCGCAAGGCCACCATGGAGGACATCACGACCTGGCAAGGCGCACGGCACCGCGAGGAGGACACCCTGTCGGAAGCCCGGCGGATTGTGGCGGAGCACCGGCTCGAGATGAAGCTGGGCGATGTCGAATTCCAGGGGGACGGCAGCAAATGCACGTTCTACTACACGGCCGAGCAACGCGTGGATTTCCGCGAGCTGGTCCGTGCATTGGCCTCGGCCTTCAGGGTCCGCATCGAAATGCGGCAGATTGGCGCTCGCCAGGAGTCAGCCCGCCTCGGGGGCATTGGGGTCTGCGGCCGGGAGCTGTGCTGTTCCACGTGGCTGACGGATTTCCGCAGCGTGTCGACGGGTGCGGCCCGTTACCAGCAATTGTCC
>Ga0160423_10002097_pt1 | contig 16708 bp, 11 predicted proteins | sample CRUFie14St8metaG_FD_108191 | JGI IMG/M metagenome (GOLD analysis project Ga0160423, IMG submission 108191) | Marine microbial communities from the Costa Rica Dome - CRUD Field 142mm St8 metaG | ecosystem: Environmental > Aquatic > Marine > Oceanic > Photic zone | place: Costa Rica: the Eastern... | reverse complement strand
TCACTGAGCGGTCAAATTTGAGGCCGCCCGAGGGGTGGAACGTCTCGCCACTGACAATGTCATCAGCGAGATGGAACACAGTAGACAGGCCAACCTGCTCGTCGGTTGGCATCTTGTGCAGATGAAGTCGATTCAGAATGCCAGATTCAATCTGCCCAGCTGACTTTTTCGACTCCGCTTTGTCAAAGAACGGGTCTGGTGTATCTACGAAAGCATCCATAAAGGCCGAGCGTTGCTCAGCCGTCAGAATGCCGCCGTTCACCAAGCGGTCGACCAGCTTGCTGGCGATGCCTTCATGCATCAGGAAGCGCGAAGAGTTGCCAGCGCCGCCCGCATCAATCACTTGACCCACAAGGCGAGTCAGCGCCTTTGGCATGTCGTTGCCTGAGGGCAGATTCGCCACGTCGTTGGCAGCCAGTGCCATGATGGTATCCACGCTGAGACCTTCTTTGAGGTCACTCAAGATGGCTTTGTGCACTTGGTTAAGGCGCTTGTTCTCAAGTACCAAGCGTCCGCGACGATCAAACAGGCCTGGCGCATCGCCAAGGCCGCGGAGTCGCGCACCGTCTACCGGTCCCGGAGCGAGGGCGTTGATTTGGATCTCAGGCCCCAAGTGTCGTGACAGGATCTCGGCTAACACACGCTGGCCAGCCTTGGAGACCGCATAGTCGCCTCGGTTGGGGTAAGCCACGGCAACGTACTTTTCACCACCGAAGTAGCTCGATACGTTCAAGATGGAGCCCTTGCCTTTGTCTTTCATCACCGGGCCGAACTTACGGATCAGTGAATAGTTCGAGATCAGGTTGGCTTCCATGGTGCGGTTCCAATCCGCGAGGGTCATGTCGACCACCATCTCTTCCGCACCCGAGATCCCAGCGTTATTGATCAGGAAATCAACATTGCCAAAGAGCTCGATGGAGCGGTCATACAGTGCATCCAGCGCCTTGGGGTCGCCCACGTCGATGTTCGCCATGATGCTGACTCGCGTGTCAGCCTGTGGATAACCAATCCCACGAAGTTCCTCGACGATTTCGTTGCGGGCCTCCTCGAGTTTGGGGGCGCTTCTTGCACTCAGCAGGACCCGACAGCCGGCAATAGCGAGGTAACGGCCCAGTTGCAGACCGATACCAAGGCTGCCGCCCGTGATCACCGCGGTTTTACCTTTATGCAGACCGGGGAGAACGCGCATGAGCGGCGTAGGCATGGACTCTTTACCGGTGGCGCGTTTAATACTCTTGGGGATCCAAAGGTTGATGGGATCCATCTGACGGACGCGGTTGGTCAGCGTAGCCGCCCAGTCAGCTGCGAAGGTCAGATTGTCCTTGTCTTCACTGTCATAGCGCACCAGCTGGTTAGGTCGCACGGCCCAGTCGAGCTCGCCCGCATTGAGCAGCGTCTCGTCTTCATGACGCCAGCCACGAATCAGCGCCTCGATGGACGCGCGAATCACTTCGTTCAGCAGGTTGCCATGGGTGTCGCTGCCATTGGTGGCGTAGGTGATCGCGGGTGGCTCGCACTTGCCGAACCAGCGCGACAGGTTGCTGGCGAGCATGCTGGCAAACGCAACCGGCGCGACCACTTCTTCGCGCACGAAGTTCTCAACGTCCTCGTCAGTGGCGCCGCAGAGTGAATTGCCATAGTGACCATTGGGCTTGCGCGGCAAAACAATCACACCATCGAGGCGGCCGAAATGGTCGTCGATAAACTGCATGGTGCGGTCGACAGACTCGCGACGTAGCGGGTCGAGGTGCGACAGTTGAATCTCATCCAATCCCTTTGCCTGAATTAGCGAGCGCGCGTGCCCTACGGATTCCAATGAACGGAACGCCAGCAGCACGTGAGCGCCACTCTTGATCTGCCGCTCGGCGTACGTCAGTGCTTCTTCGTAATCTGAGCCACCCAGAATGAGTACGACGTTGTTAGTAAGGTCCTCGAGTCGCTTGTCGGGCCATGAGACAAGCTGTGAGCGACTTTGCGCCGGGACTTGCATGCCGTTGGTCACTTCGACGTGGTGTCCCGATACCGCCGCGGACTCTTCAGAAGCCAGCCAGACAATGCCATTGGCAACGTCCGTGGGGGTCGGGTACCGGTACTCCAGACCTTCCTCGCCATTACGCGTGGTGATCATCAGATCACGGAATTCTTGACTGGTGCTACCGGGTGGGATGTTCTGGAGTTCATCCATGGTGGCAAACACGGTGTCGATCCGTTCTGACTCGATGGGCCCTGGGAAGAGGGTATTCACGCGAATGCCGCGTTCCTCACCGAGCTCCAAAGCTAAGCCTTTGCCCAAGGCGTTCAGTCCCGACTTGGGTACGACGTAGGGGATACGGCCGTAATAGTGTGTTCGCGAGAAGATGGTCGACACGTTCACAATGGTGCCTGCCTCGCTCAAGTGTGCAGCGGCGGCGCGCGCCATATTCCAGGGTGCACCGAGCAGGTTCATGGCGGAGTCGAACATGGTTTGGTCTGTGCCTGCGGCACGCATCTCGACATCCGTGAAAGGGATGTCGCGCAGTGTGTACTTGGGCCCTGCAGCGCCGGCGTTGTTGACCAACACGTCAAGCTTGCCAAAGGTGTCGACCGCGCGTGAGACGATGTCGCGACACACCTGAGGGTCAGCACAGTCGCCGACAATCGTGGTGATGTTCTCAGCGTCGAAGCCTTCTTCCGCGAGCTCCTCGACGAAGGCGTTGAGCTTGCTCTGGTCACGGCCGGTCATCGTGACCTTGGCGCCCTCGCGGAGCAGATGGCGAGAGATGTAGCGGCCGATAGAGCCCGCAGCACCTGTCAGGATGACCGACTTGTTTTCGAGTCGGCGTCCGGCCAGAGACTGCGAGACCACAGCATTGGAGAGATTGGACATATCATTCATCGGAGTGCTCCGGCTGATCCTGTTTCGACTTTGGTAATGACTTCTCCGCGTTCGGCTGCATCACGCAGCGCCCAGGCGCGGTAAAGCTCGTCTTTGGTTTTAAGGCCCATACGTGGTAGCGCATGGGTGACTACATAGTTGGCACCGCCGTGGCGGTTCTCCCACATGGCCTGGTGGATCTCGGCGATGTCTTCAATGGGTCGCGCCAGCGGCGGCAATACATCGATCTGGCCTGCTGCGATGCGCTCCTGCATTTCGGCAAACTCCCGCGCCGTATTGAGGTGCGTGCCGCGGATCTCTGCACTAGGCATGATGATGCGGCGTTGACGCATCCATACCTGTGGCGCATAGAAGGTGAAGCGTTGCCCACTCAGCTCCTCGGCATACACAACCTTGCCCACGTTGGGTTTAACCAGTGAGGTGGCGAGGGCGAGGCCGTCGCGACCGGCGCGCTCGAACACCACGTCAGGCAGGCCGCGCTTGTCGAGGGTGTTACGCAGGAAGGGCGCAATCGCCGAGCCAATGGGCTTAAGGGTGCGATCCGAAAACAATCGGACGGCTTCCTTAAAGGCCTGCGACTCAGTGAAGGGATTTGGCATTTGCGCAAATGGCCCGGGCGGGTCGTAGTCAGCGCCCAGACGACGCTCGATCTCTTCGAGACTCACAACGCCTTTCACCTGCGCGCCAAAGCCCAACGAGTTCACAAATTCGCGTTGCGGTACGGTGTCCACCAGAACGGCGATCTGAGCGCCGCGCTGGCAACCCACTTCAATCGCTTCGATTGCCACGCGGTCGACAATGCCATCCTCGGCGCCGGGTCCGTAGACAATCAGCAGGCTCTGACCCGCGCGTAATCCGGCGCGAGTGAACATCTCGGATGGGCTCGAGCTACCTTTTTTGCCCATGAAGGTGAAGCGGTAACCGGAAGAAGCGCCATAAAAGGTGAGCACACCGCCTTCGCCCAATGTCTGGAAGGAGCGGGGGAAGGCTGTTTCACCTGCGTGAGAGACGACGTAATTGATACTGCCACCGGCGGCGGCTTCCGTAGCGGCGACAAAGCCTGCTCCTTGAGCTTCCCAACTTGCCCATTCGGTGGGGTCATCGGGGACAGGAGTAAAGGCATCCGCCCACTGTGGATCTTTTCGGTCAACGGCTGCACCACCAACGGCTTCAACCCGCGCGGCACGCTCTGCATTGGAGACCATGCCCACCACATCCAGGCCGCTGCTGACGGCGCTGCGCAGGCAGTCATAGCCGGTGCCTGTTGAAGCACCTTCAACAAACAGTCGCTTGTTCGGCTCGATATCAAGTGTGTGGTACAGCGCTCGATGAATCGTGCCCAGCGTCAGACCATAAGAGCCCGCTTCCTCGAAGCTCAGGCTCGGCAGCTTGGGATGCAACTGCGGTCCCTGCACCGTCAGGAACTGTGCGTGGCTGCCGTCGTTACGCTCATAACCCTGAATGCGGAAGTCCGCCGCCATGGGATCAAGACCTTGGTCGGGGGAGAGCAGTTCACTCTGACCCGAATAAACGGTGCAGACATCACCGACAGAGAGGCGGCCTTCGGCGATTAACTCGCTGCCCAAACGAACAATCATGGCCACGCCGCCGGACCCTGTGACTTGCACATCGGCATCGCGCGCATCAAAGGGTGATACAGGGATGCCGGTAATGGCCCAGATGTCATTGAAGTTCATCTCAGAAGCCAACACGTACACCAGCGCCTCGTTGGGCTCGGGCTCCGGCGTCTCGAAAATCAGTTTGATCTCGGCGTCGACCGGATCACCGTGCGCCGGCTTGCCGTCTTCGGCAGACTTCGGCACCCCGTAGCCATACTGATAACGCGGAATGGGCGTGACGCCGGGAAAGAAACTCGCGCCCATGGGCAGCAGATCGCCGGATGCAAGCAGATCCTCAACAGGCTCTCCTGAGGCGGTGGGTGAAATCTCGACGTATTGCGTAGGGAGCGGCGCACTGCGCTTCTCAAGGAAGGCCATGATGCCAGTCGGACCGGACTCAGGGTCGCAAACAGCCTCAGCGAACAGCTCCGCTTCATGCAGCAGCCCTGCGGACTGACCCTGCTCAGCACCCACTGCAACGGCTTCCAGAACGCGCGCAACTTGCTTCTCTCTGCCGCTGGCGCGAATCTGTGCCACTGCTTGTTGCAGTGCTGACTGCTCGAGGATGGATTCCGAATAGGGAATAGCTTCATCGCGTGTCGCGAGCGCTTTCTGGTGCTCTTCCTGCGCAGCGGCCAGCGGGCCTTGTTGAGTGAAGTAGTCACGGAGTCGCTGCATCGCGATCTCAACGGGTGATGCGGCGGCTTCTGTCACAACCTCGTCTACCAGACCGCAGTCGATCGCCTCAGCGGTAGAGATATTGCGACCGCTCACCATGAGCCGCAGCGCCTCGGCCATACCGGCTTCGCCGCGTCGCCGATGGAGCTTTCGCACCAGTCGCTGTGTACCGCCGTAGCCCGGCAGCAGGTTCAGATTAATTTCCGGCTGCCCAAACTGCGCGTGTTCCGCAGCAATCACGTAGGAGCAGGCCAGAACGAGCTCGTTACCGCCACCCAGTGCCGGGCCATTGACCGCCGCGATGACGGGCTTGCCCAGTTGCTCCAAAGCCGCAAATGCTGCCTGCGCCGCATTGGGCGGTGTGCGGGCTGATTCCAGGTCGCCGGCTTCGCCCACTTCCAGCAGCTCTTTCACATCAGCACCCGCAACGAAAGCACCGCGAGCGCCGGTAATCACCACGGCGTCTACGTCGTCCTGATGCTCAAGTTGCTGCACGACGGTGTGTAGTTCGTCGAGGGTCCGCTCATTCAGTGCGTTAACGGGAGGGTGGTTAATCACCAGTAGCGCTACTTTGTGATGGTCGTCCAAGCGGTGGGTCTCAACACGCAAATAACGCCAGGTTTGAATGATCTGCCGCGCCTCAGCCAGACGGCCAAAGTCCCGCCATTGCGCGACCGCGGCTTGAATCTCTTCTACGGATTCCGGGTTGCGGAGCGTTGAGAGATCGCCGAGCGGTTGGTCCAGCAAAATCGCGCGCAATGTGCGGCGCATGTACTTGCCTGAACGCGTCTCGGGGAACGCCGAGACGACCAGGAAATCTGACGGTACAGCGGTTGCACCTTTTTCGGTGCGCACCAGGTTTTGTAATCGGGAGAGGTCCTCGTCAGAGAGTTTTCGCCCGGCTGCCGCCACCAAAAATGCAACGGGGGTCTCGCCTTTTTCGTCATGGGGTGCACCCACTACGACGACGTTACCCACAGGGGAGTCCTGTCGTAGGGTTTTATCGCGCAGGATTGCGCCCTCGATTTCCTCGGTGCCGATGCGGTGGCCCGAGACGTTGATCACGTCGTCGGATCGGCCATGTAGCGTGAAGGCGCCTTCATCTCCTCGGCGCGCATAGTCGCCCTGGGTGTAGGTGAGTTCACCGTCCCAGCGGCTGAAATAGACTTCAGTGAAGCGCTCAATGTCACCGCGCCAATCGCCGGAACCCAGCGTGTCGCCATCGCCCCACAGAGTGCGCGCAAGGTAGGGGTAGGGCTGGGTGACGACCAGCTCGCCCTTCTCACCGGCCTCGGCTTCCCGCCACTGGCTGACGCTACCCGTGTCGCTCGTTTCTTCAACGATACGCACCTGCGCTTGAATCCAGGGCAGGGGCCAGGTCTTGGCGTCTGCCTCGAGAGGCTTGAAGTCACCCCACGGGCAGGAGAACACGATGCCGCCGTGCTCGGTGGCCCAGTAGGAGTTGATGTAATGCGAGCAGATGTTATCCATCGCAAACTTTTGGACGGCCGGCGATACCGGCTCGGCACAGAAGGTGCCGACTTTGAGCGTCGACATGTCGTATCGCGACATTTCCTGCGTGCTGGCCGGGTCGGTCATCACCGCTTTCAGGAAAGTCGAGCCCGCTTTGAAGAGTGTGACGTTGTTGCGCTCGATAATTGAGGCAAAGCGGCCCGCATGAGGGAACAGCGGAGAGCCCTCTGCAATAACGGTAGACATACCAAATGCGAGGGGTGCCGCGATCAGGTAGGACTGCCCCGTAATCCAACCCGGATCGCCAATCACGTACAAGCAGTCATCTTGATTGCCATTAAAGACCGTCCGCATGGTGTGAGTGACACCCGATAACCACCCGCCGTGGGTATGCACCACGCCTTTGGGTTTGCCTGTCGAGCCGGAGGTGTAAATGATGAAAAGCGGCCAGTTGGCCTCGACGGGCACCGCTGGGATAGTAGATCCAATCGCTTTCCAGAATGCGCCATCGTCGAGTGCGTTGAGCGCATTGCGATCCGCAACGCCCGCATCGGCCAGCATATCGGCTTCGACCTCGGCCACGAGATCGTGGGACCAGCTATCGCGGCTGTGCTCGACGATGTCATTGCCGGTGTAGCGCACGACGATCACATTGCTTACGGCATGTCCGACGTTGGCCAGCTCACTGGCCACCGTGGTCCTGAGCTCCGCAATAATTTCAGGGGCAGTGCCACGCTCGCGCTCAAGCGCTAAACCCAGCTCGCGCATCACATCTGCGCGTTCTAAGGTGATCTCTCCAGACACCGCCTCAGCAACCTGCGATTCCAGTCGCTCCGCCACATCAGCGGGCAGGCGCGCTAGCAGGGTTTCCGACAGCGCCTTCAGTGCCGCGGGTCGGGGCACGTAGTTATCCAGTGCTGGGTCTGCGTAGGTGCTTTTGTACGAGACGACCTCTGCGTTGCGATATCCGCCATCGGCGGTAATCACTAATTTTGCGCCGGCATCGTGAATGCGGTCCGACAGTGTTTTTGCCGAGAAACCGCCAAAAACCGGGGTGTAAATGACGCCCAGACGCTGGGCAGCCAAGATGTAGAAGATCTGTTCCAGAATGTTGGGTAAATTCAGCGCGATGCGATCGCCCGCGAACAGTCCCAGTTTTTGCATCGCTCGCGCACGGAGCGCGACCTCGATGAGCAGCTCGCGATAGCTCAGACGTTGTTCAAATACGGGGCCGCCACGGCCGTCATTCTTGGAGGGATCCCAGCGGTCTCCTTCGAAAACCAGAGCTTGGTTATCTCCGCGGCCGGAGAGGACATGTCGATCAAGGAGGTTAAAGCAAGCGTTGGTTTGCCCATCCACAAACCAGCGGTAGAAGGGCGCGGCAGTGCTGTCCAGAGCGGCTGACCACGGGGTCCAATCTGCACAGGATGAGGCGTTCTCGGCCGAGGAAATATTCCAACCCTGCCAATCGCCGGATGCGTCTTTCGCTACCCACTGGCCTTGGCTCGCGTCGAACCAATGCAGCTCTCTAGCAGCGATGGATCCGTGATACTCCGCAGGATCACTAACTGCCTGCGCGCGTGATTGGTCTTCGTCTTGTTGGGAGCCCAGAATGCCCCAATGATCGTCGTGGTGTGTCACAACGCCTCCTCTCTCTCGAAAGGCACCGGCTGACAAGCCCCGGATTAACCGGTCGCTTGCAGACGCGCACCCCAATGTGTTTCCGGCGATACGGCATGCCCGAAGCGACAGAGTCATCCCCAGAGTGGCCGGAACGCGCGACGGCGATTGGCCTATAGACACTGACATCGAAAAGTACGCCAACTATTACCAGCTGGATCACTTGTTTACGGGGTGTAAAAGCGTCATGCGCTAAGCATGAGCTATAGGAGCTGTGACGTCCGCCCCGGGCGGCGCTATGCTTGCCATGTGGGAGTCAAAATCGGCGCTGACACCCTGATGGGGGTTACCGACAATACCTTTTGTGCAGTGAGAGACGTTAAGCGCGCTCATCCATGGCAATTACGGAACAGCAACAATATGACGGCGCGCAAACATCCTCTGGATCGTTACCTATCTACCCTCGGCGAGGGCACTGTGACATGGATTGGCGTGCGTCCGCGCCGCCGTGAGCCGCTAGCGAGCTTGGGCGCCGCAACGGCAGTGTTTGATCAGGGCCTCGAAGGGGACCATCGCATGATGAAAACGCCCGGTTCGGGCAGGCAGGTCACGCTGATCTCTGAGGAGTTCATTCGACAGATCGCGGCGCAATTGGATCTGCAAACGCTCGACCCCGCGCGTTTGAGACGCAATATTGTGGTGTCGGGTATCAATCTCAATGCGCTGCGACGGCAACGGTTCTGGGTGGGCAGCGCGCTCCTGGAAGCAACGCAGTTGTGCCACCCCTGCGCGCGCATGGAAGCAGAGCTCGGCGCGGGTGCTGTCGTAGCGATGTATGGCTATGGCGGATTGTGCGCCAAAATTATTGAGGGTGGCGGTATTGAAGTGGGTGCGAGTGTTCGCTGGGCGCCGCCGTCGTGACGATCTGGACGGCGCTCGCGGTGCCCCTTGATCACGCGTTGCTGGTGGGCCTCTCCGTAGGTGTGGCCTCATTGATCCGGGCGTTCACCGGTTTCGGCTTTGCGATGCTAGTGGTGCCGGCTTTTTCCTTTTTTCTCTTACCTGGTGATGCGGTGGTGCTCAGCGCCGTGCTGGCCTTTCTGCTTGGCGTTATCAGTTACCGGTCGTGGTGGGGCCACTTTCCGGTAGCCCCGGCGAAACCCATGCTGCTGGGTGCTGCAGTCGGCACGGCGGTCGGGGTATGGTTTCTCGCGTCACTTTCAGTCAGTGAATTTCAGCTCTGGATTGGACTGTCGGTGGTGATTGCGTCGCTGGTCCTGTCGCAGTTTGTCCCGAGTGAGAGACCGTCATCTGGGCCTGCCTCACTGGGGACGGGTGTTGCATCTGGTTTGATGAACGGGGCATTTGCGATTCCCGGGCCGCCGGTGATTCTCTTTGTTGTCGCGACGATGACCGAGCCTGCCCGATCACGCGCCTTCCTGATGATGTTCTTCTGGTGCTCCAGTATTGTGTCGCTGGCGATGTTCGCCGCAGCGGGATTGGTATCGGCGAAGCCTTTTCAGCTGCTGTGGGTGGCGTTGCCCGCGATGTGGGTAGGCAATCAAATGGGGAACTGGGCATTTGAGCGCTACTCTGGTGCGGCGTATCGCCCCTTCGTGGTAGGCCTGTGCGTCCTGATCGGCGTGACGATCTCGACAAAGGCCCTGTTCTGGGGTTGATCACTGCTTAACATTGTCGCGAACAATTCGCGCTTTTTGCCGTTGCCAGTCGCGATCTTTCTCTGTCTCACGCTTGTCGTGTTGCTTCTTACCCTGTGCAAGATCTATGCGGGCTTTCACGAGGTGACCTTTCCAATACAAAGCGGTGCAGACACAGGTTTGACCCTTCTGCGTCACGCCCGCGTTGATCTGCGCGAGTTCCTTTTTGTGGAGGAGCAGCTTGCGAGTGCGCGTGGGGTCCGACACATAATGAGTTGAGACGGTGTCGAGGGGGGTAATATTCGCGCCTAAAAGAAATGCCTCGCCGTTTTTCATCAAGACATAGCTATCCGTGAGCTGCACTTTGCCAGCTCTTAAGGCTTTGACCTCCCAGCCCGCGAGCGACACGCCAGCCTCGAAAGATTGCAGCAGGTGATAGTCGAAGCGTGCCCTTTTATTCTGGGCGATGGTATTGTCAGATACTTTTTTGCGTTTGGATTTCGCCATGTCACCATTATACGGGCGCCTACTTTGCACTGCGCCGGTATTCTTACGCCCTCCCCAGAACCTTTGGAGTGTGGAGACTCGCGCGCGTGCTGGATGACAACATTCCGCAGCCGTGGCGGGCACGAACCACGCTGGTCCTAACCTTAACGCTAGTAGCGATAGGCCTCGGCAACTTGCAGAGGATGCCTTATCTCATCGGTGAGTATGGCGGTGGCCCGTTTTTTTTCACCTATATCGTGGCTCTATGTGTGCTGAGCGTGCCGGTCATGATTGCTGAGGTCACCCTCGGCAGTCTGGGGCGGGGCTCGCCGGGGTTGGCACTCCACTGGGCAGCCAGTGCGGCCAATGTCGATTCACGCTGGCGCTTTCTAGGCATATGGCAGGCGATGCTGGCGATGGTGCTGGCGGCAGGAGCGGCGCTGACGGCTGTTTGGTGCCTGCACTGGGCCGGCTCGCTGTATTCAGGCGAGCTCGCATCTGCGAGTGCTATAGAGGTCGCGGACGCATTTGTACTGTACGTTGATGACCGTGCAGGGCGCTTGGTGCCCCTTTTGCTGGCCCTTGCGGCGGCCGGTTCACTCTCATGCCTTGGCATTCGGTTTGGTATGGGTTTTCTAGCCTGGGCCTGTCTCCCCGTCGTCGCGATTACACTTTTTGGCGTTCTGGATTTCGTTTTTGTATACGGAGATCTCCGCCCGGTCGAAGAATTCTTATTCGCAAAAAAACCGAGCCGTTGGAGTACGGAGGGGCTCTGTCAAGCGACGGGGGCCGCGATGGTAACCCTGGGTACTGGACTGGGCCTGGGGATGGCACTCGGTGCGCAGTCGCCAACCGGCCTCCCTTGGGGACGGAGCGTTTTGGCAGTGGCAGTACTGGATTCTGCTTTTATGCTAATTACTGCTGTGATTGCGGCTACTTTGTTATTTAACGCCAACGTAGCACCTGCGCCGGGATTGGCTACGGTGTTCGTAGGGCTACCCCATGCCTTCGCCAATCTGCCACTGGGTGAAGTTTACGGGGCGCTTTTTTTTGGCGCACTTGGCGTGATTTCTTGGAGCGTTGCGGCGCTTTTACTAGAGCCCACGGTCATGCTGCTGGGTAGCGAGTGGGGGTTAGGGCGAGTGAGCGGCGCCATGGTTGCTGCAACTTTAGCCTCTGTCGTCGCGGCGGTGACACTGTTCGCTGACGAGACTGCTTTTATCGTCGTCGGCGGATTCATTACCCGTTGGGTTCTGCCCGCCAGTGTTTTGCTGACGGCGGTCTTCACCGGGTGGCTTTTGCCGCGCCCTATCTTGCGCGGTGAGCTTTTTCGGGAGCCCTACTGGCTGTTCCGATTATGGTGGTGGCTCTTGCGCTGGTGCGTACCGCCAATCTGCCTCGTGTGGCTGATCGCAGCGTGAGGTTTCATCGTGCCAGCGTGCACTTCGCTTGTTGGGTAAACTTTACCTATGACAGTGATTGAGCGCAGTGCGTTGTTGTTGCACCCCGCCGAGCAAATCTTTGATTTGGTGGCGGACATAGAACGCTATCCCGAATTTTTAGACGGCTGTATCGGCGCGGAGATCCTCGAACGACGTGACAACACCGTGACAGCAAGTTTGCGGTTGTCGAAGGCCGGGATCAGTCATGGTTTTACTACATGCAATACGCTGCAACGCCCGCAGTACATGGCGCTCACCTTGGTCGAGGGGCCGTTCGAGCGCTTTCAGGGAGAGTGGATATTCAAGGCGCTGGGAGATACCGCCTGCAAAGCATCCTTGCGATTGGAATTTAATATGGCCGGTGGCTTGACAGGAGCGGCTGTGGGCAAGCTGTTTGACCGGGTTGCCCTCGACCTCGTCGACGCCATTGTTCGCAGGGCGAGTCAGCAATTGGGACAGACTGTATGACAGATACGATTGATGTTGAAGTGGCTTACGCATTACCGGACAGGCAACAAATCGTGAGGCTCGATGTACCGGAAGGCACGACTGCCCTACAGGCGGTAAAGCAGAGCCAGTTGGACAGCGTATTTGACGACCTCGAGTTCTCTGATGATCTCAAGCTGGGGGTTTGGGGCAAAAGCGTCTCGGGTGATCGAGTGCTTGTCCGTGGAGAGCGAGTCGAGATCTACCGACCGTTGCTCGCTGACCCCAAGGAAGTACGCAAGGCGCGCGCAGCGCGTGCAAAGGTCGCTCGGACGGAGGGTGGTCAGTCTTCCGACGCTACCTCTTCCGAATCTGACTCCTTAGACTGAGGCTCGCCCCACGCGGGAGCATCAGGGCCATCAGCCCTGACCAATTTGTCGCCATCGAACCAAAGCGTTAGCTGGGTGGTGGACAGCGTCTCGTTTCCGTTTCGCAACAGGTACCGGTAATCCCATCTGTCGCTGTGAAATGCATCCTCAACCAGAGGGGTCCCCATAATATATCGGACCTGCCTTCGATTGAGGCCTGGCCGGAGCTGCTCAACCATCTCATTGGTGACGACGTTACCTTGCTCCACGTTGATACGGTAAACGCCTGGGAAGCCGAAGTTGTTGCCACAGGATGCCAAAGATAGCAGTGCGCAAACGGCCAGAGCCAGTGTCGGATGAGGGGTAGCGCGGGACACATTATCTTCCAAGGAGCAATCAAGGCTGGCATGATACCTGACATTCCCCTCAGCGGAGAACACCTCGACGATGTCCACCGAAAACCGTGAACTTAAGAAAGCGGGCCTCAAGGTCACTGCGCCCCGGCTCAAAATTTTGTCTATGTTGAGCGACGCATCCGGGCAGGGTGACCACTTTAGCGCAGAAGAACTCTATCAGCGGTTGCGTGACACGGGTGAAGATATTGGACTTGCGACAGTATACCGAGTGTTGACGCAGTTTGAGACGGCCGGGCTGATTGTCCGGCACAATTTTGAGGCGGGTTACTCGGTATTCGAGATGGCCTCAGACCATCATCACGATCACATGGTGGACGTTGATACCAGTGAGGTGATCGAGTTTATCGATGAAGAAATTGAGCAGCGTCAACACCTCATTGCCCAGCAACACGGCTACGAAATTATTGACCACTCACTGGTGCTCTACGTCCGCAAGAAGCCGGCAGGCAGGGACTAACTGCTCTCGAGCATTTCCCTCGCGTGCGCCAATGTGCTGTCGGTGAGTTTGGCCCCTCCCAGCATTCGCCCCACCTCTTGTATGCGGGCCTCGCCCATCAATGGTGTGAGTTCCGAGTGCACGGCGTCTTCACCCTCTTTGGTTACGAGTAGATGGTGGTCACCTTTCGCGGCGACTTGGGCTTGATGGGTGACGACCAGCACCTGAGAGGTGGTACCCAGTTGCGATAGCAGCTCGCCAACGACTTCGGCAACGCCACCCCCTATGCCCACGTCGACCTCGTCAAAGATCATGGTCGGCGAAGTGGCGATGTCCGCGGCGACAACCTGCAATGCGAGGCTGATTCGAGACAGTTCGCCACCTGACGCGACTTTGTTCAAAGGTGCTGGAGGGGCACCCGGGTTGGTCGCAATTAGAAATTCGACATCCTCGGCGCCACGTGGGTCAGGTGTATCGTCCTTGAAGGGGATTAGCGCGATGTCTAGCACGCACTTACTCATCGACAGCCTGTCTAGGGTTTCCATGACGCGATGCGCAAGCTTACCTGCCGCCGCTTGTCGCTTGCTGCTCAACGCCGCCGCGTGGCTGCGCCATGCAGTGGCGGTATCCTCCAGCGCTTTTTCGAGTGCTCCGAGATGATCTGAGCCTCCGGCGAGAGATTCCAATTCCACCTGCAAATCGTTGAGTAAATGCGGTAGCGAATCGGGTTGTACGCGATGTTTTCGGGCCAGATCGTACAGAGCGCTGAGACGCTCCTCTGTGCTTCTCAGCCCCTCTGGATCAAGTTCGACCGAGGCAGCAAACCGGGCCGTCTCGGCGTGGGCCTCATCCAGCTGTATCAAAGTCGACTGCAGCAACTCTCGCAGATTGTGGGTCGCGTCAGATTGCATCCGCTCGTCTTCCGCGAGTTGAACCAATTTAGCGAGTTGATCACGTTGCGCCTCAACACCGTTGGCGATGTCATTCGCACTGTCGATGATAAAGGCCGCATTCGCGAGCAGTTTGTGTTTCGCTTCGAGCTCCTCTATCTCGCCTTCTTGCGGGTTGAGTGTCTCGAGTTCAGCGATCTGGTAGTTCAACAATGCGCGGCGGGCATCCGATTCCTCGCTCGCGCCAGCCAGTCGGGTGTACTCCTCATGCAAGACACGCCAACGCTGTGCGGTCTCGCTCACCTCCACAATTAGCGTTTCCCCGTGGGCGTAAGTGTCGAGCAGGCTGCGTTGAGTGGGTCGCCTGAGTAACGACTGGTGTGCGTGCTGTGAGTGGATATCGAGCAACAGCTGCCCTAAATCCGCGCAGTCCGCGAGGGTGGCGGGCGAACCATTAATGTAAGCCCGTGAGCGCCCCTCGGCAGTGATAGTGCGGCGCAAGATGCACTCGCCCCCTGCTTCTAGGTCTCGTTCTGAGAGCCATAACTGCGCACGCGTGTTGCGGCTGACATCAAAGCTCGCGGCGATGTTCGTGCGTTGCGCACCGGGCCGGATCGCGCGCGAGTCAGCTCGGTCCCCCACGCAGAGACCCAGCGCATCGAGCATGATGGACTTTCCCGCGCCGGTTTCGCCGGTGATGCAAGTCATGCCCGCATGCAGGTCGATCTCCAAGTGATCAACCACAGCGTAGTCCTGTATCGCGAGATTAATTAGCATTTTTCCGACACCCGATAACGCTTCCGTTATAGCGCAGACTGGCATGGCTGTGAACATCTTGATCACTCACGCTGCGATGCAAGCTGCCTGTTGCGGGTGCATTGGGCGCCACGCACGCGGACCTTTGTTGCGTGCGCGGCCTGTGCTAAAAAAGAAGTGTCCAGATATCTTAGAGACGTTTCTTGGAAGCCCTATCACCTCGCGCCTCATCGCTCCTCAAAACCCTCGTAGAGATGCACATTCGAGAGGGTCAGCCGGTAGCATCCAAAAACTTGCAGGGTGAAAGCGGATTGTCAGTGAGTCCCGCAACGGTCCGCAATATCATGTCTGAGCTGGAGGACTTGGGTTATCTGGCTTCTCCCCACACGTCCGCCGGTCGGATTCCGACGGCGCAAGGCTATCGTTTCTTTGTCGATAGTCTGTTGCAGGTTGGCCCGGTAGAGGAGGGCGCGGTATCGGCGCTTAACGCGGGACTTGATCCCAATCGCAGCTCCAGTGAGTTAGTACAAAGCGCCTCCAATCTGCTCGCCCAAATAACCTGCCAAACAGGCATTGTGACGGTCCCTAAACCTGCCGCGGGCCAATTGCGTCAGATCGAGTTCCTGCCGCTATCGGGTGATCGGGTCTTGGTGATTCTAGTCATCAATGAGCGGGAAGTGCAGAACCGCATTATCCAGATGCAGCGGTCAATGGCGGAAGAGCAACTCAAGACTGCAGCTGACTTGATCAACCAACGTTATGCGGGCAACGACCTGGCGCAAGTGAAAAGCCACATCGTGCGTGAGATGGCCGAAGCTCGTGAGCGCATCGATCATTATCTCGAGGCCGCTCTTGAGCTTGCCAGAGCCGCGATGGAATCCGATCAGGAGTCAGATAGCGTGGTGGTGGCAGGTGAGGCCAGCTTGTTGAATCAGGCCTCCCCCGAGGACATGCAGAAGATCCGGGAGATCTTCGATGCGTTTGAGCGAAAGCGAGATCTGCTTGAGCTACTGGATCGGTGCTCACAGGCAGATGGCATCCAGATTTTCATTGGGGAAGAAGCGGGCTTTGACGTGTTTGGCGATTTTAGTGTCATCACGGCACCCTACGCACAGGGCGCACAGTCCCTCGGTGTGTTGGGCGTTATCGGCCCCACACGGATGGCCTATGAGCGAGTTATACCGATCGTCGACGTGACGGCTCGGATGCTGAGTGCGGCCTTATCGAGGTAACGCACTCGGTGATAGCGCCCCTCGCCGATGCACTGCCTGTCTTTGTTGCTATCGACCGACTTTTCGTACTGCACTGCTAGCGCTTCTGTAATAGCCCTGTTTCATCGGCAGCCCTCCCTCAGGCATCACGGTCATACCGACTTCAACAAGGCCCACACCAGCGCAAGCGAGTCACTGCTCCACACGCCTCCTTTCGACGTATGAGCCATCCGTAGGAGCTGCAACGTATGAGGTCTCCTCAGGGGCGGCAACGCTGCTGCCTGAGAGGCACCTAGCGTCGTTGGGATGACAAGCAGTCAAAAAAACGTGGTTTGAGCCTTGAAAACGGCTCGC
>Ga0160423_10002096_pt1 | contig 16710 bp, 16 predicted proteins | sample CRUFie14St8metaG_FD_108191 | JGI IMG/M metagenome (GOLD analysis project Ga0160423, IMG submission 108191) | Marine microbial communities from the Costa Rica Dome - CRUD Field 142mm St8 metaG | ecosystem: Environmental > Aquatic > Marine > Oceanic > Photic zone | place: Costa Rica: the Eastern... | reverse complement strand
TTACCTTCGATCAACACATCACCAGTGGCGCTCAATGAGTTATCAATCAACATAGCATCAGCAAAATAATTGTAATCGATCGCTGGTAATTCTCCTTGAAAGTTAGGGTACTGTGGATCGGTTTTTAATTTGTTGTCCACATTGAGCACACCATTAACATGAAAATACCCTTGATATGGAACTGCTGGTGATGCTATTGGATCAGAGGCAGCGTCCGGGAAACCGGAATTGTTTGATGTACGAACCGCGTGATGTTGCTCCGCGTGATGTTTACTATGAAATCTTGTGTTACCAGCCATGTAGATATTTATTCAATTGACCGATGTTAACTAACATATGTTATGCACTGAAACTGATCATATTAACATAATGCTCATTTGATCAGCGATATTGATATTTTCTACACCTTTATGATCTTCAGATCTGCTCATATTCTGTATCCTTGTATTTCTAGTAATGTCATTTCATCTCTTGTGGTACCACCTTCAAATTTCCATTGGATCTCTCCATTCTCATCAAGCGGGTACCATGCGGTGTTGGTGGATGGGTACAATGCACCATCGGTCATTTTCTCGTTCAACAATCTTTTGTAATTTGTGTGACTAGCATGCTTGAACAAAAAGCCATTCCCGATGCTCGAACTTCGATTGACAATTCCTAACACTTGCACCTCTGTAGCGTTTGCTGGTATACCAGGTGTAGTACCGGCTTTGATTGTGCCTTGTGGTGTGGCTATATTATCACCCATGTATTCATGCTTCCAGGCGGAATATCCAACTTCTTGATATAATATTGTTGGCTTGTCAAGCAGAAATGATTTACCACCACCGCCCCAGGGTATCAACGCCCCAGTTGATTGGCCTATCTTCAAGTCAGGACTATGAGCCAACCAGGCGCCTCCACCAGCGAACGGATCAAACAACAATTGATAACCGTTTGCAGTGTTGTCATGGAATCTTATGTAACTTCGCATGCCACGACCGAACCAGTTGTTAACATCTTTGTACGTGTCTATACACATGTCCACATTGTCTGGATTTTTAATCGCGAGTTGTCCGCCTTCCACACCTTTACCACTAGCACTACCAGGATAGAAATGCTTTTTCGCATTCATGTCGTTGATAAAATTGTTGCTTGATGTGTATGCTCTTGATGTTTTGTATATAATGTCTCTTATTGGTGTACCAAAAGTTACGTCATTGCCGCTAATGTCTGGTCCTCTGAAATGCTGACCTTTAAAGTAACTATAGTTTGGTTGCCATCTGGGTCGCGTGTTGCCACCGGATGCGTCTGACCTGTCAAGTGTTGGTATGGTCACATAACTATTGAGTGTAAAGTGTCCGGAATGACCCACTTTGAAACTGCTGTCCGGTGCCACCACACCAGGAGCATCTGTATCTGCGATTTCAGCAGCTGCCCCACCGCCGCCTCCATTGGTTTGTACCCAGGCGCTGTTATATCTGATGTACATGCTAGCAGTGTTTGTGTCCCACCACAGATCACCATTGCTGCTGCCTATTGGTGGTGAGGGTTGAGCTTTGACACTAGTTCCGGGATCTGCGTTTTTCAATGCGTTTATTTGTGCCTGTAGATCGGATAAATCTGATCGTATATCACCGTCATCAAACTCAGCTGTACCGGAGATTTTTATACCGGTTGCTGTTTGTGTCACTGTGATGCCCGGCCCGGCTTCGATGGTCAAACCGGCGCGGACTGCATCAGTCAAACTGGCTTGTACAGTTTTCTCAATGTTGTTTTTAGCAACTGCAATTGTGTCACTACCGGACACATCACCTGCAGGTAATTCTCTTATTTTAATTCTGTTGTCTTCAGCCATGATATAAAAATTAAGGTATTGTAACCACCCAGCTTGTGCCGTCATACACGTACAATCTGGCAGTGTTTGTGTCCCACCACAATCCACCGGTGGTCAATGTTGATGGTGGTGTTTCTGCAACATGTGCTCCACCGACTGGTGATTTAGCACCTCCGAGTGCGGTTACTCGTTGTTCTAATTCGGATATTTTATCACCTAATCCACTGTCAGAACCGCCTATAGGTACCAGTGTGGTTGATGCAGATCTAGATAACGGCTTGTACAATTCACCGGAGTTACAATCAATCAACAAAGCTCCGTACTCATTACCGGAGGAATCTGGCACTAATATTCTGAACCATCTTCTATTGGCACCTATTTTGTTACCATCAACAGTCTTGTACGCAGCTGCTGTGTCAACAAACGTATCAACACTAGCTGATTTACCGTCATTAAAATACATTCTTACTTGACCACCTTCGGTAGAATTTGCCGCCGGTATGTTGATTGTGTGTTTCAAGCAAATATCATATGTGTTACCAGAACCGGTCATTTTCAAACTGTTACCACCTTTATTATTAGCGGTTCCTTGACCTATCACTGATCCTACTACAGAATGTATCGATGATCGATACGTACCAGCTCCGTCATTTTGTTTTTGATCAACCGCCAAAAACATTGTTGATTTTGGTGAGTTGGTGTTGTCTAGATCTATGATTCTTTTAGCCATACTATATAGTTATTTATGCAAAACTACTTTTTACACCATATATAATACACACACCCTTTGAGTCTGTAATCGAGCCCTGTCTTGAGCCATGCAACGCGTACATTGAACATATGTCTACTTTATCATTGTCATCATCCGGTACAATACATAATATACCGTCTGTTATCATGGCTCTATCATCGTCGGTTTTTATACCACCAGGACATGGTGGTGTGAGTATGTCTTTGAGTTCAAACACATTTGATTCATGAACCCATTGTATTTGCAACACACTCAACAATTCCAGTTGCAATTTGTACAATTCATATAAACATCTGTTGAACACCCCGGTTACAAATGGTTCGGTTATATGTACAAAATTGTCTAAAGTAGGTTCATAGCCTTGATTGATCACATCATTATCAATATCATAATGTACACCTTCAAACTGTGCTGGATAATGCGTTTCTGTCTCTGGGTCGATGCGTTCACCACGAATTGCGAATACACCTTTTAAATTTTGTATATAGATTTGTAAATTATACAACATTTTTGCGATACTTTTGTTGTATACAAAACTGTTCACATGTTCCTCTGTATCTACATGTACATCTTTCATCGTGTAGATCTGTGTTTCAAACTCATCATACAACAATTGTTTTCTGATGTCTATTTCATTTTCTACCCAGTAATAAATTCTTTGTTTTGGAGATTTGAACCCGATCATCACTGTGTCACCAGGTGATTGCTCGATTGTGGTCGTCATGTCCGGGTGTGAGAATATGTTCACATCACCTCTGTATTTTATCAACAGTGGCGTGTCTTCGTAAAACTCAATGTTTCGAATGTTCTTCCAATTGGTGACAACCGAGTTACCTTTGAACGTTTTGTACAATTGATAGCGTCTTATGTATGTGTCCAGACGGGTGTAGTATATTTTTTCGATCGACTGTTCACGTATCACATATAATATGTTAGGATTCACATGACTTGGCTTGATATACATGGGACTATCCGAGGCTTTTTCTGTACCTTCTCCGCTCTGATCGAATGTGTAATGTTTTCTGCTCATGTCATGCATGCTCTCGAATACAAAATCATTGGAATATATGTTCAAATTTTCACCGGTCAACACAAGAAATTTGTTGTTGTACAATATGATATCTCGTATCTGTGGCACATAACCGTGTGCTTGAACCGCGGATTCGTCTCGTGTATCAACATTCAACAATGTGTAGTTTGCCACCCAGTTGAGCCGAGTATCATACTTTTTGACTACAACTTGCTCTTTGTTGTCAGCTGTTTGAGCAACATCAACTACATACACATAATCACCGTCCGATATGACTTGTTTAGGATTTAAAAATCGTTCTTTCTCCGTCACTCTTTCCGCGCGTATTCCGCCTACATATTTGTGTAGCTCTCTACCCTTTGTTTCTTCACGTTCGTTCACCACTGGATCATTTTGTAACAATCCGGTCATATGAAATCGATACAACACTGGCCCGTCACTATCTTGAGTTGTCGAACCAGCTTTACCTTTGTCAAGAATATACACGTGATCTGTGTTGTCTCTGCAAAGACTCACCGGCTCGGCAAATTGTTTAGATTTGTTACTGTCAACATACGAGCTAGTGAACACCTCGTTCGTGCGCTCGGTCCACAATCGAATTTTTTTGTCGTCTTGTATAGAGGCCGTGTACCATTCACCGGTGCTGTATGCTGAATGTATTATCATGTCAATACATGCGTTGTTCAATGTGTTCACAAACGCGTTGGACCAGTTACGATGATTGCGTCCTGCTCGGGTGTGATGCACCGGATATCCAGTGTTCAAACGATTGTAATACTCTCGATCCATTGGAGGTGACATTTTGGTGTTGCTCACCAAATACAAGAAATTATCATACAATCTATCCATGGACAGATTGAACGTTGTGGCATTCGCATCATCGTTTGGCTTTATTTTTATCTGATCAAAACGATACGGTAGAGCAAGTTCATCATGCAGCATTCTGTCCACAGGATGATGTCTTTCTTGCAGGATTTTGTTCAAATAATCAGTGTTGAACGCGTTGACTTCTGGAATATGCATCTTAATTATTTATAATAAAAACTGATATGTCAAACACTATATTCATACAAATAGCATCATACCGAGATCCTGAGCTGATCCCAACACTACACGATTGCATTGTGAATGCCGATCACCCGGAGAATCTACGTTTTGGAATTTGTAGACAATTCCATCCAGAGGATCGATTTGATGATCTAACATATTTTCGTGGTGATCCTAGATTTCGGATCATTGATGTACCACATCTGGAGAGTCAAGGAGCATGCTGGGCTAGAAACAGTATACAACAGTTATACAAAGGTGAAACGTATACATTACAGCTAGACAGCCATCACCGGTTTGCTAAAGGATGGGATACCACGCTAATCGACATGTACAAGCAGTTACAGAAACAAGGTCATAAGAAACCGCTGCTAACTACATATGCGCCTAGCTATGATCCACAAAAAGACCCGGAGAAGAGAGACAAAGCAGCATGGAAAATGGACTTTGACAAGTTCATACCGGAAGGTGCGGTGTTTTTCTTACCTGCTGCTATACCTGGATGGAAAAATTTAGACAGTCCAATACCGGCTAGGTTCTATTCTGCTCATTTCGCCTTCTCAACTGGTAAGTTTGCAGTGGAGGTGCAACATGATCCAGAATATTATTTTCACGGTGAAGAGATCAGCATAGCTGTGCGGGCGTACACACACGGATACGATCTGTTCCATCCACATCGCCCAGTTGTTTGGCATGAATACACACGCAAAGGTCGAAACAAGCATTGGGATGATCATGACACCAAGAAAACCGTTGAAAAACCATGGCACAAGAGAAACAGCGAGTGTCATTTACGTAACAGGAAGTTGTTTGAGATGGATGGTGAGAAACGAGACATTGATTTTGGTAAATACGGTTTTGGTAGTGTGCGCACATTACGTGATTACGAAGAGTATGCCGGTTTGAATTTCAAATTGAGAGCTGTGCAGAAACACACGATGGATCGCAAGGATCCACCAAATCCTAAAATATGGAAAACAGAACAAGAATGGAAAGACTCCTTCACTAGAAAAGAGACCATGAGAATACGTGTACCGGTCAAGGACATTGACCTGCCTGAGGATTTACAATTCATGTTTGTGGGTATACACTCCAAAACTGACAGTCAGATTTATCGCAAGGACATAACAGACGCGGACGTGAGACGCATGATCAAGGGTGAACACTTTGACATGAGTCTAGATTTCATGTGCACAGAGAAACCTCATAAATGGATCCTGTGGCCTTTCAGTAAGAAAGACAAATGGAAAAAACAACTGGCTAGACCAGTATGAACTTCTGCTACTGCACACTGGCTGTTGGAAAAAAATATCAACAGCTGGCCAGCGTGTTTCTTGACACACTTGTGAAATATACAGATGATAATTGCGTTGTTGTTACTGACAGCAAACAAACGTTGAATAAATCTGATCAAATCATGCAAGTTGATGTTGGTGCATATGATGGTCATCCGATAAATCTGAAATGGAAACCGTTCTATCATTCACTGAAACAAGGTCATGAGACTGTCTGTTTTGTGGATGTCGACTCTACTGTCAATGAAAATTATGATAGACAGTCAATAACAGATGTCATACAAGACGGGTTCGGTTGTAACTGGTATCTGAGTTACAATAAAAATTTTAAACCAAGAGGTCGCGGGTGTAGTAAACTACATGCTTTAGTGACACAACATGACAAATACCCTATTATATGTCCGGTTGAATGTTTCATGGTGATGCATGGTGATAGAAACAGGAGTGTGAGTTTTATAAATGAATGGTCTCAAATACAAAAACAGATCGCGCAAGAGAAATTATACGCTCGCGAAGTTTGTCATGAGATCGGGTTAGCAGCAACACGTACAAACATGCCTGTATACAAATACAAAGGCGGTCGAGGTGCGTATTTTAAGAATTTCAAACATTATGGTGGAGGTGCTAAGAAGCACATGATACAATGAACACTAACATATCATGGTGTATACCGGTGTTGAACAGATGCAAACCAACATGGCATCATCCTGGTTCCAATCGAACCATACAGCTGTCGTTGCTGGACAATTGTGTGAACAGCTTGATCAAACACCAACTACCGCAAGAATCATGGGAGTTTTGTATCACAGATTTTGGATCGAAAGATGTTGAATGTGTTGAGACTCACATGCGCGGATTGATCAAGGACTCTCCTGGTACATGTGAACTACAATTCAAACAACTTGGTGAAACACGTTTCAACAGAGGTCTGGGATTGAACACATGCTACTCAATGGCCACGCATGACAACATTGTGTTCTTTGACGCTGACATGTTGGTAACATCAAGAAAATTCATCGATGATGCTATCAATTTCATGCATGCCGGATTTGCTTGGTTTCCCATTTGCAGAAGCTATCGAGATGCGAAGCATACAGAATATTGGAAACGCGAAAGAGGCAAGGGTAACGTTTGCATGTCGCGCGAACTGTACGAAACAAGACCAGGTGGCTGGTTGGAGAAAGACACCTGGGGGCATGAAGATTATGACTTTTATGAATTCTTCAAATTGCAAGCTAGACGGACATACCCTGATTATTTTTACCATCAGTGGCACCCGGTCAACACGGCCGTGAGATGTCATTTGTTTGATGCAACCGGCTGGAGGTTACAATCATGAGACCGATAGCGGATCATACCAGAAAAATAGTGTTTATACACATACCTAAAAATGCAGGTACAAGCGTGATTGAAGCTTTAAATATCCGCCATGGTCACAAACCCATGTCGTTTTTGTTCGGTCATGTTAAAAACTGGGATCAATACAAGAAAATCTGTATATTGCGAGATCCAGTAGACAGATTCGTGTCATGTTACAATTTTGCTAAAGTAAAAAAATCATACTGGCATGATATCGAAGGAACCAAGCCGAAACATCCGGATCATGAAATTTGTAACAATCACGACATCAATCGAATAGCCGATCTTGTGTATGAACATGCTGACACTTGCTGTATACACAATTTGAATACCGGTGGTCAGAGAGTGTTGAAGCACTTGGGGTGGAAGACACAATCATGTTGGTTGAACGGTGATTTACAACAAGTAGAGTTTTTATCAATGGACAATTTTGCTGAGTATTTTGAAAGTATTGGTATTAAAATTCCGATATTGAACAAAACACATGGTGTTGAACCAGCTGACATCATGCATGATTCAAGTATAACTAAACTCAAGAAATTGTATGAATGTGATTATGAATTAATAAGGAAAAAATTATAAAAATGAAAATAGGGAAGAATTTTGAAAATTTGGGTGAAATTGAACGCTGGAATCGGCAATACGTTACTATAGGTGATAATTGTTTACTAGGTACCGAGTCAAAAATTGTCTTGCATGGTCCAATATTACCATATAAGGATAACAAATCGGTAATACTCGGTGACCTTACATGGATAGGTTTTAGATCCACTGTATTGATGGGTACTAAACTAGGCAGAGCATGCTTAGTCGGTACAAATACAGTTGTTAGAGGTGAGTATCCAGCATACTCGATAATTGCGGGTGTACCGGGGGCAGTTACCAGAAAGCGAGACATTGAGGAACTATTGCGCTTTTATGTAATTAGAATATTAATGAAAAAAGTTCTAGGTACTATACAACCAAATTGGAATTTACTTACTATGGATCACATAAAATATGCTCTAGGTCACAATACATCTGAACCGTATGATACTAGTTTGGATCTTGATTCTATGAATGTTGACGACATACTAAATATGTTTAAATGATACACTTCAAACAATATGGAGCTCAACGCACCGGTACAAATTATCTGAAAAGATTGATGGAACTCAATTTTGAACAGGTGACCGTGTTCGGCAGCGTGTTGGGTTGGAAACATGGAATGTACGAGACCGGAAATGGGTACAATCACACATGTACCAGTCATGTGCAATGGGTTGATAAACAGACACGAGACGGGCGAGTTTACTCTGTTGATAATCATGCGTTGAGACACACACCTGAACAATTACGACAAGCTTGTGACAACTTGAACTACTTGATCTCAGTGAAAAATCCGCATGCGTATGTGGTGAGTTACAAACGTTTCAGAGCCAAGAAACAACCATGGAGAGAATCACAGGTGAAACAATGGGTACAACTGTATTTGCGCTTGTATACACAATGGAGACAGTTGTATGATCGACAACCTGATCGTTGCTTCATGATCGATTATGATCAATTGATCTTGCGTAGAGATACCGTGCTGCAATCCATACAAACCAAGTTTGATCTTGTGCAAAAGCATGATAATTTCCGAGATGAAACACGTGTGGTGAACGCGTCAACTGATCATGGACTGATCATCGCACGTGATAATTTCAACATCAAGTATTATCAGGATCGCGAGTACATGAACGAGCTTCCAAACAACATCAACAGCTTGATCACTGACATGACCAACAGTCATGGGTGCTGTCGTTGTTAATCGGCGTATTCTGCAGTCGCGCCAAGTTGCCAGTAGGTACGACCGTCAACCTCGATGTACATCTGATCACTCAGTCCTTCCACCACATGATAACGAGGTTTGGCGTAACCATGGTCGTCCATGTTGAAGTCATCCGGAATGTCTCTCACTCGCAACAGATCAGCGATTCGATCCATGCGGCAAAACACTCCGTAGTCGTGTCCACCGGTACGTGTACCAGCAAAATGCAAACCTACAGCTTTCCATTGATTGTCTATCCATCCACAAATCACGGATCCGCTGTCACCTCCGGTTGAAGGGTCAATTTTGTTCGTGTCGCTGGGATCCCAGTAACGGGTCATGTTTTTGAAACGTCTGCCACTCACGATTCCGGCATAACTGGTTCGTTGAACCCGTAATGAGCACTGCCCGTTCGCCGCGGCTTGTTCCGGGTCCAAACTGCTACCGAACGCTCCAGTGGTGCGCGAAGATTTGAAAAGTGGTGCTGGATCGATAGGATCTAGTGCATCCTCAATCTCTGGAGTGATCGCGAAAGGTACTGACACTTGTGCCAGATTGAGTATGCCTTTGCTGGTGTTGTTCACCAGTGTGTCACGATTGATAGAGAACAACGCTGCATCAATCTCGTTGGCGTATTTTATCCCACGAGTGTTTCTCAATGGATACACGCGTTTGAGTTTACCTACACGATGGCTACGATTGTCCCGCCCGGCGTTTTCGGCACGTGACGGTTGATACACATTAACGTCTTTGTAATTATACATTTCAGGTTGATTGAACGCTAGATTGAAAATGTTTGGTGTGAGCACATGATTGTTACTCAGACCCACGATCTCTCCATCAAATTCATCCACGACCATCATGCCTAATGTACCCACGCGAAATCGCCACTCTTGATCACCATTACCCACACTGACACCACCGATCAACGGTCTTTGTTTCATGCGATGTTGGTCCTTGTCTTGTGATGTAACATGTGGACAAAAACCGGATTCGAATTGCATCTCTTGATCATCAATCATCACGTCCGTACGGATCATCTCCCCATCATGTTCGATCATGGCTGGTAACACCTGTTCCGTTGGTATGTCTGACAACTTGTTCTTGTGTTGCACACCAAACACGATGCATTTCTCACCAGTCGGTTGATTGTTCACATGTTTGTCACCCACTCCGATGGTGTTCAGACCAGGGTATTGATCGATGGGGAAATTTTCGACTATATCGTTGGCTTGTTGATGGTTCATAACTCGTACGTGACATACAACGTGTTTTTGGTGTTGTCACGTTTGCATGAGTCACAATCATCGTAAGATTTGAATTGATCGCTGGTTAATTTGATACCGTCAAGTGCGCGTACTACTGCGCCATCAGGAACTGGTACTCTCACTTTCCACAAGCATCTACCATCATAAAATATGGTCTCAGGATCACCTTCGGCGCTGATGGCTCTGAAATAAGTGGTCATGTTCAGTTACTAGACGGGACACACGAGATGGTCGTGTCATTCAAGTGTGACGAACCACTTACGAAATTTGTTTGATGATACAATCGTTCCAGTCCCATCATGTTTTCTAAATATGTTGTCAAGCCTCCAATATTACCGGTACCGTCATACAAGGTCCAGCTTCCGGTACACCAAACTGTCTCATTACCCAGTTGCACATCTTGTATGTAGCCAGCACGGGTGGGATGTGGTTGATTTAAATAGTCTCTCCATTGTATCAATTCAGCTGTCGTTGCAGCACCATGTATCACAAAACCACCATTAGTGGATATGTTTGCGCCATTGGAACGAGCCTTTGGTGTCGATGCTGTAGTCTCCAACACACATGATGAAACCGTTCCGCTCTCATTGGAACCACTTGCTTCATCCACAGTCAAACTGAACACCATGCCGTTGTTGAACGTGTCGATGGTCATATCTGCACCAGTGTCAGTGTAGAAAAATGTCAATGTTGAGTCTGCAAAATCGTTTTGTATGCCCGGGAACACCTTGCTGTTGGTTATTGGTGTGTACGTGCCAGTCTCGGTGATTTTGAACGACAATTCTTTGGTGTCGCTCAACACAGCTGAATCGTACAACATGGTGTTCACACTCTCCACCGCGCTGAGCCCGTCCAGACCCAGAGCCGAGAGATCGGTGTTCAACGTGGTGGTGTTGGCTGTGTACACGTGCAAGGGTTTGTCGTACCCACTGGCAGCGACACCTCGTGTGTCGAACAACTGACTGTCCGCCACCGCGCTTAGACCATACTCAACAGTAGGAGAGCTCTCGGAGAAAGGTATCCATCCTCCACCTGGATCCACTACTTGCAACGGCAGTTCCCAGTCGTCAACAGTGTCTCTGACAGGTGTACATGGTACTCCGGTGACAAATGGTGGTAATCCTACATCACCTTTGCCGTCTGAATCGTCATTGTCATTCACAGCCACGTTGGTGATTCTGGATATTGGATATCCCATGCCACTGTATGGTGATGTGAATGGAGCGGTCAACAGACCAGAAATTTTCATCTGCAACTGACCACTTGTGGGCATGGTCACAGCCACGTCCTGTGAGTTTGTAAGATCACCAACAATTCCGGTGATTGTCTTGCTATCCACACGGAATTCGAATGATCCGTCAGATTCAATCACCATACTCACCGGAAGCAGACGACCATATGATGTGTAGAAGTGTGTACCAGTGGCTTTGAGTTGACCGCTCTTGGTACCATCACCATCCACCACGCTCACGAAAATCTCGAAGCTCTTGCCGTTGTCTGGTTGATTCACATAACAAAACTCCAGTCGGCCATTGTTGTCTGTGGTGCTGTTGTCAGCTTCGTAACTGGCTCCACCGGATCTGATACCATACACCGTGACCAGCTTGTGTGTGCCGCCAGGCGGGTAAGCGTGTCGATTGCCAGTGGTGAGAATCACGTGTTGTGTGCCAACGCCGGTGGCGAACGTGACACCTGCACCAGAATGATGCAGATTTTTGAAAGTTATTGTGGGTTGTTCATTGGTTCCTGTGTAGCTACCTGGTACCATGTTGTTGTCCTGCTTGTTGCTCATGTAACAACGATACGGTGATGTGCCGTCACCAATTGGTGGCATGCCGTAACCCATGGAACCCTGCGTCACCCAAGTGTTACCTGCGTATTGCACGGTTCGATCATATATTTGATACTCGAACGTACCACTGTGGTCAGCGATCAGGTCTGGATACAAACTCGCCAGGTTTCTTGTCTCAGGTGTTGGTGTGGTGTCATTGACACCGGCGATCAATTTCTCGCGTACCAGATGATTGAAGCTGCTTCTAAATTTCTTCACATAAATATTTATTAAACCACTGGATGATCGACAGTTTATGCAGGGTTATTTTGTGATCATTCCGGAGCTGGTGGATTAATTGAATCTTCTGATATCACCAGATCTGACGTGTCAACACTGGTCAACAGATGTGTCATGGTACCTGTGTTTCCGGTTTTGGTGTAACAACGACCTTGAAACATGACAGGTGTACCGGCGATCACATTATCATTTGGATTCAGATACACTTTGTCAGCTGAATCCACATGTTCTGTTGTCGCTGTTTGTGGTTCCGGTATGACTAACTGACCACCGGCCATAGCGGAAAATTCTGTTCTCATCCAAATCTTGTAGTTGCTTATGTCATTAGTGAGCACCGTGCACCACTGACCAGCAGTTGATACAAGCTTGTTTTGCTCGTCGTTACTCTTGTAAACTCTCCGACTGGCTCCATTGTTTGTGTATCTGGTGTACGGAAATATTTTTTGCGTACTTTTGTTACGTATGTACACATGATATGAGTCAGGAGCCGGGTCGAACACACCATACGGTCTATCGGCCCAATTTTCGTTGACTCCGGGCATGCTGCTCACGGTTCTACCATACAAAGGAGCTTTGCGTCCTTGCCAGTAATTTCCCCGGGGATTGCATGTCACGTTCGTAGGACTGGTGTACACAAAATCAGTCCATTGCCAATCGTATGCTTTTTGATAGTCTTGACCATACCCGGGGCGGCCTCCTTTGGTTCTCCACGCCCATCGCATGTTCACACCCACATCACTCTCGTTTGGAAATCGGTTCCATTGACGCAAGTCGTAACTCCATTCCCAATCGTTCATCTGCGGATGAGATTGTACAGCCGAAATAAAATCAGTCTCAACATGCTGTTGCAATTCCTCAACATCCTCGATACAACACTCTCCGGTGTTGCAAATCGAATATGTTTTGAAAGCACTCAGATAATGTGTTCTGGTTCCGGTGTGCCATTCTGTTTTGATGTAACCTGTACCATCAACCTTCACCACATCACCGTAACTGGTGTTGCTGGTTGGATTCAAATAGATGTGTTCTGGATCGCTCATGTTATATCGAGTTGACAGTTATTCAATGCCGGTATTTGAAATTCCACATTGAAACAACTGCTAGGCACACCGGTGGTGGAGGTATATGGTGTGATGTACGTATTAGCGTAGCTCAACGGATGCGGACCGCTAGAGGTTGTTTCGGCTGTGACGTTTTCGATGCCCCATTCATCGGTGTTTGTGAATCCACTACCAAAAGCGCAATAGTCCCATGTTGTGGCATCAGCGTTCGATGTGGTGGTATATGTTCTTTCTATCAGATTACCGTTGTCAGGATGACCTGGCATGATCAAGTTGAACTTGACTGTCACAACACACACATCACATTGCTCACAATCAGTACTGTACGATTCAATCTGATCAAGTTTGTGTGTCTCACCACCTGTTATACCAGTTTTCATGTAGCATTTACCGTCTATCATGACGGTGCTACCAACCTCAGTGTCAGGAGTGTCAACAAACACTCGAGTCACATCATCACTATGACAATGCACTCGGTCACTCATCACCCTTCAACCCAGATTCTCAACCGGCTGTTGTTGAGAATATCATATGTTATGTTTTGACCGGCCAGATCAAGACTCACAATCAACCGGCTATCTTCAGGTGCTGCACCTTTCGGACGGATTGACACATCTTTTGTCAAACGGACCGGATTCAATGGATCTTTGTAACTCCACAAGCTATATATGAGTCTGAGTCCTGGATTCATATATTTTTTCGCAATGTTTCTCAATTCGATCTCTAGATATTTAACAACAGATCCAGGTGACAATTGAGCATGTATTTTCTCATTAGCTGGTTTGGTTTTGACCTGTATATCATTCTCAATACCTAATGCAAATGCTAAAGCGCTTGTGCTTGTGTTTTTATCAATAACAAAATCCACATCTTCCCAATTTTGTGATTCATTTACGATCTCACTACCGGTGCCAATCACTTCGTATTGCACGGTGCGTTGTGGAAAATATGTCATGTTTCTTTGATTGTCTTCATCCCCGGAATTTTCCGGGACTTGAAATCTATCACCGTACATATGCATATTAGGATTGGCGATACCTTCAACTTTGTCGGGTACAGTTAAAAATGTTAGATAATAGCCGTTACTACGAACACCCCATCCGTAACCACCGAGCATTTGTCGCCCGAAAGCATTGTACCAGCCACTACGGCTATAACCAGAAGAGCCAATTGTAGAGTGCATCTCAGTGTCTGTCAGATTGCTTGGTGTGAGATCCAGCACACCTGGACCAAATGCGGCCAAGGCCATACCGTAATTGGATCTTGTAAGACGCGCGCTGGGCCAGCAACCGGTGAACCCTCGACACATGCCCATCTTGAACGAAGCTACTGTTCTTGTATGTCCGGAACTTCCTACAGCATGATAAAAAAGTGGTGTCCATGCTGACGGGTCCCAGTTACCGGATTGGTCATCAATGGGGATTTTTTGTAATCTTGGATCATACGTAGTGTTCCATGTGCGACGTTTTCTGCTGTACCATGTGCCTTCGAGTTTGTCTTGAAATCCTGCATGCCAGATCCGCATCTCGTATTGACCTCCTAAGGAGTTACCATTGATTGGTTTTCCAATGTATATAATCGCATGCTTGATGTTTCGTTTGTTCATATGGAAACTATCTGAAGTAAGAAAATGGTATTGCACAGCGTGTTTGAACCAGTCATCACTGTCATGATCAGACCCGGTCATGGCGGATAGTCTTTTCCGGGCATCACGCCAATTGACATTGTCTTGTTTTGTGTCGTTCCACTCACCTAGCAATGATCTACCCCACGTGGGTCGATCGATCATCACCACCGGGACGAATTCACCAGCTGCGATGTTGCTACCCAGTTTCACACTCATGCTGAGTGCATGGTGGAAACCTTGCATAGCATATTTGTTGCTAACTATGTGCATGTTTGTGAAGTTAACATTACCGGTGTAAAAATTTCCAACATGTCCTTTATAGCTTCTTCGGAACCCGGGGATTTTCTGTTGGTTAAAAAATGTCTGAACTTCATCAATAGTGATACCATCAGATTTGTATGCTGGTACATATGACCGCCCGTTCAATGCAGCAGAATCGACCCACAACCTAGCATCATTCGCACTATGTGTCCATTGGTAATGATCCATCATTCGTGTGGTGTATATTCCAGTGCCTTGAGTTATTGGACTGATATATTCACCGGATGCCCAATGATCATCAGGTGTATCAACATGTAAGTTTGGCATGTATGCGTAGCTGTTATGCCCATGATCACTGTAGCCTTGTAAAATAGCTTCAGTTTCATTCACACGCAACGTACTATCACCTCGAGGATTGATTGCTTTTGCGTCAAGCATGTATGTTGTAACATTTTCATCTGTTAACCCTCCGCTCAACGGCATGCTGATGGTGTGACCAGCATCTAGATCATCTTTTGACTGTGTGAATGTTATTGGATCGGTATAGGCGGAATTACCAGTCAAATAAAAAAATCCGTCGGTACTATCTTGTCGGATTATACCGTTTAAAAAACTTCTAGCGCGACCAGGGTGAGTTGCGTTTATATAATCAACAATATCATAATTTGTTTGACTATCACTTAGATTCACATCCGGGGAGTTGTTGGCTGTTTGATCTGTAACAGTTGAAAAATCGAATCCCTCAGATGTATTCAACCACCAGCTTGGATTTTGTGTGTCGCTCATACTATTATTTATGCAGCATTTTGTTAATTACGCTGATTGATGGTGATTCTCCATGATACACGTTGGCTCGAGCAATAACCCTTGCAATAGCAGATTTGCTTCTAAGAGACCCGTCTGCATTTATAGGATCTGTCGGCAAGGTATATGGTATGGTTGTTGACAATGTGGCTCGAGCCAGTGTTCGGTTGATTTGTATTGGTTTGGGTACATAAGTCAAACTAGTAGGTGGAATAGATTGACTTGGTATGTCAAAAGACATGACAGTGTATGCCGATGTCTCAGCAACCTCAAATATTAGTATGTTCTTCGGTGGACATAACATTCTACCCTCAATCACCCGCGTGTTTTTACAATCATCAATTGTTTTGTAATACACACTGTTTTGATCGGTTGCGATTGGTGTGTTGATGGTGTGTGTTTTGTTGCTTATCTTGACATAACACTTGCCATTCACATGTACAAATGATCCGATCGGGTCATCAAAATGCTGCGTTACGATCTCGTGATCACTCATGATCAATACACCACTTGAAAACTGATTCTATC
>Ga0160423_10002095_pt1 | contig 16710 bp, 4 predicted proteins | sample CRUFie14St8metaG_FD_108191 | JGI IMG/M metagenome (GOLD analysis project Ga0160423, IMG submission 108191) | Marine microbial communities from the Costa Rica Dome - CRUD Field 142mm St8 metaG | ecosystem: Environmental > Aquatic > Marine > Oceanic > Photic zone | place: Costa Rica: the Eastern... | reverse complement strand
CTATAGTTTTTATTGAATACACCTGTGTATTGAGTTGTAAATTGTTCTAAGTGATCTCTATTACCAGCATAAACTCCTTGATATGTTTTTACATAGTTTCCAAGATATAGCTTACTGTATTGTGTTGTGAATTGACCTGTATATGATCTAGCTCTGGATCCTGCAAAACCACCAACGTATCCTCCAGTGTATTGACCTGCATAATTCTTAACATAATTACCTAAATATGTTTTGTTAAATACACCCGTATATGCTTTTGCATATTGACCAGTATAAACTCCTGCATAGTTCTTAACATAGTTTCCAGTATATGTTCTATTGAATGTTCCTGTCCATTGTTTGTTATATGTTCCTGTAAACGATCCACCAAACTGTTTGTTAAAACTTCCTGTCCACTGTTTTGAATATTGACCACTGTATTGAGCGTTATATGTTCTCGATCCAGCATATTGACCTGAATACGCTTTAGTAAAGTTTTTACTATAAGTTCTTTGTCTTGATCCTGCATACTGGGCATTGTAAGCACTAGTAAAACCTTTAGTATATTGTTGGTTGTATGTTCTTTGTCTGGATCCAGCATACTGAGCATTATATGTTCCTGTAAATCCTTTAGTATATTGTTGGTTGTATGTTCTTTGTCTTGATCCTGCAAATTGAGCGTTATAGTTTCCAGTAAATCCTTTACTGTATGATCTTGACCTGGATCCAGCATATTGAGCATTATATGTTCCTGTAAATCCTTTAGAGAAGTTTTTGTTGTATGATCTACTTCTGGATCCAGCATATTGGGCATTATAAGTTCCAGTATATGATCCACCATACTGTTGATTATAATATGCATTATAGTATCCATAGAAAGTTCTTTGCCAGAACAATTCAGTTGGGTCAAATTTACCACCAGGAATTATTTGGTAGAAATATCCTGTATAAGCTCCTGCCCAACATATACCAAATGCTTTAGTATATTGTCCTGAGTACGTTCTCTGTCTTGAACCACCATATTGAGCATTATAGTTTCCACTAAATGATCCAGTAAATTGTTTATTATATGTTCTCTGTCTGGATCCTCCATATTGAGCATTATAGTTTCCACTAAATGATTTATTATATGTTCTTTGTCTGGATCCACCATATTGGGCATTATATGTTCCAGTAAATCCTTTAGTATATTGTTGGTTATATGTTCTTTGTCTGGATCCAGCATACTGAGCACTGTATGCACTTGTGAACGCGCCTGTATATTGCTGGTTGTATGTTCTTTGTCTTGAACCAGCATATTGAGCGTTATATGCTCCTGTAAACTGTCCAGTCCATTGTTTGTTATATGTTCCAGTATACTGTGCATTATACGTTCTAGAACCGGCGTATTGGCCCGTATACTGCTTTGTATACTGTCCACTGTATGTTTTAGTGTATTGACCTGCATAAACGCCTACATACGCTTTTGTATACTGTCCAGAGAATGCTTTAGTATAGTTTCCTACATATGTTTTAGCAAAGTATCCAGTAAACGCTCCTTCATAGTGTTTAGTGTAAACACCAGTATATGCTTTAGTATAATTACCTAAATATGTCTTTGCAAAATAACCAGTATACACACCTGCATAACTTCCATAGTAAGTTGCATTATATGTTCCTTCATATACACCAGTATATTGTTTTGCATATTGCTTAGTATAGTTTCCTAAGTATGTTTTATTGAACTGACCTGTAAATTGTCCTTCATATTGTCTATTACCAGCATATTGTTTTGCATAGACGCCTGTGTATGATTTTGTATATTGTTTGGTATATGTTCCAATATAATTACCAGCATACACTCCTACGTATTCGTGATTGTCACCAACATATGTTTTAGTGTAATTACCTAAATAAAGTTTATCGTAATTTCCAAGATACAGTTTTGAGAATTGTTTTGTAAATGCACCTTCGTATGCTTTGTTGTATGTTCCATCAAAACTTCCTTGATATGCTTTTGCAAAGTATCCTGTAAATGTTCCAGTATAGACTCCAGTATATTGTTTTGCATATTGTCCTGTATATTGGCCAACATATGATTTTGTATACTGACCTGTATACTGTCCGACATATGATTTAGTATATTGTCCTACAAAAACGCCAGTGTAAGTTTTATTATATGCACCTTCATATGCTCTGTTATATACTCCAGTGTATCCTTTGTTATATGTTCCAGTAAATGCACCTTCATATTGCTTATAGAAAGTTCCTTGGAATACTCCTTCATATGCTTTATTGAATACGCCAGTGAAGGCTCCTTCATATTGACCTACATATGTTTTAGTATACTGACCTACGTATTGTCCTGTATATTCTTTAGTATATTGGCCAGCGTATTGACCTACGTATGACTTAGTATACTGTCCAACATATTGGCCTGCATACTCTTTTGTGTATTGACCAGTATATTGTCCAACATAAGCCTTGGTATATTGTCCTACATATTCGCCTGTATATTCTTTAGTATACTGTCCTACATATTCGCCTGTATATTCTTTCTGATACTGACCAACGTACTCACCTGTATATGCTTTTGTATATACACCAACATATTCTCCTTGATAAGCCTTAACATATTCACCAGTGTATTGGCCTACATATTCTTTCTGATATTGACCAGTGTATTGACCTACATAAGCCTTAGTATATTGACCAGTATATTGTCCTGCATATAGCTTAGTGTATTGACCAACATATGTTCCTTCATATTGTTTTACATATTGACCAACGTATGCTTTTGTATATTGTCCTACATATACGCCTGTGTATTCTTTTTGATATTGTCCAGCATATTCACCAGTATACGATTTAGTATATTGACCGATATACTCACCTTGATATGCTTTTGTATACTGACCAGTATATTGACCAGTGTATGTTTTTTCGTATTGGCCTAGATAGATTTTTTCATATGCTTTTACATATTGACCTACATACGTACCAGTATATTCTTTCTGATATTGACCTGTGTATTGTCCAATATATGATTTCTCATAGTTTCCTTGATAACCACCATAATATTCTTTGGTGTATTGGCCTACGTACTCACCTGTATATTCTTTTGTATAGTTTCCAAGATATATGCCATCATAGTTTTTCTGATACTGACCTACATATGTACCAGTATATTCTTTAGTATACTGTCCGACATATGCTCCTGTATATTCTTTCGAATATTGACCAGAATATTCACCAGAGTATTCTTTTTGATAGTTTGTTGTAAATAAACCTTGATATGCTTGATTGTATTGACCTGTAAATGATCCTTCGTAAGTTTTTTCATATTCTTTAGAATATACACCTACATAAGTGTGATCATAGTTTCCTAAGTAAGTCTTGTCAAATGCACCTTCGTATTGTTTTGTAAAGACTCCTTCAAAGGTTCCTTCATATTGCTTAGTATAGTTTTCAGTGAATGATCCTTCATACTGTTTGTTGAATGCTCCTTCAAAGTTTTGACTATACTGACCAACATATGTTTTAGTATAAAGACCATGATATTGACCTTCATAATTTTTTACATAGTTGCCTGTATATACTCTTTCAAAGTTTCTTGAATAAGTATCTTGGAAGAATCCAGTAAATGCTCCTTCGTATTGTTTTTCAAACTCACCTGTAAATTGTTTTGAATATTGTCCAACATATGCTTTACTGTAGGATCCTGTAAACTCTCTTGAATAAGTTTTTAAGAAATTTTTGCTGTATGATCCTTCATATGGTGATGCAAAGTATCCAGCAAATGTTCCCTCATACTGACCTTCATATGTTTTAGTATATTGACCAGTATATTCTCCTTGATACTGCTTAGTCCAATTGCTTGTAAATTCACCTTCGTATTGTTTACTGTATTGATCTGTGTATGATCCTTCATACATCTTAGACCATGAAGATTGAAACACTCCTTCAAATGTTCCTTCATATTGACCTACATATTCCTTAGTGTATTGTCCTAGATAAGTTTTAGTATAGTCCTTACTATAATCGCCGATATACTCACCAGTATAGTCTTTTGTATATTGTCCAACGTATATTGTTCCCCATTGAGTAATAAACGATCCTTCATAAGATCCTTCATACTGCTTTGTATATTGACCTACATATGTGCCAGTATATTCACCTACATATGTTTTAGTCCAGTTGCTTGTAAATTCTCCTTCATATGTTTTAGTATATGCTTGAGTAAATTGTCCTTCGTAATTCTTGTTAAATGCACCTTCAAATGTTCCTTCATACTGACCAAGATATTCTCCTGAATATTGTCCTAAGAAAGATTTTGAATATTGTTTTAAGAAGTTTTTACTATATGATCCTTCATATTGAGATGCAAATAAACCAGAGTATACTCCAGCATAAACTCCTTGATATTCTTTTGTAAACTGTCTTTCATATTGGCTAACATATTCTTTAGACCAATTGCTTATAAACTCACCTTCATATTGTTTGCTATATTGACCTGTGTAAGTTTTTGTATATTGACCAATATATGCTTTTGCATATTGTTTAGTATATGCTTTAGTATAATCTTTACTATACTGAGTGACAAACTCTCCTTCATATGTTGAACCATACTCTCCAACATATTGACCAGTATAGTTTCCAACATAAGTCTTACTATATTGACCTACAAAGTTTCCTTGATATTGAGTTTCATATTGTTTAGACCATTCGCTAACATATTCTTTTGTATAGTTTCCAACATAAACACCTTCGTATTGTTTAAGATAGTTAGCACTATATGTTCCTTCAAAGTTTGAACTGTATTGTTGTGATGCTGTAGTATTTCTTGTATCTGTAATTGCATCACCCATTTGAACCCATGTTCCAGTTTCAGGTGCTGTTGATTGGAATGCATATGTTCCAATATTATTGGATATAATTCTGTTTCTTAATCTTGCTGCTAAAGATTTAATCTCAGCATCAGACATCTGTTTAACACTTGATCCATCTAGTTTAGCTGGTCTTACTGTGCTTGGTGCTGATGGATAGTTGTTATTGTATCTCCATAGTTGATAAGTTGTATTTCCAGCTGCTTTATGAGTATCTTGGAATGTTGCTATGGAAGTATATTGACTGTTCGGTTGTGATGTTGAGACTACGTAAGAACCTATACCATTTGCAACTAAGTTTGCAATAGCTGCATCTATTAGTGTAGACGTTACGCTTGTATTTCCAGCCGCTACAGATGGAGCTCCATTTCCATCGAGGTGTAGCGGAATGGTCATCGACGACTCATCAGAGTGGGCTCCTGATGTGTCAGTTCTGTTATCCTGGGCAAAGGTTGTTGTAGATGTTTGGATATCAGATGCTGAAACCGGGTGTGTTCCTTCTGCAACTGTATATCGGGTATCTAAGAACTGGCCGATAGATGTACCATTCCCGCTAGCGTCTCCGGTAACATTTAGGGATCCTGCACCATCGTTTGTTGATGCAAATTGAACAAGAATCTGATGGACGGCATAATTCATGTCAGTAGATGACATTTCTTGTAGTCCTAAGAACGAACCACCGCCTGTTTCTTTAATCTTTAGAGGATTGCCCATTAAATAATATTACCCGTTTTGGATCCAGAGGATCCGATTGTATACTTAACTATTTATAAGAAACGAGTTATTATACTTCTGAAACGCCTGAAGTAAAATGTGTTGAATCTACACTGATAGATCCAGAGCCTGAAAGGTTATATAAATGACCTGTTTCGTTGTGAGTATTAGATATAAATGTTAGCTTAGAAGATCCTGCACCCTTAATTGTTGTACCTGGATTTCCTCCTTGTCCTGAATTTTTTATATTTGATAATCTTCTTGTTGATGATCCTGCACCTTTACCATACTGTCCTATACGTCCACCAGTACCACCATCAGTCAATGTGACATCAGTTTTGTTAACACCTGCATTAGTATTAGATCCTTCTACAAGGGTAAATACCTTACTTACAGAATCAAAAGATTGAATACCTGCTCCTCTTCCTCCATTACCGCCAAGTAATGCTGCGTCGTTTCTATCGGCAGAGTCCCCGCCTCCGCCTCCACCGCCGCCTCCAGCGACAATGTTTCCATAGTTTTGAATATATAAATGTGTTCCATCATCAAACAATATAGCATCACCACCGTTTCCACCATTGGTACCAACTTTGCCTCCGGTACCAGTATTACCACCAGCACCATATATTTTACCATGGTTTTCTATTTTAACTAAGTGTTTTAGATTGTCTTGGTTGACGTTTTTCGAAGTAAATCCTGTACAGTTAATAGCTGGTATAGCTGAATCTGCACTACCTATAATAACACCAGGATTAACTTTAATTGTTATGTGTTGTAAGTTGGATGATGCATCCATTGATAATGTGTTTGTCACATAATCTTTAACATTAAATTGATTTGTATTTGTAGTTAAAACTATTTCATTTCTATCATAATGTACATGAACGGTTCTCCAACCAGTGCTTTCTTTTTCAGCTGTATATTTAACTACTTCCCACACTCCAGCATTATTCTTTTTGTGAACTGTATGTACATGATCCCAACCTGATGCAGCAGTATTACCTGTTGCATGTCTAACTCTCATTAAAGGTGATCCTGTATCTGATCCAGCTAATTGACCAGATTGTTGTCCAAGATAGTTTGTATCACCTAAGTATGCAGCATTAAATGTTTTTGTAGTACCTGCATATGTTTTGTAATATGGTTCAGGAGCAGTGATTTGTGAACCTTCTGCTGATAAGTAAGCACCAACATAACCAGAAACATAATCTTTCATAAATGTTCCAGTATATTGTTTAGTATAATTTTTTAAGAAATCTTGTGAATATGTTTTTACATATGTGCCTGTAAATTGACTTGTAAATGTTCCAACATATGATTTATCAAAATATCCTGTAAATTGTTTATTGTATGATCCTTCGTAGTTTTGATTGAAAGCTCCTTCATAGTTTTTACTAAATGTTCTGTCTCTATCACCTTGATATGTCTTAGTGTAATTACCAAGATATTCTTTTGAATATTGTACAGCAAATTGACCAGTAAATGCTTTACTATATGATCTTTGTCTTGATCCAGCATACTGTGCATTAAAATAACCTGTAAATGATTTACTGTAAGAAGTGTTTGCTGCAAAACCTTTATTGTACCCTTGGGACCATTGTCTGTTATAAGTTCTAGTTCTACTTCCTGCAAACTGACCAGAGAATGTTTTGTTATATGTTTTTGTATATTGTTTAGTATATGTTTTTAAGTAATCAAAATATCTTGGGCCAACATAACTTTTTACATAATTTAATGTAGCTGCAAATTGTTTTGAAAAGTTTTTAGAATAGTTAACTGTTCTAGTAAATGATCCTATAAAATAAGCTGCAAAAGGAATTTCGCTACCTAATTTACTGTCGATGCCTGTGTATTGAGTTTCAAATGCTGCAAGATATCTTTCGGTACCAGTATAATTAGTTGTGACTGACCCTTCATACGTTCCATGATATGGAACAAGTTCTGGATAAACATAGTAATAAGGGTTGTAGAATGAGTATTGATACCCTTCATAAAATCCTGCGAATTGTATTGCCACTACTCTTTCATATTGCATATATGCAGGTCCTGTAAAGTATCCTGTAAAGTCTCCTGTATAATTAACTACAGTACTATATGTTCTGTTAAAAGAACTGTATACAACTTTATTATAAGTTTTTACATAATTCTTAGCATAATTTCTATTAAAGTTTCCTGTATAGTTTCCAGTATATTGAGCATTATACGTACCAGAGTATGCTTTAGAATATTGCTTAGTATAAGTTTTTATGTAGTTAGCTGTAAACGTACCAGTGTATGATCTTGCTCTCGATCCAGCATATTGAGCATTATATGTTCCAGTAAATTGTTTATTAAAGTTTTTAGAATAGTTTGTACCAGCATATTGCTTAGTATAATTACCTAGATAGGTTTTATTAAACGATCCTTCGTATTGTCCTGTATATTGTTTGGTATATTGACCAAGGTATGTTTTAGTATATTGGCCTACAAAGGTTTTTGTATATTGACCAGCATATGTTTTAGTATAGGATCCTAAAAATGATCCTGTGAATTGTCCAGTATAGTTTTTATTGAATTGGCCAGAATATGCCTTTACATATTGTTTGCTGTATTGAGCGCCTGTATAATCTTTTACGTAATTTTTTAAGAATCCAGATACATAGTTTTTTAAAACATCAACGGTAGCAGTTCCTAGATATGACTCTACTCTGCCTGGTGATGTTCCTACATATGAAGTATGATAATTCTTAACTACAGCCATTAGGCACCCACCTCATCATGAAACTATCTGATACCATATGTCACCTTCTGCACCATCAGATCCAGATGGAGCTGAAGAGCTCACGAAGATAGTTTGATCAACGAGTGTGTTGCCTGACGCTTTATAGTCAATACCTGTCATTTTAACAGCTGTGTTAGAAGCTGCTGTCACTCTACCCTGTGCGTCTACAGTTAAGTTAGGAATAGATGTTGTGTTTCCTGTTATATCTTTGTTAGCTCCAACTGATGGTAATGCTCCATCAACAACTTTTGCATTAGCATTTACTATCTCAGTAGAACCGTGTAAAATTTGATCAGCCATTTATTTTTGCCTCCAGTTCGCTCAATCTTGTTGCAAGAGCATCTTGTTTATCTGCTAAATCTCTAATTGCTTCTATCACTACAGCACTTAGGTGATTATAATTAACGCTCTTGTATCCCTTACTATTTATGGATACAGCTCCTGGTAAAATTTGTTCTACTTCTTGTGCGACAACACCGTACTCTGTTGTTCCTACTCTTTGATCGCCAATTTTATCATTCCATATCCACTGATATCCTCTGATTGATTTTATCTTATCAACAGGAGTATCTATAATGGTTAGATTGTTTTTAAGTTCTCTGTCTGAAGAATATGATGCTTGTAAATCATCTCTTGCAAAAATATTATCTGCAATAACATGAGTAGTGTTTGCAAGCGTACCATGTGTTGTATTTGATACTGTAGCATTGTTAGATCCAATTCTTAAAGAATTATTAAAGAATCCATTAGCAACAGTATGTGTTGAGTTTCCAATAGATACGGATGTGTTTGTAGATGGTATAATGCTTCCATTTGATACAGCATTTACAAATCTTAGTTCTACTTGATTTGATGCTTTACCAAAGTCTACTCTGTTAGCTCCTGATCCAGTATTAGCAGCAAATGTAGTTAAGTTTCTTACTACAAGGTCTTTACCTGCTATACTTTCAACATCAAAACTACCTTCACTTGGTAGTATAACACTGTCTGTGACTTCAAGGTTAGCAATCTGTACTAAGTTTGCAAATGAACTGTTTGATGATACAATTATTTTATCTGCATATACGTTAGCAAATTCTTTACTTGCAGATCCTAAGTCGTGTGAAGCATTTGTATTTGGTACTATATCAGAATTGATTTCACCATTTACAACAATATTGTCTGAATCGTCACTACCTAATGTAACGCTACCGTCAACATTAAGATCGCCCGACATATCTATACCACCAGTATTAGATATTGTTGTTGTTTGTCCAATAACTACATCATTACTAAATCTACCTGATGTTGCTACTAAAGCATATCTACCTGATGTATTACCAAGTGCAGTTCCGTTTGCAGCTGCTATTTGAGCATTTGTTTTGGCGTTGAATATTACTACATCAGATGCAGAAGATCCTAATATTGCAGATGCCTGAACATCTAGGTTTCCAGATAATGTAGAATTCGCTCCAACTGTTAATTCTGTTCCTACTTCTACGTTAGCAGTTGTTGATAGTTTACCTGTAATATCTGTTACGCCAGCTGATAGTGTGCTTGCAAAATCTACAGCACCTGCAGCATTGACAGTTGAGAATACACCTTTCCATCTTTTACTTGCTAAACCTAATTGTCTTTCATCATTTGTAGAAGGTACAAAGTTTGTGTTTGCTTGAGCTTTATAAGATGCAACGTCTGTTGCAGCTGATCCTATTACAGTATTTCCTCTTACTTCGAAATCATTCTGAGCAAGTAATTGACTACCTGCTACGTCAACTGTATTACTAAATGTTGCTGTGTTTGTTACTGTTAATCTATCACCAATAGATACATTGGCTTCTGCAGATACATTACCTGCTAATGTTGATGCTTTTGTTACCGATAAAGCACCATCTGTTGCTATTTCATCTTTTGTTATAGTTGTATTTGCTGTTGAAGTACCAACAGTAATTTTTGAAGTTGATAAGTTAACATTAGCACCAATATTCATTGCAACAGATGCATTGGCTGTTCCGGTTATAGTTGATCCACCACTACCAGTTATTAACCCAGTCACTCCTAATGTATTACTTAATGTAGCAGCTCCAAGTACTGCTAATGTTCCATCTGTATTAACGGCGGTTGCTGAGATGGCTGTATTAACTGTTGTATTACCAAGATTTATATTTGTTCCATTAGCAACAAGATTAGATGAGTCTGTGTCTGAATTAATTCTTGCTTCGTCTGCTGTTATGTCTACGCTTGTTGTACTATTTGCAATTTTATAGTTAATACTGTTTCCAGTTGCATTGGCAGTTGAATTGCCTAAGTGTAATGTTCCAACTCCAAGTTTACTGTTTGCAGTTGCAGATTGTACTAAGACTTCTGAAGCTATGATCTGTACGTTAGCAGCTGTTGCACCAACGTGAGAGAATGTATTTGTAGATACATTAGAAAAGAATCCTTTAAATCTTTTCGATGCACTACCTAATGTTTCTGTTGTTCCTAAGTCTGGAACAATATTACTATCTACTTCTCCTGTAAATGTGACAGTATCTGTAGCTGCATCACCTAATGTAATATTACCTTTAATATTTGTTTCTGTGCCTGTGACTGTTAAGTTTGATGATATGTTTGTATTAACACCATTGATAAGGAAATTTTTTGCGTCTGATTGTACTGTCTGTGCTGATGGAATAAAGACATTATTTGAACTTAAGTTAATAACACCATTTGCACTTGCAGCATCATTAAATACTATATTTGTTCCAATCATAGATACGTTTGCATCTACATGTAAAGTAGCACTGTTTGAAATTACATTTTTAGATCCTGTTGAAATAACTAAGTCACCTGGTGTTGACATAGTCCCACCTCTCAATCCACCAACTGTATTACTAGCATTAATTGTGATTGTATTAGATTGTACTATACCATTTACTACAGCATTTCCTTGAGTAAACCCACCTGTAGTTGTATTAGGTTGACTCACACCAGATACAGTGAGAACAATATCTTCCATATCTTTTGTGATACGGTTAGTCAGATCCATCCATTCTCTGAATGTATCTGTAGTTGGTACTATATTAGCACTTGTATATTTCGGTTCAGCCACTTACTTTCTCCAGGATCTGTGTCATCATAATTTTTATTTCGTTCATTTCTTGTTTTACAGAATCTAATTCCTTTCTTACTTGTACAGATTGAGTACGTCTTTCTTTATACATAATGTACTCATCCTTATTAGTATTTAGTAAAGCCATGTTAGACATATCTCTAACTAGGCTCTTTTCTTTAGTCTTTATCTCGCTCATTATATGCTCAATGCAATTGCTCTTAAATCCTTAACGATTGGATGTTTATGTCCTGCATCACTTTTAATTACTAGTTTGATAGCAAAGTCTTTAAATGTTTCATATTTAGTACCATCACTATTATAGTATGATGCAATACCTGCTGTAGAACTTTGTGGATCCAAGAATCCTTGGAATTCATGAGTACTGTCTACTGTTGCTATTTTATATTCATTATTAGCTAGCGTAACATCTTCTTCTAAAGTTATTGTAGTACTATTTGCACTAGCAACTCTTGAAATTTGATAACTTGTATCTGTTCCACCATCAATGTATACTAATGTTCCTGCTGCTACTGCATTGTGATCTTCTGTTGTAGCAATTACAGAACTATTATTAGTTGTTGCTACTCCACTTAAAGCTGTTGTGTTTGCAACGTGTGTCGATGGAATTCCAAATTCTAATTCAACAAAACTATTTCTATCACCAGGTGAGCTAAATGTTTCATCGTTTACTAATTTTAATTCTGTCCATTCTCTTTCTTCAAATGGATTAGGATCCGATTCGTTTCTTATTCTTGCATATGCTTCTACTTTTGTTCCAGGTGGTTGATATGCTGTTGCAAATACTCTTAAGTCTTCTGCATCCAATCCATCTTTTAAGTTTACTGTTCTACCAATGTATTTTGTATCAGCATTACCTTGAGATCCCTGTCCACTCTTCCACTCATTTGCACTATCGTTTCCACCTAAACTCTTATAAACTAAAAGTGAAGTTGATTGATCATCTAGTGCAGGAGATGAATGTCTTGAATTTGTAGTTAATGTTAGATCGTAATTTAATGATTTAGTTCCATTCTCATTAGATTTAGATTTTATTGAACCAGTATATCCTAAGAAGTTTCTATCATTAAACTTAGTCTTTTCAAACTTACTACCTGTTCCAGATAATTTTATTGATCCAGCAACAGCTGTTCTGTCTGGCTCTGTTCTGTAAATTCTAGGCTCATAGTATGATATTTCTTTGTCATTAATAGATATTACATTTGCACTACCATTACTTACAGCTCCAATAATTCTAGCTCCAGCAACAAATTTGTTGGATCCAGTTGTAGCACTAGAACCGTTTAATACCACTTCTTTATTGTCTGTGTCATTAAGATCAACTTTACCTGTTAAACAAACAAAATATCTTGTGTTTGCATCACTAAATTGTGGGAAGTCTTTTAGCGTTATTTGAGTATCACTGTTAACAGTTTTAACTTGAACGACATCATAGTCGTCTTGGTTTACACCATTAGCAACCAATGCTATAAAGTCACCATTTGAAATCTTAGTTGTAAATTCAGCATTTGATGCAGCTGTTATGGTTGTATTTGTTGAGCTTGTTGTTAATTTACATGCAGCTGCTGTGTTGCCTGAGAAACTTGAGTTAGCAGTAAATCCTGCAGCTGGTTGTTGGAATACCATTTCACCATTTTGTAAAGTTCCAGTGTAGTTATTACAACCTAAGAATTCATAGTCATCGTTAGTAAATGTAGCTACACCAGCAGATTTTTGGAATACTGTTCCTCTTAATTTATATTTAACATCTTCATCAAGATATGGTTCCCAACTCTTATCATTTGTTGATAAGAATAATATACCTGTACCTAATGTATCACTGTTTACAGGTTTTCCTGTTTGTAAATCTGTTCCACCAACTCTTGAAATAAATGATTTATACATTGGTGAGTTTCCATCTGGTTTAATTACAAAGCAGTATTCTTTACCTGTTTTTAAGAATATAGGTGATACAAAGTTAAATGTGGTTGCTGATGATCCATCAGTACTTGTATTTACTTGTGAAGATTTTAAGTGCTTTTTACCAAATGGTAAGACTTTTGCAGCTGGATAACCATTGCTTACTTCTCTAATTTCTAATGTGACACCTAGCTGATCATCTTTTTCTGCAAAGAACAGATCCATTGATGATAGATATGTACCACCATTATATGCTACTTGTTTAGGATCAATTGCAAATGTTTGTGCCATTGGATCACCGAAGAATCCTCCAAATTCGAAATCAAGGAAATCGAAATCAAAGTCTGCTATGTCAAAGTCAAACACATCTTCGAAAGGTGGTGGGTTTGAAGTATCATCTCCTCCACCTGATACATCGGATCCTGAATCAGTATCTGTATCTGGATCTGAAGAATCAGCAGGTGGATCTTCAGTGGTCACTTCTGTATTAGATGTTGTGACAATATCTTCTACTGTTGATGTTTGCCATTCTGTAGATAATTCTACAGTTCTTGTATTTAAGTTTAGTGTATCTTTCTGAACGCTGTAGTTAAATCCGTGGAATGTTCCTGCAGCTCTTGATATAGCTTCTGCCTTATTAGCTAAGGTGCTTTCACTCATTACAAAGAATTTTCTATCACCAACAAAGAATGTATCTCTTGGTAAGAAGAAGGATCCTGCTAACTGACCATTTGCATCACTTGATAAAAATGTTTGTCCAGTAGATCCTGTAAGTGTAATTCTGTCTCTAGCATTAGATGTACCAGTTGGTTCGTCACCATCTATCTTACCTGGTCTTATTTTATTTGTTACGTCAGTTTCATCAAAGAAGAAGTAATGTTTTTGATTTGGTTGTAAACCATTAATGCTAAAGTAAATCTCTTGCTCTCTGATAAATGGTATAAATGCAATGTCAGTTACAAAATCACCAACTTTCATTTCATTAGTTTGAGTTGTTGCGTTAAATTGTGGAGACTTAATTAATGTCTCTGTAGTAGTTGTTGTAGTAGTTGTGTCAGTAGTTGTAAGGCCTTCAGTTACGCTTGAGAACGAACTATCTGTAGTTTCATTTATAACTTCTTGGGAAGTCATTTGAGTAGGTGCTATTTGGTTTAGCTGGTCTACTAATTGTAATGTAGGACCTGCAAGATCAATATCTAAATTCAATGCTCCAGCTGGATTTGTTCTTGTCTCTACGTGGTTATCATAGTCAGGATACAACTTCATGTCTCCTCTATAATCCCAGAACTTACCTGTACAAACTCTACTTGTTGTAGCTTGTAGCTGTTGTCCTAAAACACCTTGCTTGTAATCTATAGTATATAAATCACCAGTTTGTCTAATGTTGTTAGTATTATTCTTTACTATATTAATATTATAAGTATCAAATTTAGCTTGAATAGTCTTTCTTGCTTTGTCGTGTCCTACTTTTGATTCTGGATCTAAAGGATTAGCAAGTGATAGATTTTCAAAATTATCAACGAACATACCATTTTTGAATCTATCTAAAGATGTGTTGGCTGATGATTTGATAACTAAATCATTAGATGCTTTCTCTAATAAATTAAGAGATGTGTAATATTCTAATTTTGATAATCTTTTATCAATACTATTAATTTGTTTTTGTGTTAGTCTCTGTACTTGTTTATTATTAAGTCTAATACCTAAATCTGGTCTGCCAGCTGTTCTTGATGTGACAGCGTCCAAAGAAGGGAACGGTGGTATATTGATAATAGATATATCCATTGTTCCATCTTTTGTTTTAGGAGGTACTGGATTTTCTGAAGGTAATCCTTTTATAACTTTGAATCCACCTTCGGATCCAAGTACCAGTCTGTCTATTCTTCCTAAGTATGCTTGTACTTCACCTGAGAAGTTTTGATTTACATCACCAAACATTAATTCTGTTCCACCAGATAGATAATCTACATCACCTTTATCTGTTAATGATACGGTGTTTGCTGAAGCAAATACGTTTGTATATGCAACTGTATTAGCTCTTGATGGTCTTAGATCAATAGAGTTTCTTAAATCTATAGGTTCTTTGTTTCTTTGTTTAAATACTGGAATTTCTTCTACAGGGTGATGTGTTGCATTAGCAGTTGTAAGTGATGCATTTGCTGGATAACTGTCTACTTTAAAATATCCAAAACCAGATGAATCACTGTGCTTATATACATCAAACATTGCTGTCACTTTAGCTGTTGAATTAATTACTAAAGAACTTCCAGGTTTCAATGAAATTGAACTGTGTTCGTATTCATGTGGTTGCTGACCATCATTTAAAATGAATTCATTTACATGGTTAGTATTACCACTAACACTATGTGGATTAACAAAGCTACTGTAATCAATATATACAGCTTTTAATTTTTTTACATCAACTACACCTAATCTCAATGATTTAGGTGGGTTAGCTGTTCCTTGAATCTGAACAATAGCATTGGAATATAGTTCTTTAGTTTTACCAGTTGTAGATGCTTTTGCTGAATAGTGAACATTAAATTTTGTAGCAGCATGAGCATGGAAAGGAATATTAACAGTGACGGTTCCACTGTTTTCTGAAATTTCTGCTCCAGATGCTCCTGTATCAACAATTTCTCCTTTTACATATGCTTTTCTGACATCTATACTAGTTGCTTCAACAATATCAGTATTAACTCCTGGTTCAACAACTATTATAGAGGTATTTGGTCTTTGAATAACTTTTCTATAACAGTTTGCTGATGCTCCTTCTAAGTATACAGTATCACCAGCACTTATACTACCAAATGCTCCTGTTGCTGTAATTTTTGAAGTTGATGGAGCTGGATTAGTTGTGCCACCATCGTGTGTTGCAGAACCTGTTGTTACGGTATTTGCTCTTACTGATGAATTAGCAACAATTATAAAATCATTTTCTCCAGTTTCGTTAATAGAACCTGTGTATACAAATGATGCTGCATTAGCATCAGTAAACGAAGCGTTGTTGCCATTTTGTGCAATTTGAATATCTTTTACTCTTCTGTATGGAAAAGATAAACCTGATGCAATACTTTTTACTGCTTTGTGTCCAGTTCTAAATACAGATGGTTGATTTGTTTCATGAATAACTGGGACGCCATTTGTTAGTACTGTGTCTGCAACAAATAAGTTTGAATCGTCTGTTATTGCTTTAACTTGAGACGGCTTCTTATTAGCATTCATTTGTATATCATAGATATATGCTTTATATTGTCCGTTAGCTGCTCCTCTCTGACCAGTTTCATATTTAAAGTTTCTGATCTTAGCTGTTCCAATTACATTACCTGTAGTTGTACCGTTTTGTGCAGTTGTTGTGTTAGATGTAGGTATTGTATAATTAGTACTTGAGAATGTGT
>Ga0160423_10002094_pt1 | contig 16711 bp, 11 predicted proteins | sample CRUFie14St8metaG_FD_108191 | JGI IMG/M metagenome (GOLD analysis project Ga0160423, IMG submission 108191) | Marine microbial communities from the Costa Rica Dome - CRUD Field 142mm St8 metaG | ecosystem: Environmental > Aquatic > Marine > Oceanic > Photic zone | place: Costa Rica: the Eastern... | reverse complement strand
TTACCTTGTGGTTGCCCTTTGCCCGGTGGTTGTTTTGTGTTTTTCGGCTCGACAAGCCCCACTTCGACCTTCGGTGGAAAGGTGGAGAGTGAGGAAGCAAGGGAACGTCGTTCCGCATTGACTTGACCTCGTCCGGAAAGGACCCGTCGCCGCCCATGACGTGGGCGCCTGGCGAGCTGCCTTCTTGATTACGATTCGATGACAATCAGAAATTTCCACACCGCGCGCGCGCGGTGCTCCACCGCGGAGACCCCTTGAATGTAGCGGACCCTTTTTATCCTCTCCCTCGGGAATCTTTGGCTCTCGAGCGATCTCCATCTCCATCTCGGCGGGGAATCCACAAAATTGGTGGTGGGCTGGTGGCTAAAAAGCGAAGCGGGGTAGCGGCCACGAACGGGCAGAAGGGAGAGAAGCGGTGTCGCAGGAAGAGGGCTTGGGGACGAAGAGGGCGCGCGCGAATCGACTATGCTGAAGAGAGGGGGAAGGGGTGCTAGTGTGAGTGCGGGGGGCCGGCCAACGGACGCTTTGCTGAGCGCTGGTGGAACGAACTGATATCCAAACCGTGGATCGGTTGTTCGGGGGGAAAGGGGGTGTGTGAAAGGGGAAAGGTATTGCGACCTCTCGGGGGAGGGGAGACTGCAAGAGTACTGCAAGATTTGGAAGCCGCTCGCTAAAAAGGTGGCCATGACGAAGAGAGATGTGCACGTCGTCCCTCAGTTGGGCGGCCTGGTCGCTCCGCTGGCGTACGTGCCCGATCCCGGGCTCGCCACGCCTCGCCACGCGCACAAGAAGAACAAGGTCGACAGCCCGTGCGACGAGGAGAGCCTCAGGGACTCATCCTTGCCGAACATGGTCGTCCCCGTCAGGGAGCAGCTGATGGGAAAGAAGGTCATGTCCTTCGGGCAGCTCGCGGACCTCGACGTGGGCCTGGACGCCGGTTGGTCCTCCTCCTCCTCGGACGAGGAGCTGGAGGATAGGACCGCCCTGCCCCCGCTCGTTGCCTACAAGGACATCGAGACCGGAAAGAGGCAGAGCCTCGTGGAGAAGATGCTGCTCTCCGCGTGGGACGAAAAGAATGACAGGGGGCTTTTCAAGTATGACGTGTCCCAGTGCCTGAGCAAGAAGGTCCCGGGGAGGTTTGAGTTTGTGGCCCAGCTGAACGAGGGAAGGGCGCAGAAGAAGAGGCAGACCGAGTTCAAAATGGACGACGTGTGCCAGGCCTTTGACACGAAGAAGTTCAACTTCACCAAGGCGAAGCAGGACGAGGTGCTCTTCCAGTTTGAGATGAGCGTGGACGACTTCACTTCATGCTATGAGGAGAACAAGATCGTCGAGAGCAACGCCAGCTTTGTTTACATCAACATCAGCCCTATCGAGTACGGCCACGTGTTGCTTGTGCCGAAGGTCCTGAAGTGCATCCCGCAGCAGATGTCTACAGAGTGCTTGCTCACAGCGCTCCACATGTCTGTCGAGGTCCACAACCCCTGTTTCAAGTTCGGCTTCAATACGCTTGGGGCTTACGCATCCATTAACCACCTCCACTTTCAGGGATACTTCTTGAATGCCCCGTTCCCAGTGGAGAGGGTGGAGACAGAGTACCTCTCCGTGTTCTCTGAGAGGGGGAACAAGGACCTCAGGGTCAGCAAGCTGGTTGACTACCCAGTCAGAGCCTTCGTATTTGAGCTCGGCTCAGATTTGAAGGAACTTGCTAGGGAGGTCTCCCTCGCTTGCAACAAGCTCGAGTTGAAGAACATTCCTTACAACCTTCTCATCGTGGACTGTGGCGCGAGGGTCTTCTTGTTCCCACAAAAGTTTGATGAGAACAAGAGGTTGAATGCCATCCCGGAAGAGATCTTGGACACCCAGGTCAACCCTGCCTGCTTTGAGATCGGTGGCCACATGGTGATGAAAAGGAAGGAGGATTACGAGAACCTCACAGAGGGGATGATTTGTAAAATTCTCTCGTACGCGTCCTTGACAGAGACGGAGTTTAAGGCCGTGGAGTTGGACCTGTTTTCTTAAGTGCTCTTAACACATTCATTTGGTCGAGTCCCATAAAATGCTTTAGTACATATATTTTTTGTTTTGTTTGTTACATTTCGCTGCTGCAGGATCCCTGCGGGAAGGGCTAAGGGTAAAGATTTGACAACAAAGGATCACTCAGAAGCCCTCCAGCCCAACGTTCACCGACCCCACGGAGTATGACCTGTATTTTGCTAACGGCACTTTTTGTATTGGCATCAACATTTGCTGTGTCCATGGTGGCCAGCAACCCTTCCATGGATCGCTTCAGCATGGAGTACGCCGCAGTCAAGTTGGACATAAGTCTCCAAGAGTTCCTGCCATGCTTGTCCAGACCAAAGTTCGACTTGAATAGTACTTCTTGGACGTACGTGCTCAAGTTCAGAATCCGTCCAAACATTTTGTAGAGGTCCCCTTGCCCCTCAAGCGACCCTGCAGCGTTGCAGAGGCCAGCAGAAATTCGTATGGACTGTATCTGCACCCCAATGAGAGACACAATGAGGGAGTCATGGAACGCGTCCGTGTTTTGCATTGTGTCCTCAAAAGTGGGCAAGGAAATCAGTAGAAATTCGAGGAGGTAGCATATGTTTGTGTACATGGTGAGCCCAACTTGGAAAGAGTACTGGCTTGTTTTCTTCTCCTCTGCAATCTTCGTGAGTGTGAGCTTTGGAACCCCTCCCGCAGACTCTTTCCTGTCGTTGCCGCTCTCCGTGACTAAGGGTCTCACAGCGCCAAACCAACCCTCTTCGAGGGCGAGATGATCTGTTCCCCGGCACAAACTGACTTCCTTCTGATCTAAAACTTTGCACTCAACACTAAAGTAAGGCTTCAGCGATGGCTGCGCTGCATACACAAGGAACATCACAACGGAGTCTTGCACACCGACAATGCTTTGGGGTAGGGTCAAATGCCACCGTCCCGCAAACTTTGAAAGTGCGTACAAGAGGAAAGCCACGTGTTTGACGAGGGTCAGGTCGCCCAGTTGTAACTTCCGGTCATGGTTCGAGAACGACGAAAGAAGATTTGTGATGAAAGGGTGCAGCTCATCTGTTAAGGCTGAGGCGAAGACTCTCAGTGCCTCTATACCGTCAGTTGAAGTCATCAGATCAGAGCAGACATGCAAAAGGGTGCTGACAAGTTCCAACCAGCTGCATAATTCAGCGCGTCCACTGCTACCCTCTGAGACTAAAAAGCTGACATACTTGATCAATGGCCTGAATGTTCCAAACTCCTTCCACCAACTGATGAGCGTGCCAGCACCTGCGCCAGTAGCTGCAATAGAGGCCGCCGTCACAAGTAACATAGATCTCAACTCTGAAGGATAAGCTTTGTCACCTAGTTTGCAGATCTCAGATTTGGCAGGGCTCTCTTCCAAGAGAGGTAGCCAATCTCCGTGAGACATCTTTGGGGAAAGCCAGTCGTCAATGATGCACTTGATGACCAGCAACGAGGAGAGCTTCAGGTCTTTGCTTGAGTGGCAGAATGAACAAGACAGGGCAAAGCTCTTGAGTACTGTCTCCATGCCAATGGAAAGCATGCCACTTGGCTCGTCTGCGTTCGAGTAGAGAAGGTTGAGCAACAAAAGGAGCTGGACGCTCATCTTGGCTCCACAATCCTTTCTCTTCTCAAAATCACTCAGTAAGAATGTCAACCAGTCGTGCATCCATTCTGCGTCTTTGTGGTAGAAGACACCTTCAGCCCACCCATCCACCAACAAATCATTATTCAATCCAATTGTAAGCATGGCCGTACACGTTTGGACCAAGGACTTACCAAAGTCAAGCATCAAGTCTTCCATGGGACTGAATGGCACAAACAACCCCTGGGAGGCATTATGATTTGTAAGCTGCTTCAAGGACCAAGCCAAATTTTCTGAGGTGGTTTTCGAGAGTTTCGCCATATCTGCACCCTGGATATAATCCCCACCTTTCTGCTCTTTCATAATCAAAGCAATGCTGCTCACGACTTTCGAAAGGCTTGTGGCTGCTGCTTCGACTTGGGCTTGGGCATTGAGTTTCTTCAGTAAATTTTGGATTGCTTGAACTTTTTGCATTGCCATGTAGTCCTGAGAAAGAATGGAGAAATCCACCGCAAATTTGTCCTGCTCAAGTCCACTGTAATTCCTCAACCAAGTGGAGTGTGCAAGTTTCTGAGAGTCCATGCAGCACAAGAAGAGATGCTCAACGGGATGAGCAAATTGCAAAACCTTGTTGAGCTCTTCTATCTGCATGTTGGGGACATCCGACAAGGCATCAAGAATAGTAGAATCGCCAGGGAGGCGTGCCTCTACATGCTTCAGGATTGATCTCATTCCCATGTGGATGAACAAGCTTGAAATTGAGGAGGCCTCTACTAGCAACATTTTCAAATTGACTTGTAGCCTCAGCCTAGTGCTCACGTCCATTTTGATGCTGGCGGCCTCAAGCATGACCTGAGAGAAGTTTTGCTGCATCCATATTTCAATCGAAGAAGCCCTCTCTGGGTCTATGCCAAAGCCTCTGGATGTAAGAAAAAACTCATGCGACAGAATGCTGAGGGCAAAGGCATGTATTCTGCAAAAATAGTCCTGGCCAAAGTCTGCAAATTTGAATGTCCATGCTGCGCCCAGAGAATTCCACTGCTGGGTTGTTGATGCCAGCTCCAAGATTGTGTTCCATGAAGCGGTGTTCTCCAGGATACCTTGTGTGATAAATGACAGACCAGATTTCCAAGCGCCATCCAAAAATTCCATCAAGCAAGAAAAAGCCACGGGCTCTCTCGTTCTACACTCTGTGCTCACGAGACAGGCACTCAAGTTGTGAATCCACAAGCTGAGAAGCCTCTCCTCACTCCTACTGTCATATCCTGGAATGACAACTGGTGGGAATGGAGACTTTGAGTGAACCAAAAGGGTCAAAAATTGGATGGCACTGGAGAATAGCCGTGGAGTGTTCAGCAGGCTCTCCTCTGCCAATGATGCAGCAAGTGATCGCAAAAACTTTGATGATTCAGCAGACGTCAATGAGTAAGGGTAACAACCCTGCACAAGACCGAAATTGTCAGTCTGACGGGCAACGCCTACAAGGCCCGTTAGAGCCTCAAAGGCGACTTGCCTGACACTCAGGTCAAATTGGTACTCACAGTAAGAAGTCACAATATATGCCAAACTCCTCTCAAAGCCATTCTGCACAAGATTTGGAATAACGCAAGAAGAGAACACATCACTCAGACTATCCATTTCCGCCAAGCTCAGCAGGCGCAATAGTACCTTGCCAGCAATCCGAATTGACATCTCCATCTTTGATGCTAAAACACTTTGACCCTTCACGTGCATTCTCTCCGTGCTCGAAGACTCAACGAAAATTAAGGATGACCTCATCACTGTAGATATTGAGAACTTGTTTGCCAAGAAGGATTCCACATCTCTTTGAAAAGATGTTGCGCCATTCCCCCAATCAAAACCACTCAGAGGGCTGCTTTGCCCGACCTTTTGCATATCATGCAGAAGCTCGTAAATTCTAAGTGTGTTCTGGAAGAGGCTCAATGCGGCGGATGCCAAATCAAGTCGGTGGTGGGGAACCACCACTGTCATTGTTTGGATATTGGACAGGACACCAAATGTTCCAAAGTACAAGTAAAGGATAGATTCGGGTCCAAACACAGCCTTCTCTACTAGCGAATTGGCTAATCTCAGGAACGTGACTGTGAAGTCGAAGCTTCCCTTGCTCAATTCACTTCTGTAAATTCCAGCTATGGATGGCAAGCACTGGCTTGGATCAGACGAACTCAATCCAGAAGCTACCCCAGCACCTCCGACAGCAGTTCTTAACCAGCTTCCAATCAAATTTGGGTCACATGTGGAGACCGCAACTGCCAAATGAAGACAAGCTGTCAAAACGGAGAGGCACTTGTCAACTTCCTCTTCCTTTGCATGACCAAGGATTGTCTTGAATCTATCAAAAATCAAAGCGGCAACGTCAAGAAGCCTGATCTCATTGTTGTCGATCTTCACCGCCATCAACTCCTCCCAGTGGCTCATGCTGTTGGTTAAGACTGCGCTCAGGAGCTTGAAAGACAGCTGGATCTCCTCTGCTTTGGCCACGACATCGTCCAACATCGAGAAACTATGCAATCGGCATAGAATCAAAAAGTATCCATCGATGTCAACCGTCCAGCTGACCAGATACTTGGATTCTGAGCTATCACTTCCATCCCTGTAATGCTCCAGAACACTTCCAATTACCTTGTCATCGATGAACAAGCCCGGGCACTCGGGAATTTGGTACAAACAGCTCTTCACTAAGCGGACTTTCTTGCCAATCTGCAAGTGCATCCTCTCTGGAACCTGATGTTTCATGTGCATCTCAGAAGCCGCGTCCATCAGGTCAGAGGGGCTGTGGAACACAGATATGCTCTTCAAATCCCGCAAGTGACTCAGGACCTGGCCATTCACCAAGCTGGCATTCGTCTCATCCATGGCCTCACAGAGAGCCTGCAGGAGCCTTGTGTACGGGACAGGGATTGTGGGGAAAAGTTGCTGGCACTCTCCCAAGAAGTTCCTGATAGGCTGGTCGAGCATGTACTCCTCGTCCCAGAACTGCTCCACCAGACCGGGCTCTCCTTTCAGGACAGATGCCAAAATCCTTGTAAGCCCATCGAGTACGCTGTGAGGGAGCCTCTTTGGATTGAGGTCAAAGGCCACCAAAATTGCAGCGCAGAAATTCTTGAGGACGCTATGGAAGGCTGTCGAGTCTATGCTGGAACGCACACATTCATCACCCAGGGCAAAGAGAATTCGCTCTAGGGCGCCCTGGGAGATGGAGGCAGACGCCACTTGCTCAGGGCTGAATTCTAATTTGGCCGCCTGCTGGGGGTTCAACACAAGCTTCAGCTGGTGGAAGACAGACCACACAAGCGTGAAGTGCGGTTGGGAGATCCTCTCCATTTCTGAGCAAGTCAAGTCCAGCTGGGCCCACTTCGACAAATCCGGTAATTCCTCGCTCTCATGTGCGGCAAGGTTCTCAAGCAATCCGTCGACGTCCAGCATTTCTATAAAGACAAAGACCAGTGTGTTCATTGTGCTGACCACGTTTTTGGTTGCTACGCTTGACAACGAGCCACTCAAAGAGTCTGGCCGCATCTCACAAGTGAACCTGACCAACTTCGTCAGGGCATCCTTGGATGGCGTGTTGTCCTCCGAGTAGTAGAACAAGAAGACCTGCTCAACGAGGAGGAGCTGCTCGAGCGTCTGCTGCTCGGTCCAGTACTTGAGCAGGCCACACTCAGTTGTCCTGTTCGGACACCTTCCCAGGCAGCCCTCAGTCTCCACCTTTTCTGCATAGCTCGGCGTGAAGTGGTGCGAGGGGAAGTTGCTCACTGAGGCGCTTAGGGAGGACAAGGCCCTCTCCACCACTTGGGCGTCAAACTTGCCCACCAAATCCTTGATCTGCAGGCTCTTCACGTCAGGCTCGTCCCGAAGTTCGTTCCGCAGGACCTCCAGGACGCACTCAAGCAGCGCCTGCCTCTCCTGGAAGTAGAACTCGCACACCTTGAAGACGACCTCCGCGTCGTCGGTCCCTTTGCCGCCCACGCCAGAAGTCGTCGTCGAGAACGACTCGTATTTATGCAGTAGAACGTACGTTTGGACGGCATCCAAATCGAGGACCTGGGAGAGCCCAAGGGCCAGGTGCTTCCTCGTCTCCACAATTTCGTCCTGCCCCTCGGGGAACTTGAGCCCGATCTCGGTATGCCTCGTCGCCCTCTGCAGGTCAGCGTAAGACTTGTCCGTGAAGGGCTGGAATTTGCGTGTGCCCTCCTGGAGCCACGGCTTGAGCTCCGCTAGGAGCTCTGAGTCCACTGTAAGCAAGTGAAGCTGCTCCCATACAGTCCTGAACGAGGTGCACGGCCAGGAAAGCGAAGAGGGAGTTGGAGGCGGAGGGAAGGAACCCATCTTCAGAGAGAGAGAGAGAGAGAACGAGTTCGCCCTTGAGAGCCGCGGTGACGAGCCTGGAGTCGGAGCTCCCGAGCAGCGTCGGCAGGTCCCTCACCGCCCCGTACTATCTATCTCGGCCTCCGCGCCCTCCTCCCCGACAAAGACAGAGAGGGCCGCCCCTCCCCTCCCCGACCGCTTTTCGTGAGAAAGTGTGAATTCGCTGCCGAATGACATGGAGAGATTTGGAGGACGGCAGCCGCAGTCGACGGAACAGGAGGGCGCGAGGTTACACAACAACGGCATGAAGATCTCGGAGAAGCTTGTCCAGGCCTACGGCACCGTTACGGACGCCCTGGAGAAGTACGGCAAGCCTGCTTTCCATTACGGCCTTATTCCGCTGATCATTGTCGTTGGCATGACCGTCAAGCAGGATGGGCGCAGGCCAACTTTGGCCCAGCTTCTCAGCCCTATGTGAGTCGACGGCAGGGAGGCGCCGGGCGCAGGCTTACTTTGGCCCAGCTTCTCAGCCCTATGTGAGATGACGGCAAGGTGGAGCGAAAGAACTTTGGAGGCGCCGGACGAAAAACGGTTTGGGTTCCTTCTTCCACGAAGGATTCGAAAGGGGACGCGTTTTTTCGAGGAGAAGGCGGCAGGGGACTGCAAAACTATACCCTAAACTTACACACGTCTGTACGCGACCAAACGCACCTTCATTTACTAGAGTTGAGTCTTCAGCGGCTTCTCGTTGCTGACGCACAGCTTTGAGTGGATCCTGTACTTCTCCTTCAAGGGAGTGACCGGGGCATCTGGCTTGTTCTCCTCACAGGCGAGCTGGTGCACCTTCGCCACGAAGTTCGAGCACTCCCTGAGCTGCTTCTCATGGTATCCCGTGACCCTCTCAAGCTCGTCTGTCCAGGGGCGCATCCTGCTCAGGTGGATGGCGCTGGAGGCCACCAGCGAGGGGTGATAGCTGAGGAAGGCGTAGTGAAGAGCACAAAGCTCGATCAGGTACATGGCCAGATGGTAGGTCCTGCCATCCATGTCGGTGGCCTCCTTCACGATGCTGACGTAGGACCCCACGCAAGGGCTGTGAATCCTGTACTGCAGGGTCTGCAGCACGCTCACCTCCATCCTCTTGACGTCGACGGGACTGAAGGTGTCCGCCGACATCTTGGAAAAGTCCTTCACGGAGGGGTGGCTCACCTCCTCCATCTTGCTTGCCAATAGCATGCTGGCGATTGCCACCAGCTGCAGGTGCCTCCTGGATACAGGCTCTGGCGAGAGGGAAAGGAACCTGTCAAAAATCCTGATGCCGAGCATCAAGGTCTCTTGCTGGAACTTGAACTCAAGAGAGAGCTCCACCATCCAGCCACAGCAGATGGTCCTCATGTTGCTGTTGATGTACTCTTGCGGCAGGACTTTGCTATCGTGTCTCTGGAGGTACCTTGGGTCCGGCCTCGTCTCCTCGTCCTTGTCGCTCAGAAATCTGAAGCTCCTGCCGAGGTCTTCCGCATCCTCCTTGGTCGCCGGCCTCCTCGGCTTGGGCTGCGTGGCACCACCTTGCGGCGCCACCACTCTCCTGGTGCGCCTGTGTTGGGGGTCCCCACGCACGTGCGAGCCCGGCTGGATCTCTGGAATCTCGGCCCCACAGGACGGAACGCCCCGTTGTAAGTTGTCCTTATCGGCACCGCCACGGCCACTGGGGGCCAGTGGAGACTCATCGCAGCGAAGGATGCACTCTGTGGTGGTGGCAGTCCACGGCGCGGGGCCTCCATTCCGGTCCATCGACGCGGCTGCGGAGTCATCCCTAGCCTCGGCGGACCCCACCACCGCGACAACCTTGGTCTTCTCGAACGTCGCCAGCACTTCACCCTCGAGAACCTCAAGGGTGCCAGAAATGTACGACTTGACGCGGCGTTTTTTGTCGTCGGCGGGAATCGCTGTCTTCGCTGCGACCTCCATTTTCGCTCTGCTGGCGAGGTGCTGCTTGGTCTTAGACCTTGTGACCCTCCCAGAGTCCTCGGCAGTGGGGACGCTCCCAGCAGGAAAACTGCTTTTGGTCTGCCCTCCCCCGTATCTGTTCGCTCGCTTCCTCTTCCTCAAAGGTTCCTGGGTCATGGGTTTCCTGGCTTCTTCCTCACCGCCGGCAATCCTCTCTCAAAGAGTTCGAGGGACGACAAGCGCCCTGGCCGCCGGCCTGGCTGTGCGCAGCCCACACCGGGGTCCCACCGCCACGCTCACACGCGCACACGAGGGAGGAGATCTAGGCCGATGAACCTGCAGTCGGTCGAGAACCTGCGCAGACCTGTGCTTCGATCGTCCACGCGGCGACCCGAATCCAGTTCCGCACAAAAGTTCCTTCTGGTTGGCCGAACCACACCTCCCCTTGACAAGCTCCCTTGCGTCCGCTGTGTGCAAGCCGGTTCCCAGGCTCCGCCTGAGGAGAGCGACGCCGCCCTTCCGTTCTGGTCGACCTAAAGGGCGCGTGGGCGAGCCCAGCCGGCGGGGCTACCCAAGAGGGTTCCCTTTCGACCCAAACTTCGAGTACGAAGTCGGTAGTCTTCGCGCGCGCGCTCCTGGGGTTGTCCTTCTCGCGTGGCGTTTTTCGGGGCGGCAGCCTGTCTGTCGCTGGCGCGGTAAATTTTTTCGTTTTTCGTTTTGAAAAGCAAAAAGCAACGCGCGAAACACTCTCCGCCGGAAAACTTTTTGGTTCCACTGAAAAGTTGATCGAGATCGATCGAACTTTGGAGTGTCCGACAGCTTTCTGGGGGGGGGTTGGCGCGCTTGGTCGCTCGCCCGAGGAGGACGGCGATGCCGGCCGGTCCCGTGGTTCTCAATGTGGCAGAGAAGCCCAGCGTGGCCAAGGAGGCCAGCCGGGCGCTGTCCAGGAACCAGGCGACTTACAGGAGGGGCGCCGGGGGTACCGCGTGCTGGGATTTTAGCCACACAGTGCAAGGGACCACGTGCCAGATGGTGTTCACCTCCGTCGCGGGCCACCTGATGAGCACCGACTTCAAGGAGCCCTTCAACAAGTGGAAGAGCTGCGCTCCGCTGGAGCTGTTCCACAAGCCGATCAAGCGGTACGTGCCGGCAAACAAGAAGGTGCTGGAAGCGAACTTGAAGGCGGAGGCGAGGAGGGCGCAGTGGCTGATACTTTGGCTGGACTGCGACAGGGAAGGGGAGCACATCTGCTTCGAGGTGATGGAGGTGTGCTGCGGGGTGAACAGGAACCTGCGGGTGCTTCGGGCGCAGTTCTCGACGCTCCTGGTGGGGGAACTGGAGCGGGCGCTCGCCACGCTTCGCCCCCCCAACAAGAGCGAGGCAGACGCCGTGGACGCGAGGCAGGAGATCGATCTCAGGTCGGGGGCTTCCTTCACGCGATTTCTCACGCTCTCGCTCCAGCAGAAGTTTGACTGGTCCTCCAACCTTGGCCCCACGAGCGATAAGCCGGTCATCAGCTATGGCCCTTGCCAGTTCCCAACCCTTGGCTTCATCGTGAAGAGGCAGTGGGAGATATACGCCCACGTCGCGGAGCGGTTTTGGTACATCCACGTGTCGCACAGGGACGGTACCACGGGTCAGATGTGCGACTTTGAGTGGGACAGGAAGAGGCTCTTCGACAGGTTTGCGGCGGAGCTCTTCTTTGAGCCGTGCAAGGAGGATGGGGCACTCGCGACTGTGGAGAGCGTGGGGGAGAAGCCAACCTACAAGTACCCGCCATACCCTCTGAGCACGATAGAGTTCGCCAAGAAAGCGAGCTCCTTTCTGAGAATTGGGTCGCAGGACGCCATGAAGGTTGCCGAGGATCTCTACCAGGCTGGGTACATCAGTTACCCAAGGACGGAGACTGACAGGTTCTCCCCGGACTTTGACCTGCGGGCCATCGTGGGAAACCAGACCGCGCACCCTCAGTGGGGAGGTTACGCGTCCAGGCTTCTGGATCCAGGCTCTGGACTATGGAGGGATCCCGGGAACGGCGGGCACGATGACAAGGCCCATCCCCCGATCCACCCCACCAAGTTCACTGCCGGGGAGCCTGGGTGGGACGTGAAGAAGAAGAAGGTGTACGAATTCGTGGTGCGGCACTTTCTGGCGTGCTGCAGCGACAGGGCCGTGGGGTCCGAGAGCGTGATCAGGATTGACGTAGCAGGGGAGAAGTTTACAACCAGGGGGACTGCAGTCAAAGCCAGGAACTGGCTGGACGTCTATCCCTACCGGAGCTGGAGCCAGGCAAGCTTGCCAGGCCTCAGGGAAGGGGAGCAGTTCAAACCGGAAGTGAGCCTCAAGAGCGGTTTCACAAGGCCCCCGGAGAAGCTCAAGGAGACAGACCTCATCGCGAAGATGGAGCAGCACGGTATCGGGACAGACGCCACCATGGCCCAGCACATTGAGACCACTCTGAAGCGTGGGTACGCTACCAGAGACAACCAAACGATGCAGTTCTCGCCCATGCCCCTTGGGGAGGCGCTCGTCTTTGCCTACAAGGAAATGGGACTTGACGTGCTGTGGCAGCCGCTGCTGAGGGCTGAGACGGAATCCCAAGTCTCCAACATCGCTTGCGGGCAGGTCTCAAAGGGCATCGTGATCGAGGACGCCATCGGCAAGACGCAGGCCCAGTTCCTCAAGGCCCTGCCTCAGCTTTTGGTGTTGGAGAGGTCTATCGGGCACTTTTTCAAGAGGGTGGATGGAAACCCGGGGCCATCCGAGCCCCCCACTGATGCTAGGGATGTCCTGCGGACGATGTGCCCGCTTTGTGCTCAGAGGGTAGTCCTAGCACGTAACTCGAGCACAGACGGGCGCTTGTTTCGCTGCTCGCAGCACCCGCACTGCAACCACAAGATCGCTCTTCCCAGGGCCACTGTAAGCGTCACCGTGAGGCCAGAGAAGTGCCCGAGGTGCCCAAGGGAGGCTGGGGTGTCCCTCGTGGACCTACGTTTCCGAAGGTCAGGGATACCCCCCGGCTTCAGCGTCATGATGCAGGGTCAGTGCCTCTACTGTTCGCCCGCGATTAAAGAACTCTTTGAGGCGTGCCAGATCAACAATAGCAACGAGGCGCACAACACAGGACCAGTCAGCAGAGCTAGGGGAAGCGGCGTGTCACGGAGGTCGGGTCCGTCATCTATGCCGCCCCCTCCGACCACAAGGGGACCCCCCCAGCCCCAGCACAACAATGGGCCGCCAAAGAGGAGGCAGGCCTTCCAAGGCAGCCGGTACGCGGGGGAATCTACCAGAGGCAGTACCTGGCAAGATAGCAATGCAAGCCACACTTTCGTCACGGCCACTGGACAATCTTTCGGCCTGCAAAATCACAGCAGGCAGACCCTGCGCCCCTCATCCTCTGGCAGGAGTGGGGGAGGCAGCGGTGTGTGCTACAACTGTGGTGAGTGTGGGCACTTTGCGAGCAACTGTCCTCACCCGAAGAAGAGACGGCGGTGAAGGCTTCTGTGCCACACACGCAAGTGTACACTGTAGTATGATTAAAAGAGATTTAAAAAAGCGCCGCGTCATCACTGCGACCTTCTCTTCTCCCGAATGTACCATGCCACGCCCAGGAGGGTTATGGCATACCCGCCAGCAGCTGTTGGATTCACAAAATCCCCAAAGATGAACATGCTGCATATGACGTTGAGAATTCCCTTTGTGTTCCCAATGACCTGGAACGTCAGGGCCGAGGAGTGCTGGATCAGAACAAACTGGGAGTAGTTGGCCCCGTACGCCGTCATGGGGTTGACGACCAGTAGTGCCGCGAGCTGCCAAAACTTGTATCCAGATGACTCATCTGATCCCAGCCAGGCCAGCAGCCCGCGCCCCTCAAGGACGAGGGCCAGGGCAAAAAGGATCACCGCGGCGTCCGCGGCCATATAACGGAGCAGGTTGGGGCTCGAAAGCTTCTCCTCACCCTGAAGGAGGAACCCCTGCCACACGGTTTTAAGCCCCCGGAAGAAGGTGGCCGCCAGACTCAGCACAAGCCCGATGACCGTAAAACCCTTGCCACCACTCGCCTTACCGTAAGTGCTGAGAAAGGCACCTCCGACAATGACGACGCATGAGGCGTACACGCGGTCACTGTAGAGTGTACCGAAGAATACAAAGCCCAGAATACACACAAAGAATGGTGTAGTGGCGCCCACCATCTGCATGTACGAGACGTCGATGAACTCCAGTGACCAGTTGCCGCAGAGGAGACTGACGGCGAACTGGATTGCGAGCCACCTTATGTTCCGCCTCTGCTTCTCCGAGGCCACCGCCTGCTTCTCGAAGGCCCGAAGAACGTCAATGATGAGGCTTGAGAAGAGCACTGTGGTCGTCATGTGCATGCAGGTCAGGGTAATCGGAAAGTTGAACCCCATGTGAGACATAAGCTGCTTGTTCGTCAAGATGACGAAGCTGTTCGACCAGTAGTACACGATGACCATGCCGAGGAACTGTGAGTGCGATTTCCGTCAGCGTCTTCAAATCGCTCCCTAGGTCCCAACCCTCCCCCTGGCGGGTTTGGTTCTTCCTCGCGTGTGAGGCGACCCCGCGCTTACCTTGAGGAGTTCCTGGCCTTTCCGGCGCTTTGCGGCACCGCCCTCCGGGTACTTCTGACTTGGTCCCGGCCCCACGGTGAGCCTCACCGCATTGTCCGCGACCGGCACCCGCCTGTCCTTCATCGCGCCGCGGGGGTTACGTTACGTTCGAGAGGACCTTCGGATTTTGCACCGCTCTTCTTGCCGGGACTTGAAAGTCATCAAATTGATGAAGCATCAAATTGATGGAGAGCGGATAAAGCAAAAAAGGTTGCGGTGCCGAGAGTCGAGAAGGGGAGGAGCTTTGCATGAGCGCCGTTGAGTGATACTCCGCGCCCGAGGATAAGCTGAGGTGGATCCCTACGCCACGGGCAGACGCCATGGGCCTCGACTTGAGCGGCGATCCCGTGAAGCAGCACGACTTCCTGAACCTCCTCGTGCTGCCCCTGATTGCCTTGGGGAGCACGGTCGCCACGTGGACGAGGAACCCGAGGGTATCTGTCACGGTGATCAACACGCTCTTGTCTTACATGGCGTGCGACGCGCTCTACATTGCGCTCAGACCACAGAGCGTGCCAAGGTGAGGCACACTGCGGAAGATAAGGGGCGCGCTCGAGACCGTGGCTGACCTTCCCGTTACCTCCTCACCCTCCTCTCTCTGAACACCGTGCCACGACCCTCTCCGTCGCGACATCATCTCGCCGCCGCACCAGCGCGAAGCTTGTGCTGTTCCACCACTTCGTCAGCGTGTGCGGGCTGTCCCACGGTGTGCGCTATCCCTCGGCAAAGGTGCTGGTGGCGTCTTATGGGCTGATCGAGATACACACCTCCTACATGACGTTCAGAAGACTCACGGGTGAGTGCCAGCGGGATTTTTCGGGCGGGGGCAGGTCCATCGACATCTCCTGCACCTTTCCCTATATCTCGGTTCTCGTCTACAAGTCTGACTCCTGATCCTTATCCCTTCCTTTTCCTGCCACAGGCCTAAGGAGCCATGCCAGCGAGCTCTTGTTCCAAGCCACAACGGTGCTGGTTCGCCTTGTCATCATCCCTGCACTGGTCATCTTGAGCTTCAAGAACCTCTACGAGTTGGACGTTCTGTTCAAGCTAGAGGGTGTGCCGTCCCTCACCGCCGTGCTGGGCCTCAGCTTCTTCAACGCACAGTTTTTATTGAAGAGAAAAGCGATGTTCAACTACACGGGCAAGAAGGAGTGAACGGTGTTATGTATACTTATACTTATGCCCCGACCAGAGTATCCGTCATCATTTTCTTTCTTTCCCCCACTGCTGTGCCCATCCCACTCCTGCCCCCTCCTCCTGTTAGCTGGTAGGGACGTGCAGGGAAAGCCCCCCCTCATTTCGAACCCCCGATAAGATCCCTTTCGGAGGCCCCTAGGGGCGGGAAGCAAACCTGGAAGAGCGCTTTTTTGGGGTCGCTTCTCACCCTATTTCGATCAAGAAACCCATCAAGATGGCGCAGGGGCAAGCGAGGGAGGCGGAGGGTCTCGTCAAGTACTTGAACGAATGCTGGACACCTTTCCACGCCGTACAAGTGACAGCCAGACTCCTTCGGGAGGCGGGGTTCAAGCAGCTCAAGGAGCGTGAGCGTTGGGAGGGACTCGCCCCGGGTCACAAGTACTTTTACACTAGGAACGAAAGCGCTATCGTGGCCTTCGCGGTGGGGGGAAAGTTCAAGCCTGGCAACGGTTTCAGGGTCATCGGGGCGCACACGGATAGCCCCTGCCCCAAGCTCAAGCCGGTCTCGAAGGACGTGAAGGCGGGATGCCTGATGGTCTCCGTTCAGAATTACGGCGGTGGGCTGTGGTACACTTGGTTCGACCGCGACCTCAGCGTAGCGGGGCGCGTCGTCCACAAATCGGGCGGCAAGATCAAGACATCGCTCGTTGCCGTCCGTCGTCCCATCCTTCGCGTTCCGTCGTTGGCGATTCACTTGCAACGGGGCGTGAACGACAACCTGAAGGTCAACTTTCAGCAGCACATGTCCCCCTTTCTGGCCACCAGCATCAAGAACGAGCTGAACTCAGTCGGGGATGGCGATCGCGAGAGCAAGAAGGCAAAGGGAGGCAGTGAGGCAGGCGACAAAGGCGTTCTGCAGCAGCACCCACTCCTCCTGGACATCCTTGCCAAGGAGCTCAACATCGAGCAAGCGGACATCCTGGACTTTGAGCTGCAGGTTTGTGACACCCAGCCATCCTGCATCGGGGGCGCGATGGAGGAGCTTGTGTTCAGTGGTAGGCTGGACAACCTC
>Ga0160423_10002093_pt1 | contig 16717 bp, 13 predicted proteins | sample CRUFie14St8metaG_FD_108191 | JGI IMG/M metagenome (GOLD analysis project Ga0160423, IMG submission 108191) | Marine microbial communities from the Costa Rica Dome - CRUD Field 142mm St8 metaG | ecosystem: Environmental > Aquatic > Marine > Oceanic > Photic zone | place: Costa Rica: the Eastern... | reverse complement strand
TTTTCGGGCAGACCTTCGCTGTCCTCTGCGTGCACAGCGCCCAATGGAGCGACCGCAAGAAGCATGACTGCCGTTAAAATGACGGCGCGCAGACCACCGTTTTGCTCAGCCGTAGGACTACCCATCATGAAGTATGTCGCCATCGTCCGTTATGACTATGTCGCTTGTTGGACAGGAAAACGGTTGATGTGTGGAGCGAAACGAGGTCGCCAAGAACGACCGTCAATTGGACGAATCCTTCACGTCAGGCTGAGGGAGCGGATTCTCAACATCCATCCGCTGAATTTCGCCCTTGGCCTGCAAGAATCGAACGGTAAAGGTCCACACACCCCCGATGGCTGAAACGAACACGATGAGGCTCAACGGGTTGACGAGGAGATGGTCAAACCAGCCGGGGTAGGTGGTTTCCACCGTCCAACCGGCAAGCAACATAACGCCCATAGCGACCAACGACAGCAATGTCAGAATGGTGCGGTCTGCCCGTGAGAAACCACGGTAATTTCTCGAACCCGTCACCGCTTGGGCTTGGGTTCCCATGTACGAACCCATCAGGGTGAGGAAGGCGGCCGCAAAACCAAGGGTGACGTCGCCCACAAACACCGAGGCGCTGATGCAAACCACCCAAACGGCGTCAAGCACGCGATCGATGGTGTGGTCAAGGTAATCGCCCCACCGGGTAACCTCGCCTTTGGCTCTGGCGAGCGAACCGTCCAAACCGTCGAACAACATGGCCAGAGCGATCATCAGCGCGCCGCCGATCAGCCACCAACCGCCCGATGCCTCGTCGGGCGCATACATCGCCAGCAGACCACCGGCGACGCCAAGCGGGAGGGCCATCCACGTCACGGTGGCGGGTGAAAACGCAGAAAACATCTGCAGAACCGGTTGAAGCCAAGCCTCCCAGCGACGTCGCAGTTTCTCAAGGGCCATAGGGGCACGATTTCAGAACAGGTGTTATGGTTTGTGGAGGCGAAGGCCCTCACTCCAACGATTCAACGAGCCAATCGATGGCTCCGGGCGCTTGTGCAGCAGCGGGTTGAGATGCAAGTTGGCTCGCCACCCAGTCAACGACACGCTGCACGAGAGCACCCGTTTCCAAAGCGGAGCTGTCAAGCTCGATAAGCGGGGTTTGAATCTCAAACTCAAGAATTTCAGACCAGTGTCCAGCGAGCATCTCCCACTCAACGTTGTTTTGAACCTTGATTGCTGGGTAGCCGCGCAACTCCAGCCGCTGCCTCAACGGCGAGGGGTGGCATCGCAACAACACGATGCCATCCACGTCCAAAAGGTGAGCAAGGTGACCGTCGATCAAATGAAGGCCTTCAGTAGGGGCGGACCACGCCTCGGCAAGCCGGTGAATGTCGACCGTGTTGGCACCGTCCGTCTCGTCCACCTCACCCAAGCAACGGTGTTGCTCAGCGAGTTCACGGACGGACGAAACCGTCCACCCCCGCTCCTTCATCGCCTCGCATAAACTGCTCTTGCCCGTGCCAGGCGTTCCGGAAACCGCGAGCGTCAGGGGCTTGGCCATGCTCATTCCAGGGCGTGTCTGGTCCATAAACGAAGAAGGCACAAGCGGCACTGAACAGCAAAGCCATGATAGCCAAGGGGGTGTTCAGACACCACGATAGCATGTTTGGGATGCAGGACCCCGCTCAGACATTGCACCAGATAGAACGCTACGTCCAAGAGGGAAGATTGGAACTTTCTGAAGTCATGGCCACGCAATTTTGTGACATGATGTTGGCCAACAAAAAACGCGACGCGCAACAACAGATCTTCCTGCTGAAAGGCCTCCGTTTGATGTGCGATGTTTACCTTCTGAGGGACAAAGCCGCTCAAAGCATGGCCACCATAAAACGGATGCACGGGGAACGAAAGACGCTTGAAAAAATCCTGAGGAAGCACGCAGCCGACATGCTGCAAGTGATGCAGCCCGAGCACGAAGATCACCTGCGAGCGGGCAGGCTTTACGCTGCCGCCGGCAAAGCCAGAGCGGCTTCCAAGGCGTTTGGGAAGTGCGAGAAATTGGCGCCCGGCCATCTTCTTGCCGCCGTGTGTGCCGTGGAAACGATGGCGAACAAAGCGCACACTGAGCGGCTTCTTGAAGCGATTCAACAGGCCGGGGACGTCATCCAAGCCAACGGTCGGTTCCAACTCGAACCGAAGGGTTCGGCCCCGGTCCTGCTCGACACGGTGGTCGCCACGCTTCAGCGGTGCGCCACCGCACAACCCGGCTACATCGGCAAGTGCCAGACGGCGGTGGAGCGGTTGGAAGGGCAACGGGCAGCGATCATCGCAGGCGAGCAGGCGGCAAACGCTCGTCTCCAGTCGGCCCTCGACAGTCTGCAACCAAAACACGACTACTATCAGTACGGATGATGGTAGCGAGGGATGGATTTGAACCATCGATCTCCGGGTTATGAGCCCGACGGGATATCCAGACTACCCCACCTCGCTACCCTGTGCGCCATCGTTCACCGTTTTCAAACCACCGTCCTTTCCGGGTCATCAAAACGGGTGGTTTCATGTGGTAGCAGGTGCTCCACGCATCATGCGAGCCAAAGACGGGTGGGCGATGTTGGTCGTCGTCATCTTGTGTGCAGGCTCCTTGACGGGTTGCCTCTCGGGCGAGGACGAGAGCGATGAGCGAACCCCGATTCAAATGAACGTCCATTACGATGCTACGGCCGGCACCATCACCGAACGGGTACAGAACGGGGCTGTGCTCTCTCAAAACGGGGTGGAATTGGCGTTTGATTTTGCCCGAGTGACGTCGAACGCCGGGAACATGGAAACGTTCACGCTCGACCCGGGGGACGACGTTGACGGTTCCAACAGCATCACCGTCCAAGCCAACGAACAGGCGGAAATCACCTACACCTACCAAACCCACGGTCTCTTCACGGCCTTGCTGTCGGCGACCGACGAAAACGAGAACGAAGCATCTATTGAGCTCGTCATTCGAATCGAGAAGGAGATTGATTGGACGCAATCCAGTACGGATGAACCCGACAGCATGTACCTTCCCACAACGCCAGATTGCGAGTGCAAAGGGCCGGAGCGTCTCGTCATCGACTCAACCATCGGCAATCCGAATGATTTCATTGGGGGCACACCGGTAACCGTTACCTGGCACCTGGACAACCCGGATGGGGAGGAGCAAGCATTCCACACCGAACAAATCGGAGAGGGCCAGGAGGCTTCTTGGGAACACAGCCAATACAACATCAACGACGGCACATGGGCGCTGAATGTTTCCATTGATTCAGGGAACGATTCGCTCAACCTTCACCACATCGTGCTGATCGCTTACGAAGCCGAAGAATCCCCGCCAAACCCGCTTGTCGCTGAAGCCGCGACCGAGGATTAAATTCACTTTCATTTTGGGTAAATCAAAACGAAAAGTGGACAAAACGCTAGCCTGAACCGCTGCTACCGTTCGCATTACGTATGTTTTTGGTCCGCCTTCATCGGCTCCCGTCCTTCGTCCCTTCATATACAGAAGCGCGCTGGTGAGGGTTGAAGGGATGAAGAATGCCAACAAAATCGAAGAAAAAAGCGAGTATTGAAGTTGAAAAGAATGAAGCACCTGTGGAAGAAGAGGAGGTTTCAATGACCGAAGAGGAAGAGGTCAAGGTGACCATTGAAGATCTGCCAGGCGTTGGGCCGGCGACAGCGGAAAAGTTGCGAGAAGCAGGTTTCGAAGAACTCCTTGGTTTGGCCGTGATGTCACCGGCTGACCTCGCAGAAGAAGCAGAACTTGGCGAAGCGGTCTCGGCGAAAATTATTGCGGCCGCAAAGAAAATGGCCAACATCGGCGGGTTCGTTTCAGGCGACGCTCTCCTCGAACGAAGGCGAGAAGTGCAGAAACTCTCGTCCAGGGTGCAATCCATCGATGACTTGCTCGGCGGTGGATTCGAGACCCAAGCGCTTGTTGAAGTGTACGGGGAGTTCGGGAGCGGCAAGACACAAATCGGCCACCAATTGGCCGTGAACTGCACGCTGCCGCTCGAACAAGGCGGTCTCGATGGCGACGTGTTCTACATTGACACAGAGGACACCTTTAGGCCCGAGCGAATCACGCAAATGGCACGGGGTCACGGTCTCGACCCGGATTACGTCTTGTCTCGCATCCACGTCGCTCGCGCCTACAACTCGGCTCACCAAATGCTCCTTGCAGACGAAATCAAACGGATGAGCAAAGGCCTGAACGTCAAAATGATCATCGTTGACTCGCTAACCAGCCACTTCCGAGCCGAGTTCATCGGCCGAGGCATGCTTGCTCGTCGTCAGCAAAAGCTGAACAGCCATTTGAAGGACCTGAAGAAGCTCGCCGACGTGAACAATGCGCTGGTGTTGGTGACCAACCAAGTCCATTCCAAGCCGGACGCTATGTGGGGCGACCCCACAAAACCGATCGGTGGCCACATCCTCGCTCACGCCAGCACGTTCCGTCTCTACCTTCGAAAGGCAAAGGGCGGTCGCAGAATCGCTCGCCTGGTTGACTCGCCGAACCTTCCAGACGGTGAGTGCGTGTACCAAGTGACCGAAGAAGGTCTGCGCGACTGATTCGGCTCACCGATAAAGGGCCTCAAACCACGATGCCCCGCTGTTTGTTGGGCGGCAGGTTGAAAATGTCAACACGGAAAATCTGGCCATGCGCCATTTGATTGAACGTGTCCTAGAACTGACCGAGGAAGAGCAACGAGTGGTTCACACCGAGGATGCCCCCACCATCGGCACGGAAGAAGAACTGCGAGCCTTGCTCGAATCCCTCCAACCACGGATCCGGGTCTACGGGGTTGGCGGTGCGGGTTGCAACGCCATCAATCGGCTCTTTTCCGAGAAGCTGTTTGACTCGTCGTATGTTACTGGCTACGCCATCAACACCGATGCCCAAGCCCTGTTGCAGTCGCCCATTCAAGAAAAGGTGCTCATAGGCAGAACCGCTCGTGGAAGAGGCGCCGGCGGTGACCCTACAAAAGGCGAAGCCGCTGCCTTGGAGTCCGAGCGCGTTCTTCGACGAATCACCAACGACACGCAGCTTGCCATCATAACAGCGGGCATGGGTGGTGGTTCGGGAACTGGAGCGGCCGGCCACATAGCGCGGCTTGCAAAAGCCCAAGGAGCGATGACCATTGCCGTGGTGACATACCCGTTCAAGTCCGAGGGTTCGCTAAGAAAACAAAACGCTGAATGGGGTTTGGAAAGACTGCGAGAGCATTGTGACACCATCCTTGTCATACCGAACGAACGCCTGTTGGAAATCGAAGGGGTCAAAGACTTGCCCATTGCGAGCGCGTTTCGGGTCGGCGACGAATTGCTGGTCCGCTCCATCACGGGCGTCACCGAGCTTCTGACCACCGATGGCATGGTCAACCTTGACTTTGAGGATCTCAAATCCATCGTCAATTCCGGTGCTGGCGTGGCCATGATCGGGCTTGGAAGCGCGAGGGGGCCGGGCAGAGCCGAAGCAGCAACCATGGAAGCGCTCCACTCTCCGTTGTTGGATTTGGACATGAGCGATGCTCGGGGTGCCCTCATCAACGTCGTCGGTGGCAAGAGCCTCACCCTTGGGGAGGCCGAGCGTTGCTCGCAACTCATCAAGGAACAAATTTCCACCAATGCAAAGATCATCTGGGGGGCGGCAGTCCGTGAAGAACTGGGAGACGAGTTGCGTGTCATGCTGGTGTTGACCGGAGTCAAGAGTGACCAAATCCACGGTACCACCGAAAACCGTCAGTTGCGGGCCCTTCGAAACCGGCAAATTGAGTTCATCAACTGATCAGGGCCGGGCCACGGCCCAAATCAGCACGCCAATGAGCACCACGCAAACGGCCAATATGAGGCGGTCCGTTGAGCTCACACCGTCTATGCCTTCATCGGGCGTAAGATCGCCATCGTAGCCGACGCCCGGTACGAGATGTTCGGCACTCGACCATGCGTCCCCTGTGGGAGCGTTGTTCCCGTTAACAGCGTTGCCGTAGACGACGAAATTAGCCGCACTGTCGTTGGTGGTTGGCGATCGCCAGGCAAAGGTCCAGGAACGTTGTTTTGAACCTTCGTTCGTGTGTGTCCACCCACCGTCCAACTCCTGGACGAGAGAATCGTTGCTCACCTCAATGGCCCCCTTGGTAACGAGAAGACGAAAACCGCCCTTGGAGGCGTTCTCCACCTGCGGAATCTCGCTGACCACCTCCAAGGTCAGGTTGTAGGTTTGGTTGGCTTCAAAAGCATCGGGAAGACCACTGAGCAAGACGAGGGTGGAAGCGTCTTGCGAATGGCATAAACAACCTTCGTTGGCTTCCGAACCCAGTCCGTAGGGGGAAGCGATGGCCCAGTTGCTCATCATGACGGCGAAAAACAGGACGGCCCCTGCCATCGTGCGCCGGCGGACCATGTTGTTTGCATGAAGAAGGGTGGTATGAGGCTTACTTTTTACCAAAAAACCGTGATGCAGGAAGGTTCGTGGAAAACCATGCATTAAGTACGAAGAGAATGCAATCTGCTACCATGATGGACCAGTTTGAACTCCCCGAACACGACGATGAAGACATCGACATCTACGAAGCACTCGGTCTCAACAACCCGGTTCAAACCGAGGGTAGCGCCGCCCCTGTTTACGACCCGCTCGCCGCCTTCATGGACGACGATGATGACGAACCGGTGTCGGCCGATATGTTTGTTGAGGTCGCACCGCTCACCACGGAGACCGTTGAATCGCTTCTTGCAACCCTCGCTAGGGATTTGCTGGACCACGAACGGATCAGCGCCTCACTGGCAGGGGGACGGGTGAACATGGAAAGCGTCAAGGTCGAACGAGACCGGGACGCGTATCATCTCTCGCTCATCGTTGACATGGGCGGCAAGCACATCAAACCGTTCGCCACCGTCGTCGCAGTTGAAGACACGTGGCGCCCCATGTCGGCTCCAAAAAGCCTCCACGCTCGTTGGAAACCGGTCTACGACTCGCTCTGCAAGGCGTTGACAGAAGCCCTCGCCCGACAAGGACGTCCGTCAAGCCTCTGATGGTGGATGAAGCACGACGCTCCAATCGACCTTGATAGCAGCATCCAGTGAATTTGACACGCTGCAGTACTTCTCATGACTCTTCGCCACCACACGCTCAACGAGTTTACGAGGCACATCGCCTTCAACATGGTAGACCATAGTCATAGACCTAAACACTCGCGGGCTTTCCTCGGCCCGTGTGGAATCCATTTCAACCCAAGCACCGGTAAAGACTCGGTCCTTGAGCCCGACGACGACGTCCACCAGTGAACACGCCCCAACCATTTGAAGCATAAGTTGCATGGGCGAAGGTCCCGTTTCCCAATCCATCGAAATTCGTTGGCCTGCGGCGTTGATGCCCGCCATGGTTGTCTCGCCTGTCCACTCCACGCGTCCCTGCATGGACAAGCCAAGGGCGGTTCATTCTTGAAGGAGATGCCTGTGGCCAAATTGAGCGACATGTCAGGCACGCCAATCACCATGGAAAACGGAACTCTTCACGTCCCAAACGACCCCATCATCCACTACATTGAGGGCGATGGTATCGGTGTTGACATCACGCCCGTGATGATCAACGTGGTGAGCGCTGCGGTCCGAAAGGCATACGATGGCCAAAAACAAATCGTCTGGTCCGAAGTTCTGGCTGGAGAAAAGGCCTACAACGCCACGGGCCAGTGGCTTCCACAATCAACGCTTGACGCCATGAAGTCTGGCTTGGTGTCCATCAAAGGCCCGTTAACAACGCCCGTTGGTGGCGGCATTCGGTCGTTGAACGTCGCCCTGCGCCAGAAATTGGACCTTTACGCCTGTGTTCGACCCGTTCGCTGGTACGACGGTACGCCTTCGCCGGTCAAGGCGCCTCAAGATGTTGACATGATTATTTTCCGCGAGAACAGCGAAGACGTCTACGCTGGCATCGAGTGGGAGGCCGAAAGCGATGGTGCCAAGCAAGTCATTGATTTCCTGCAAAACACGATGGGCGTGGACAAAATTCGGTTCCCCAACACCTCCGGTATCGGTATCAAACCGGTCTCAAAGGAGGGTACGGCTCGTATCGTTCGCTCAGCCATCCAATACGCCATTGACAACGACAAACCAAGCGTCACCCTCGTCCACAAAGGCAACATCATGAAATTCACCGAAGGCGGTTTCCGAGACTGGGGTTACACCTTGGCGAAGGAAGAGTTCGGTGCAAAAGAGCTCGACGGTGGCCCTTGGTGCACTCTCGAGAACCCCAACACGGGTAACACCATCGTCATCAAAGATGTCATCGCTGACGCCATGCTTCAACAAATCATCACCCGCCCTGCGGAGTACAGCGTCTTGAGCACCATGAACCTCAACGGCGACTATATCTCGGACGCCCTGGCGGCGCAAGTCGGCGGTATCGGTATTGCACCCGGCGCGAACATCAACTACGACACGGGCATCTCGATCTTCGAGGCCACGCATGGCACGGCACCAAAGTACACGGGTCAGGACAAGGTCAACCCTGGCTCCCTCGTCCTCTCCGCAGAAATGATGCTTCGCCACATGGGTTGGACCGAAGCCGCCGACCTCATTGTCAAGGGCATGGAAGGGGCGATTTCCAACAAAACCGTGACCTACGACTTTGAGCGCTTGATGGACGAGGCAACGTTGCTCTCCTGCAGCGCCTTTGGCGAGGCGATCATCAAACACATGTGAGCCGTAGCGGCCGTTCCTCGAAACCTGTATCAGGCCACCATGACGGTTTGTTTTCAGGTGTATTCAACGCCTCTGGATTTGTAATAATCATTGTCAGAGATTTTGGTCGTATTGTCTGTCGATGTTCTCGGAACTGCCACGTTCCCTTAATCCGAGAAAAAGGCCCAAACCCAATAAAATAACGGGTATTGAAAAGGCACACACCAGCACTGATTGTACCTGATTATCTACCATTTCGTTCTCACTTGGATTTTCAGGATCGTAAGAAATCATTACAGCATCGCCAACACCGTATGTTTCACAATTGTATGGAGGTTCAGAATTGAAATAGCATTCATCCTCTCCATAGAATGTTTCACCGTCGACCTGGAATATGTATTCATATTCAGTCATGGTCGAATCGGGCGAATATCGAGATGTGATCTCCCCTTCGACATCTTTCCAACTGCTTTCGGTTATGTACGTGAAGAGCAGAACGAGAACCACTGTGCCGAAAATCGCAAGCGCAACCCATACGAACGGTTCTTGTGGATGGGAGTCAGTACTTTTCCGACCATTTAACCCCTCATACTCAAAATTGCCATTGCAGTACGGGCACTCATAAGTGCCTGCTGAAACGCTATCAAGGCCTACTGTTTCAGAGCACAAAGGGCACTCCACTTCGACCATGTCTAGCTCTGTTTGACTTCATCTTATAGGGGTTGAGCCGGCGATACCCCTACAACATCCTCTCGTGAAAAAGCTGTGTTGTGAGCAACCATCTGGGAAAAAAATCAGGGATTTTTATACAGTGGGCGCAGTCAGAAAATCCGCATTATTGCGCGATGACGCCGGCGCCGATGATCCACAGCAACAACATCAGAATCATCACCACGGCAAGGGCGTTAAACACCAACGAGAACACGATGCGGAGGCCCTTCTCCTCGGTTCTGTTGTAAGGGTACAATTTGTTGACCGCTTCTTTACCACCCTTGATACCGAAGAGGGGGCGGAAGAAAGAGGCGCGTCTGGCGATTTCAAAGCAAACCATCACGCTCACAAAAACAACGATGGTGCCGATGACCATCGATACGTAATAGCCCAGTCCAATCAAGGCGAACAAGGCAATCGGGAGGAACGTCAAGTGCATATGGACAATGTAGGTGGGGTATACCGCCTCGTTGAGGTAGGCGAGCCATTTGCTGGGCTTATTGAGGAGTTTGGAGGCCCAACTGAAGATGAGTAGGCACCAAAACCATGCATGAAAGGCTTGAATCAAAGCGGCGATGGTTGGTTCAAAAGCGAAGGCAGCGTAGCCTTGTTCCACCCAACCGCCCCCGTAAATCTCAGGTGTTTCGAACACCTCGCCACCCGTGAACCAAACAACGGCCAAGACGGGCGTGATGACGGTGACGGGAAGCCTCACTCTGTCAATGGCAGGAAAGTAGTCTTCCTTGGCTGCAATCATCAGGTAGCCAAACAAGAAGTAAATCATGTAGCGTGGGAATTCCCAGTACATCCCCACCTCGCCAAATCCCCAGGGCTTGAACAAGATGGCGTTAAGCGCGAGAACGAGTGGCGGCAAGAGGAGAAGGCCCAGGCCATGACGAATGTTCAGCAACGAGCGCATTGCTCGGACGATTTTTCCGTCGGGGTTGTTGCGAACATGCGCGAAAAGAGGTGTCAACAGAACGGAGTAGATCAGGAGGTTGTAAATAAACCAAAGATGGCCGTAAGGCATGGCGTCGGACCCGGGAAAGATGCTGAAAAGAAGCGCTGTTGACTTCAACGGATAGAAGATACCGAAGAAGAGGATGTACGTGCCAAACAGGAGAGGAATGCCCAGACGGAAAAATCGCTCTTTGACATAGACGCCCCATGTTCGCCTTCGAAAAGCGAACGCTGTGCCCATGCCTGAAATGACAAACAGGGCCGCCAGTCGCCACTGATGCATGACGCCGATGACAAAGAACAAGCCAAGGTTGAACAATTCCATGCTGGCGTCCCCGCCCTCAAGCTCGTCCAATGAGAAAACGGCGTAATGAAACCAGATCAACAAACCAAACAGAATGACCCGGAGCCAGTCGATGTCGTGGCGCCGCATTGCTTTTTTTCCTGTGAATTTTTTATTTAATTCATCCCTGTGTTCCAGACCAAACGGTGGAAACCATCAACCAAAGACCGCCGCCGATGGCGCAGGGTCTGCAACGGGTCGTTACTGGTCCAAGTCTCTGAAGATGAAAGGTCAACCGGCTAGGCTTTTTGCGCCTTGAGCCAAGGTTTGAGCGAGCGGTGGTTCTTCGCAATGCTAAAGCCAAATTGCTCCTCAATGGCCCGGTCAACGAGCGTGAAGTCGCCGTCCATCGTCGCCACCAAAACCGCACCGATGTTTGGAAGCGGAAGCGAAGCGAGGTGGGTGGCCAGGCGGTAAATGTCCAGGTCGGTCGCCTCGGGGTAAATGGCCTTCCCGCTAATCTCTGTCCTGTAAGTGACCCCCCGGTACCCTTTGAGTTCGGTGAGTTCGCTAAAGACGTCGCTGTGGCGCAGAAGGAACGTGTTCAGTGTCGAAGATTCGTCGGGAACCCCTTCGAGCATGACCGAGTCGGGTGACCACGTGTTGTACTCGTTGAGCACCTCCTCAACAAGGCCCATCATGACCGCCTCGCTGAGGGTTTCACGCAATTTTCCAGCGTCCACCATGGCCGTCTTGAAGCGCGGGAAAAGGCGCTCATCTTTTGCAAATTGCTTCAATTCGCCGCGAACATCGTCTGGGATGGTCAGGAAGACACGTTTTGATGATGCGTGATGCAAGAGGATGTGATGGAAGCGATTGGCGCCGATGATGTTGAGGTTTGTCTCGAAGACCAAATCCATTTTTTGGTACATTTTCTCAACCAGGGCATCAACCAAAACGTTCGTGTCGACGATCACAAGGGGTGTTAGGGATAGGTTGTGCAGGAACCTTCGCTTGGACGTTGGGATACCGTCTTTGTACTGCGAGAACAGTGACTGCTCCACGCCGGAGAGGCGGGTGCGTGCACTGGTGGAGAACTTCGAGGAATTTTGGGCTCTCTCGAGATACATCAGCCCTTCGAAAGGACCGTGTTCGGCTGCGGATTTGGCGATTTCGTAGATTTCCTCCAAGGAAGGAGACGGGCCCTGCATCGCTTGACGGAATTGCTGTTCAAACTGCGTTCGAGAACGGCGCAGGTCGCGGCTGATGTGGGTGGACGCCGCCGTAACTCGACCGAGGAAGGGTTCGGGCGGCAGCATGTGGGCCTGCTCAAAGGGATAATTTCGCAACAGGTCGAGCTCCTCCTCGTTGAACGTGGTTCGGCTTTTCTCAACCAAGTTGCCCTCAACATCCTCTTCGGTGAAGGTTGTGCGTCGCTGGACATGTTGCCGAATCAATCGAGCAGCGGCGTTGGTGTCGGTGGTGGCCACATGACACACGCGGAGGTAGAGCTTGAACCGTTCCGTGATGGCCGTTTTCAACGACGGAACCCGCTCGAGCAGGTCAACGGCTTCAGCCCACGAAGTCGCATGTGCGTAGTGAATCAGCGACTTGCGGTACAGCGTGAGCGGGAGGGCAAGAACGAAGTCGTTGTCATCGGTTTCGGATTGCTCCTGTTCCTCACCAGATCCCGCCTTTCGTTGCTTGTTGAAGAGTTCGGCCGCCCGAGAATATTCCCGGGCCGAATTGAGTTCATCGCCGTTTGCGGCAAACAACGCCGCTCTGGCCAACGGCGCCCAAGGCGATAGTGGGTCGTGCTTTTGGTACCAAGCGACGAGGTTGGACAGGCCAAGGTCGTGCTCTACCATCAGCACGGAGTACGATTTGATGAGGCGAAGCGGCAGAACGGGGTTCTCAAGGAGTTTGTTCAACTCTTCAGCGTTTGAGGCTTTGGCCATGCCGATGTTGTAGGCTTGGATATGTCGGTTCATGCTCAACGTCAGCAGCATCGCATCAAACAGTCGACGCTCGATAAGCGTCAAGTCAAGGTCGTCGAGACTGTTGCCCATGTTGCGAATGTGGGTGTCACTCACGAAACCATCACCTGCCAAGGCACGACTGATAGGGGAGAAAGCTTTCAGGGCTGCAGTGTTCAAAACCTCACCAACAGCAGGCGTTTCTTTGTAAATGCCCTCCATCAACAACAGGAGGTGCTCTGCTAGAGGCGAGAGAACATCAGGTAGTTCAGCCCCGTGAATGGACTGGAGCGCAAGGTTTCTGCACGTGTAGATATGATCGCGGAGAGCAGCATCAAGGTTAGCGGGTGCCAAATGACTCACGAGCAAAGCGATGTAAGGGTGGGTTAGGGGTAGCATGCTGTCGGACGCAAACACGTTTGTCAGCCGAGAGATGTCGAGTTCCTGAGCCAGCAAGACCAGCGCCGTTGTGCGACCTTCTTCCCACATCGGTCCGCGAGCATCGGCCAGACGCTGTGCGGCCTTGAGCCGAAGCGCTGTGGCAAGATTTGGTTCTCCGAGAACTTGGAAAACGGCTTGGTCGTCCACGTCATCTATGAAACGCATCAGCCATGCATTGGCCCGCTCATCATCAAGAGAAACAAGAAGCGGAAGAAGGGCAGCAACATCTGATGAGGCATCGAGACGTCGCTCCTCGAGCACGTCCATTGCTTCGTCGCTCCTGCCTTCGCGCAAGAGGGCGTTCAATCGCCACCACGTCAATCGGTCCCGTCCCTCGTGAACACCGGCCGAGACGAGATGGTCAAGGCCCGTGGCGAGTTGTTCAGCGGTGCACGTTTCCGCTTCAGCTGGGGCATGCTGCCAGGCGAGGGTTCGTCGGGCGGTCGTTAACGGGTCTTCCCTATCCGAGGCGAGGAGCGTGTCCCACCGGTTGACTTCGCCCCTGCACAACTCGGTAAATTCGTCAAGCGCTTCTGCGAGATCGCTGTCCGCCTTCTGACTGGCCGTTCGTGTCTTTTTCGAGACGTCTTCACCGATGTAAATCGCCAGCAACCACGTGATGAAGGCCATGGACCCATCGAGAGCGTCAAGCGGCGCACCCAAACCGACTTTGCGTCCGCCAGAAACCTGACTTGTCGCTTTCTGAAGGGCCACTTTCGTGTCGGGGTCGTTAACACCGGCGCTGGCCAGTTTCAGGACGGTCAGAATGTCGTTTTTGTTTCGTGGATCGACCCAGAGGAAGTCCGTGTTCATGGCCGTGCTGGCCTCGACCTTGGCGGTTTTGGCTTTGGGGAACGCCAGAAATTGACCGAGAAGCGGTGTCTTCTCCCCGATGGTGTGCCAAACGGGATGAACACCCTCGACCATGCACGTCTCTCGCAACAAGTTCTCGTGTGGGTTCCACGCTTCGTCCCAGTTGTCTGCGTCCATCTGTTTGTGAACAAGGAGGGTGGCCAACTGGTACGCCGTGGTGTAAGGGGACTCATCGACAACCGTTTGAGGGTCGTGAAGCCATGCCATGTGGGTTGGACCGGATTGACGACCTGAGCGCCGCATGCGCCCACGTGGGCGGTTCATCATCGGGCGACGAGCGGTTTCTTCCTCATCGTCATCGGTTGCCGGCGGTTCTTGCTCATGAGCGGCGATGACCAGATGGGCACGGAGCGGCTTGTCGAGCATTTTCCAAGCGGATTCTCGGTTCATGAGGGAGACGCGAACAGTACCCGACCTGGGTTTTGAAAACGCTGCCTTGAGACAGGTTTCCATGTTCGTTTCGTCCAACCCGGCATCCCCTCGTTTCCTCCCATGATGGGAGCCATTTCAATCCACCGATGGACACCGATGCCCTGCAGCGGTCAAAAAACCGATGTTTGCGACGTCTTTGGAGCCGTTGAACCTCTCCATGACGCACCACGAGCTGTCAGAAATCTAGCCGAAAACCTTGCAGGTCCCAAGACGCCGATTCAAATACAGTGTTTTTTTGGAAGCGATACATGGAGGGCGCTACCGACCCTGAGATGCTCAAAGACAGGGCGTTTTTCAAGCTGGGTCTGTTCATTCACGATCACAAAGCCTCCATGATGGTGTTTGGCTTAATTTCGTGCATCCTCATGGGCAGCCTCATCACCATTGGACCCGATTGGGCCGAAGGTTTTGGAGAGGACGATGTTGAATCAATAAACGGTTTGCGATTGCTCTCGCAACGGTTTGCCACGGAAGACGACACAGGCGGGCAAGTGTTCCGATACCTCGTGTTCCACCCGACCCACAACGACACCTCAGAGGCTTGGAAAACGGCGGTCATGGCCGCCTTGGCTGAGTTCGAGGACCATCCCGACATCACCGTGAATTATTCCTGGCAAGCCGAGGAGGTGGACCGAGAGAAGGTGGTTCAGAGCGACGAAGACGGCACCTACGCCATCAACAAAATCACCATGGAAATGAGCCGAAAAGACGCCAAATCCACCATGACCGAACTTCGAGATTCGGTGGACATTGAGGACGGGTTTGAGAGTTGGATGACGGATGGCATCTTCATCGATTGGACGTTTGACGACCGAATCAAAAAGGACCTCATCAAGGCAGAAGTGGTCGCCATCCCGCTGACACTCATCATTTTGGGCCTTATTTTCGGCTCACTCATTGCAGCGATTCTGCCCATGGGCATCGGTGGAGGAACGCTTGTCGCAGCCATCGGCATGACGATTTGGCTGTCAAACGTGACGGACGTGACCGTTTACGCCACCAACATTGTCTCCCTCATCGGTATCGGTGTTTCCATCGACTACTCGCTGTTTCTCGTGAACCGGTTCAGAGAAGAATTGAGTCGCGGACACGATGTCAGAACGGCGACAGCGATGAGTTGCGCCACCGCCGGTAAAGCGGTTTTCTATTCAGGTATCACGGTCGCTATTGGCTTGATGGGCATGCTGTTTTTCGCCAACACATCCCTCCCCTCCCTTGGCATTGGTGGAACCATTGCGGTGACCATCGCCATGATTTACTCGACCATCGTCCTGCCCGCCGTGATGGCGTGGCTTGGCCCCCGCATCAACAAGTTGGAGATACCTTTCGCGTTCGATATGTCCGCCAAGGACGATGGCATGTGGGCGCGCATCGCCAAGCGCGTGATGGACAGGCCTTGGGCCGTCTTGATTCCAACCTTGGTCTTGCTTATTGGGGCCGGCCTCCCGTTCGCTTATGCTGAATTTTCCTTGTCCTCATGGAAAGCCCTCCCGCCGGACGACGAATCTCGCCTTGGTATGGAACTCATTGACGAGCAATGGCCCGACCAGGCAGCGAACACGATTTTCATCATCATCGACACCGACGGTGCCGACCCCCTCAGCGAAGTGAACCTACGTGCTCAGCATGCCTTCCTCGAGGAACTCATGAGCGACCAGCGAGTGCTCGGGGGGACGGGCGTTGGCATGCCGAGCAACATCACGGCCAACGAAACGGTGCAGTTTTGGCAAACACCAGACGAATACCTCACACCGGAACAAATCGCCGTGCGAGAGAGCCTGCGCAAGGCCTTCGTGGGCGATAACGCCACGTTCATGTCGGTTCAACTCAGGGGCGCACAAACCAACGTTGATTCACGGGAACTGGTGGAGGAAATTCGGGAGAACAGGGACGATTTCCTGGCCGATCTGACTGGCGAAAACGACCGCCTCCTTGTCGCCGGTTTCGCTGCTTACAACGCCGATAACCTCGCGGCGATTGCGGACACCTCACCCCGCGCCCTGGCGTTTATCCTTTTGGCAACCACCGCCCTGATTTTCATTCAAGTTCGCTCGGTCATCATACCCATCAAAGCCATCGCCATGAACATCCTTTCCATCTCGGCGTCCTTTGGTATGCTGGTGTGGGTGTTCCAGTGGGGCTACGGCGCCGACCTGCTGAATTTTACCGCTCAACCCATTGACTCTGGCAACCCTGTGATCATGTTTTGCATCGTGTTTGGGCTGTCGATGGACTACGAAGTGCTGATGCTCTCCCGCATTCACGAGGAATGGGAGCGCACCGGCGACAACACCCTCGCCGTGGCCAACGGGCTGCAGAAAACCGGCGGCCTCATCACCGGAGCTGCCGCCATCATGGTCGT
>Ga0160423_10002092_pt1 | contig 16718 bp, 11 predicted proteins | sample CRUFie14St8metaG_FD_108191 | JGI IMG/M metagenome (GOLD analysis project Ga0160423, IMG submission 108191) | Marine microbial communities from the Costa Rica Dome - CRUD Field 142mm St8 metaG | ecosystem: Environmental > Aquatic > Marine > Oceanic > Photic zone | place: Costa Rica: the Eastern... | reverse complement strand
TCAGAGAATTGATATTCTCGACGCATTCGGGGGATAATCCCAGTTAGAAGTTAGTTTAGTGACCAAAATTTTCCTTAAGAGAATTTCAATAGAATTGTTCCTTAAAACTCTGCGTAGATAGAATTCTGATACGTTTTTATATTTCTTTGGACAAACTCAGCACGGGTGAGATTGTTCAGTATCATCGAAGTTTGAGTCACGTTGCATTTCTAATTGTATTCCTTCTGTTAGCGTCAACACTCTCGGGTGCGACGTATGGAAGCAGCAAGAGTGGTTCCAATGTCTCAAGTGGAACGGGCAACACAGATGGTACAAGTTATGTGTTGCGAGACGATTCTAATTCAGGTACAGAATATGGAATATGGCAACTAAATGTTCCATATTATGCAGACAATGATTGTGTATATTCAAAACTTCAAATCACCTATCACAACGACCGCCCGGGGAGTTGGTTCCAAGAAAATCCGCCGGAATTATTTATTCGAGATGGTAATACAGGGTCGTATGTTTCTGCAGGGACGTTGGCTGACCACTCAAGTTCGGCAACCGTCACGAAACAACCCATCCATCTGAGTTATGTTCATCCGAACAACGGAGGATCAAGTGGTCCAAGCGGAACGGTGACCGTCAAAGTTGAAGCAACTTCCGGAGAATACGCAGAGATAGACAGTTTGGTTGCTGGAATTGACAAGGTTACCACTACCCCTCCATTGCTGTCTGGATACGGTGTCAGCACACCTTCATCCACATCATCTTGGTATGGCAGCAATACGTTTTTTGTGAATACACCGAGTGCGAGTACACCCGACTGTAAAGTCAAAAAATGGGAATATGCGTGGTCAACTTCACCATCCTCCCAAACAGGTGCAACCAGCCAACTGGGTAACGCACCCCAGTCATCAAGCAGCTCATATTCTATCACTCACCCAGACACTTGTGCTGACCCAGTATATGTCCACTTGCGCTATCAAAATCATGCCGATGTTTACTCGGATTGGACAGAAGATGGACCGTACAAATTTGACAATGACGCACCCACTGCTCAGATTACCTCGCCATCTTCAAATCAATGGAAAAACTCCATTGGCCAAATTAGTTGGCTTTCATCAGATTCATGTTCGGGTATCGCGACTCAAATCCTCAGAGTAACTGAAGGTAGCACGGATCACATTGTCCAATCATTCCCAAGTACAGCAAGCAACGACAGTGGTTTTGTTCAGTCGGACAATTATTTCGCATCTTCAACTTGTAGAGATGGTGATTATGATTTAAGATTGGATGTTGAGGACGATGCAAGTAATGAGAAGGTGGCTTATGGATCGTTCAAATTTGACAACTGTCCTCCTGCGAGCACGTCATTTAACTATCTGAACGAGTGGTATAACTCTGACTCGATCAATGTCGGATGGAGTTCCGCAGAGGATTGCTCATCTTCCGAGGAGTGTGCACGCGGCGTGAAGTACACCGTCAACACCCCCTCCACATTCTCTGGCTACAGCGGGAGCGGTACATCGCATACATTCACGAATGTTCCCGATGGCGAGCATCTAATCGAATTGGATGTCTGCGATATGTTGGACAACTGTCGAATAAGTACTGATGACATCACCTTGCGAGTGGATACGAATAGCCCGACGATGACCTTGCCAACCAAGTCCTCTATTTCCGATTGGTCAAATGATCCACATTTTTGGGTCGAAGTTAGTGCAAATGACGCTCATGCGGCCAACAAAGTCTCCGGCGTTTCAACAGAGCATCTACTAATGAGCACGAGCTCTACTGTCACCAAAACTGATTCCGGTTGGGTTGAATATAGTTGCCTTGATTCGTTTGGAAACGGTCAAGAGACGTGTGCTAAGCAACAGCGAGTCTATGATATGTCGCTGTTGGGTTCGGGTGTGTATCGCGCCTTTGTTTACGCTTCAGATGTTGCGGGCAACGAGCAAGCGATTCAGAGCAACAATCAACAACTCTACAAATTTGATTTTGATGCACCACATGGAACTCTTGATCCAATGATTAGCAATGTTCTCTCGAACGGTTACCTTGACTCTTCAACAGCGGAATTGTCGTGGTCTGCTGCTTCGGATGCTCAATCCAATTTGGAAGTTTCAGGCATCCATGGTTATGCCATCGGCATCAATGAGATGCCTGCAAACCCAGAGGTTAATGTCGTCGGAGAAAATACCGTTGAACACACGCTCTCCGGATTTCAAGACGGAGAAAACTTCGTGTGTCTTGCAGCAATAGATTTTTCTGGCAACGTTGGTGATTGGGCATGCACAGATACCTTTCAATACGATGCCACGCAATTTGACACGGACGGCGATGGCATCTCTGACGCCTCCGATAATTGCCCCAGCGTGAGCAACCCTGGTCAAAATGATGCGGATCAGGATGGTGTTGGCGATGCCTGCGAGGCCGACGCTGATGTTGATGGCTTCATTGACGATGATGACAATTGCCCCTCAACGCCAAACGTCGATCAACTTGACAGCGATTTGGATGGCGTGGGTGATGCTTGCGATGATTCAGACGGAGATGCAGTGGTTGATCGGGATGATAATTGCCCCAACATCGCAAATTCTGGGCAAGAGGATGTTGACGGAGATGGAATGGGCGATATGTGTGATGATAGTGATGGCGATGGGGTCTTTGATGCCTCTGACAACTGTAAATTCGTGAACAACACTGGTCAAGAGGATGCAGATGGTAACGGAGTCGGGGATGCTTGCGAAGGCATTGGAGACAGAGATGGCGATGGCGTGGAAGACGAACAGGATAACTGCCCAGACTCCGCTAATGCAGATCAATCTGACGCGGACAATGATGGTATTGGAGACGCTTGCGAATCGGCTACTGACACTGATGAGGATGGCATTCTTGATCAGAGTGACAATTGCCCCTTCATATCCAATGCTAATCAAGCCGATGCCGATGACGATGGGGTTGGAGATGCCTGTGAAAATACGGAGAACCTACCTCCTAGCAAGGTTGATGTCAAATCACCTGTCGATGGAGCGCATATCGCTTATCAAAACATTAACCAAGAGAGTGTTGAGTGGTGGTCTGCAAACGATGATGACACCATCGTACGTTACGCTCTTCGGTTCAATGAAGACCAATGGCGATACCATGACGACATGGATTTACTTTCTTTTGCGTTCCCTGCGCTTGAAGCCGGATCAACCAACCGTGTACAAATCTATGCGATTGATTCATTCGGGATGCAAGGCGAAACCAGTTCGGTCACGTTCATAGTTTGTGCTGTTGATGAAGTACCAAACGAAGACAGAACAACGTGTAATCCGGAGCAATCCTACGCTGAATCTTCATCTGGGCAAAGCACCCTCTTTGGCCTCATTGGATTGTTAGGTTTAATTGCGGCGATTGCAATCTCAATCATGGTTTGGAAGAGGCGGAATAGATGAAAACCATTCGTCCTCTCTTAATGGTGGCGATTTTTCTTTGCTCCTTATTTCCGCTTGACTCGATCTCAGCCAGCCAAAACTCTCCAACATTGAGGGTTCAATTGTTTGAAGCCGAATGCGGTGGTCAGGCCATATACGCTGAGGACATCATCGTGTATGATTACAATTGGATTCCGATTCTTTGGACACCAAGTAGCTACTCGACGAACGACCATCAATGGTCTACCAATCTTGCGATTGGCGAATTGTATCGTGTTGAAGCGTATTCTGAAAACATGTTAATCGCCAGCGATAGCATCACGTTGCAAAGCCAAAATACTCAATTACAATTTTGCAATGGAGATACCTCGGAACGAGTCCCCGTGAGTGTTGCGGTTTACGATAACGGTGTCCCTCAGGAGGGCGTCAGTTGCATTGTGTATGGTTACAATCATCATGCAATGCCTCAATGGGAATGGCAATCTAACAATGATCGAATCACCAACAATCAAGGTATATGTTCGTGGGATCTCTATCCGACAACTCAAAATATTGACAAGCCTCATGGTGAGAAATATAGAATCGAATTTGAATACGATGCTATCTCCTATTCCTGTGAGGGTTATCAGGTGCCGAAAAATGTCTTCTTGGGAACGTTGGTTTTCGATATCTCCTCGAATCAGAAAGATTGCAATCGCTTACTAAGCGAATATGAACTGGATATTCAAACTGGCAACTCGCCTTCCATTTGCGATCCCAACAACGATGGAGATTCCGGAGAGGATTCTACTTTCGGATTGTTTGGCAATAAAGTATCTCTTAATACAAATTATGATCGACAAGACTTCTACGGCTGTCTTGGAGGAATAGATGATGTCGATGTGTACACCTACGATTCAGAAGTTTTTGCAACCGTCACACTATACGATGAGAACGATGTTGTTCAATTCACATCTCACTCCAGTTCAATGGTTTCTGTCGGAGGGGGTGCAACAACCGAATTTGAAGTTAGATACACGACCCCCACCAACGATCATGCACAATATCGAATTGAAGTGGTCGTCGATAGCGTACGAACCAACGAATTTCTGAGCGTTACGCAACCCCGTATATTGAACATGGGTCCAAACGTGATCAACTGTATTTCAAGCGGAAAGGCATCTTTATTGTACAATGTCGCCGACCCACAAGGCCAACTTACGGGGACAGAAGTTATTGTACTTGAACAGACGATAATCAATTCAAATTTTGATGCGAATGAGAACCAAGAACATATTCTCAGCCATTGTCCGAATGGAACGAAAACCCTTGAACTTCAAACTGCTTCGGGAGAGATTCTTGATTCCCTCACCTTCCACTTCGTAACGTTCGAAATTTCAGACACCACGGACAACGTATTGTTTATCGATCAACAGGCCTCAATCTATCTCAGTCAAGCCTTGGAACCAGGAAATTGTATTTCGTTCGTTCAATTTTCACAACGCGATGCACTCAATGGTGCGGCAGGTGTTGAATCAAATGAGATTCGCACTTCAAGAACGCCTTGGACATGTGGGGCAGTGGGTGTCTATGAATGGCAATTCCAGGCGAAATTTTTGGGTTCACTTAGCAATACGCTGGTCGTTGAATACAAAACAGGCATTGGAGCTACTCCACAGTTAATTTACCGAACTGAGATATACGTCCTGCCGAGATGTAGCGAAGTACTCGAAGAAGAAGGCCTTAGTTCCGTTGAATCGTATCTCTTCATCGACTGCGAAGGTAACGAACCCGGATTGGTCGTGTATGAAGACAAAGGAGCAGGTGATCTGAGCCAAAACAAGTGGGAGATTTTGAATAAATGGGACGAAAAAGAGTACATCTTATTTTTCTCAAAAACGACGGTTATTACTGAATCGGGAGATTCATATTCGCACGTCCCTCTTCTTGTCCCAACATTAGTCTCACGATGCGAACAACTGGAAGAATCACTCACACAACTCAGAGAAATTGATCCTGGACCAGGAGGACTGTGGAATTGGGTCGATGTCGTTGGCACGGCGCCAGAATTCGCTGATTCTTTTTCAAATTATAACGAAGTGGAACAACGACTCTCCTCGACCGCAATGTCGGGCGATTGTATGGTTCAATCCGAATATCATCGATCCTTAGGCCACAGCCTCGCAGTTCTTCCTGTTATTGATGATTGGCAATCGATGGCGTTCCTCCCTGCAACCGACACCTCTACCCAACGTTTGCTTGAGTGGTGTGGGGAAGAATTGTTACGATGCGACCCTGTTACTCGAACCAACAACCATGTTCAATGGGACGGAGTGGAATGTAGTTCTTACTTGGAATACAGCATTGTTTTGACATACCAATATGACGATCCGTTAGCGGCTTCATTTCAATGGGATGGTCCAATGAGTAAATACGATCCGTCCCAACCTCAGGTTTGGTACGACCAAGCAACCGAATGTCTTGGTGTGGAACTTCTCCGGAAAGCACAATTTGAACAAAGCTTTGACATGCTATTTTTGTTGATTGATATCATCTCTGTTACAGCCACAATTGCTTCGAGCGGAGTTGGCGCACCGGTGTTCATGCTTTCTGGGATGTTCATTAAGAATGCAGCCAAAAAAGGTATGAAGGAAGGGGTGGAACAAACCGCGAAAACCACGCATAGAGTGGCGAACAAGAATCAGGTCAAGAACTCTGAATCATTAAAAGAGGAATCAACACATCTACGCAAAGCGATTGACGAGATAACCAATGAAGATGCTTTGGAGGTTGTGATAAAACTTGAGAAACCTCTCAAAATCAAGAACGGTGCCAAGTGGAACACCAAAGAACTTACCGATGAACAAATCCCCGTAATAACGCATAGGGTTAAAGAGAACATTGGAATATTGCTCCGTAAATCCAAAGGTGAAAATCCCAAAATCAACGATTTCATCAACGATTTTCTCAATAATTTCGAAGATGTCGACCAGATAGAACCCTATCTTTGGGAACTCGAGACTCTTTCAGATGCAGTAAAAAGAATCAAAATGACGGACAAGACTTCGAATGGGCTAAGGAGTTGGGATAAAGCCGCAAAGGAACCCCCAGGAAACCAACACTCGGCGGGTGAGTTCGGTGATTCCGAACCGGACTTCGTGTTTGAGAATGTGTATTTCGAGGGAACGCACTATGAGAAGCTAATCATTGAGTCAAAACTTTCAGTGCCGGGTGACAGTAACCAACTCACGAACCTGTTAAAAGCCAGCAAGGATGATAATGTTCATGTTGTGTACTATGTTAAGAAATATGATAATAAAAAAGTTGATCAACTGAAGACATATTTAGATAACCCTGGTGAGCTCCAAACCACGAAATGGTCGATGGATCTTCTCTTTCCATCCGAAAAGAAACTACTACGTTGCTCGCCCCCAGTTCTATCCAGTAAAACGAATTGCGAAGCAAAAGAGATTCCTGTCATTGCGATTACTGCATTGTCTTCAGCATTCCTCCTCCCTTCCGATTCTGAACGAGGCCGTTCAATGGATACTGAATTCTATCACATTTCTTCGACTTGTTCGGAAGAGAGTTTTCTCCTTTCCTCGTACGGTGTGATCGATGCAGGTGTGTTGTGGGCTTATGCCACACTCGATGATGAGGGCATCAAGATACATCACGAGGCTGATTGTGAAATTCTCATCGAAGGTGTGGAGTGGAGTACCGAGGTTAGGGTTGATGAAGAAAGCGGCGAAGCGGTTCCTCTTGACCAATTAGTGGCAAATCCAAAATACACGCCGACTGGCCCTATCTATTCGATTGACCAGTCGGGATCATTCCAAAATCTTCCGCCTGTTTTCAAATCACTCAATCCTTTCACCTCAACGGCAATCCTGCGGGGCGACGGGTTAGAAATTACGTCGTATTACATAGATGTCGAAGAAAATGAACAGAGAGAGGATTATCTTCGATTTAACTTTTCAAATGCTGTTTCAGATCTTGACGGGGAGTTGGAAGATTTGCAATTGCATGCAGTTGAATTAACTTCATGTGACTATCGTAACTACTTCTTTGTTCAAACGGAAGGGCTCAATCTCACCATAACTCCAATCAAAAATGCCAGTACAGATATGGTGATTGGAACTGCATCACATCAGGTTGTTCCTGAATCAGGATTCTACTGCTCAATCAGGTTGTTGGTGTACGATTCACCTTTTCCTCCAACAACGTATCCTGCTGACGCAGAATATGTTCAGGGCGTTGGAACAACAATCCTGCATGTTCGGCTCTCCGATTTCGACGGAAAGGTAGAGCAACATGCCTCCGAAACTGATGTGGGTGCAAGCAACAACCTTTCTGGCCTATTACTGGTTATGATAATTGGTGGTGGTCTTGTTTTGCTGTTGCGAAGATATGGTCGAGACTCAAACCCCTGAAGCAGATTGAGCGGTTTCGATTTCAGAACATAAAATTGGTACAAGTTGAGCGATACTCTTCGCATCGTCGAGAGCTCGATGATGAGATCCAATTGGTGTCAGTCCCCGATGTTTAAGCACCTCTTTCATGCCTGTCTTTTTGAGACCCCAGGTTTCCTTAGCGATGGCTTTGAGATTCAGATGTTCAGCGAAAATGAGATCTTCCCCCGCCCTCTCAAGTTCTCTATCAAGGAGCATCCGATCAAAGTCACCCCACGATGCGCATGTCCACAACGGGTGATTTAACCATGCTTGGAATTCCATCAGAACGTGAGGAAAAGGCTCAGCGCAGTCAATTTCTCGTTGCCTAATGCCAGTCAGGTTCTTGCAAAAATCCGAGAGTGTTGGTTGGTTTTGCGGTCGAACGAGCGAGTGAAAAATACTGAGAATCTCACCGTCCTCAAGGCGAACTTTGACAGCCCCAATTTCGATCAGTTCCATCTCATGTTCAGCCATTCGCCCACCAGCATCACAGGTTGACTCCAAGTCAACGACAATGATACAGTCATGGATTTCCACGTTTTCACCTGCATGATTGCATCAATTTGAATCGGGCTCACTTTCCTTGAGAATCTCAGCAATTTTAATCAAATCATCTTCCATGGCCGCCACTTCCTTTTCCATGGCTTCTTGTAAGTGGGCATCCATTTTTGCACAGATGTGTAGCATGCTTGAAAGAAGGGTAATCTGGTCACCTACATCAACAGATAAAAAATGCTCAAAAAGATTCGAATCCTTAAATCGAATGTTGTTGGCAAACTTGTCAACTTCGACTTCTTCGGAGTTTGAGACCTCCTTTTCTTCCTTGTTGGTCATAATCAAATCCTTGATTCACATTTTATAATCGTTCCACCGAGTTATTCTCGCAGATTGTAAATCAATTCCATCTCATGCGCAGTCATTCGTCCACCAGCATCACAGGTTGACTCTAAGTCAACGACAATGATGCAGTCATCGGTTTCCACGATGCTCCCTTATGGATGATGCGAAACGCTCCAAAAGTCCACGTTGGCCGTGGGATTCAACCGACATGCCGTGTTCTTCGATGAATGCTACGGCATCATCCATACATTCGCCTCGAGAAATCAACACCCCTGCAATCAGTGTACCCGTCCGACCCACACCTGCATGACAATGAACTGCGACCCTGTTTCCCGATTGAAGGGAGTGCTCTAAATCCTCCACGATGCCCTGGAAATCTTCCAACAACCATGCTCCAAAATCGGTTACTGGGTGATGATGAGAGATTAAACTCCCCGAATCCAACGCGGCTTGGAGGTCATGGTCGCTTCGCGCAACTGCTTCCTCCCAAGGTAACAACGTAAACACGGTGTCAATCCCTAAGGCCTGCCATTCGTTGAAGACCTCCCCCTCACGGTCGTACCGTTTGGAATTCGGCAAGCAACTTCTGCAGAGAAACTCATCTTCTCCCAAGAGGTTGCCAGAGACTTTTCTCCATTTTCCCATGTGTTTTGTATTGAATCAGCCTACATAAACACTCCCTAATCGAAGTTCGTTGTCAAGAATGAACAAGGCTATGTCGTACCGCTGGGCGCGGATGAGGGATGCCAAAGCGATGAGGATTTCATGATGTTCTGAAGCAGGGACGACTCCCCAGCGTCCACCATCTGAATCTCCATGAACAGTGAGTTAGGTAGAATACTCATACTTTGGAAATGCGGAGTAGGGAGTTATTTTAAGCCTAAATGTTCTAATTTGGTTTATGCAAAACCTTTGGTTGAAGGCAGTTCGGGTTGCGATTTTCCTTTCTGCATTGGTTTTCATACCAGTGGTTCGTGCTGAAGAAGGCATTAAGGAAACGGCAGATACTTTGGATCTGATGATCCTATCCATGGGATTGAACCTTCTCATCGCACTAACCTTACTGTGGTTCGTGATTAAATACAAAGATAATTTCGTACAAAACAGGCTTTTCTTGGCAGTTATTTCTCTGCTTTTCCTTGCAAATGGTATTCACTTTGCTTCAGAAAGTTTGGTTCTGTTGAAGGGTTCCTCGCTCTCAGACCGCTCGGTTAATTTCCTTCTCATGATGAGGGCGAGTATGGACTTTTACACCGCCACAATCTTTATGCTCATTTTCGTTCTTTTCCCTTCGCCTGTATTCACGCAACGGAAGCACATGATTTGGCTTGGAGTTACTGTTGCAACATTGTACATATTATTGCTGATTATTTTCATCTCTCAAATTGTGCCATCAACAGGTGTCATTTTGATTTCAAACATATTTATGCTTGTAGGATTTATGATCCCTATCCGGTGGTATCTGCTTTATCGAGATAGTCCAACACTGTTGGAACGAAATCATGCAGTCGCAGCTGGAATGCTGGGTATTGCCATCTTAGTTTCTCAAGGGATGTTTTCTTGGACCTCAATATTCGTGTATGGGGGCGAAACTCTTGTTGCAAGCATGGGCGGAGTCACAAACGCAGATGTTCTTGATACCGTTGCTTGGTCTGTAGTTTTCAACCACGCAAGATTTGTCATGTCGAGTATGTTCTTGCTCTACATTGTGTTCAAAGAATTAACCGTTGCAAAAGATATTGTAAGCGCACCTTTGCGTTTTGTCGCTCTTACAGTTTTCTTTGTAGGTATCCTCAATGCGTTGGTGAATGGTTTAGTTGAGGATTCCAACCTCTCTTCCCTTTGGAATTTCTTTGCAATTCGTGGGACATATGGGCTTGTTCGTCCTTTGCTCATCGTTTACCTTTTACTTAAATTCAATCTCATTGATATGGGGAACTCCGAAGTTCGAAAGGTTGCAAGACTCGTTGCCTTGGTCCTCATCAGCGTATGGGTTGCTATGGTGTTTGAAATCTTCCAAGCCTTCTTGCCTATACCTCAACTCCTGTCGGCAGCCATCATTGGCGTTGTCCTAGCCTTCCTTATTGGTTGGGAAGATCGTATGTTCGAAAATGTAGCAAAAGACTCAGAAGATTCTCAATTACACATTATTGATGAATTTGTTGAACCAGATGATGTTTCGCGATTTATCACGATGGGGCTGATTACGATGATTATCGGCTGTTTCTTAGCATTTGTGAAGACGGGGTTGCTCGTATGATGAATGAATTGTTCAAATTCAAAAAACCCGATGATGGGGAGCCCTTCTACCAAAATGAACGCCGTATGGCAGTTTTTGTTGCCACTTTCGTTCTTATCCTTATCTTCGATACAATTGTGCTTCGAACCATTGATCCCGAACGATTGGTCGAACCGGACGAGACAAGCAAAGATTGGACAATTGAAGTTTCTGTGTTCGACCAAACAGAAACAGTGAGTGAGGAATTGAGTGCAAATCAGATGATTGAGACTTCAATTGATTTGGCCCTTGCAGAACAAGAATATCTTCAATCGGTGTCAATCATTATACAATGTTCTGATGAAGATGAACCAGGTGAAGGATTCTCTGATGAAATCAATGCTCGCACGGACCTCAGTTCGGTTGATGGCATGCCAGCAGATAAGGACGAATCAGGTTCGTGTTTGGAAGGTACTGAAGATGATTTGGTTCTTACATGGACATTCTTGGAGGTCTCTTCGGTTGAATTAAATCAATCGGATAAAACACAATCTGAAGTCTTGCAATTGTTTGAATCAGGAAAAACAGGAATGGGTACTTGGAACGCTGAAGTTGAACTTCAAGTTGTTACCGCAGGCGGGATAACTGCGATTGATAACGGAGAACAAGTAACCGTTACATGGCTTATCTCGACATTTGAAATTGATCTCAAGTCGAATTGAATTGCGTAAATGCTGTTCGAATGGTTGAAGATTGACCATCCTTCAATGGGTTTAAATCCGATTGACTTGAATTCGAATTATGGCTGAATCGATGACGATTGGACTATTGAGTTTGATTGCTTTAGGGGTCTTCTTGAATTTAATCTATCAATATCTCAATGCTCAGAAAAATCAACCGCTTGATGTTAATCATCTGTCCAGTACCCTCAATATTCCAAGTGTTACCGATATCAAGACTGCTTTGGATATACCGAATACACAGAGCATCCAAGTTGCATTGAATGCGAGTCTTGCTGAGCAAAAAATTGCAGAGAAAATCGGGGCATTCGGTGAAGCTTCAAACGAATTAAAGGCGGTTGCAGATGAGTTTAATCGAAACATGCTCAAAAAATCTGAACGTGCAAAATGGGGTGAAGATGCATTACAGGATGAATTAAAGGAAATTTTTGCAGGTGTAGAGGTAAGAAAAAATGTACCTGAGATTGGGAAAACACCCGATGTCCATCTACGTCTTGATGGACGTGTTTTGTGCATTGATTCAAAGTTCGTATTGGATACATTCACCAAATATCATCAAACGCCTGAAAGTCAGAAAGCAACTCGCGAGAGGCATCTAAAAACGTTCGAAAATGATGTTCTCAAGCATGTTGAAAAAATCAAGGACGATTATGTCCAACCGGGCAAAGGAACACATCGTGTAGCATACATGTACATCCCTTCAAATTCGGTGTATGACTTTCTCATTTCGAATTTTGATGGTTTGATGCGAAAGGCTGCAGCGGATGGTGTCATTATCTGTTCACCAGTCACGTTAATCGCTAACATGCACATGCTACGAATGGCAACAATTGCTTCGAATATGTCCTCGATGCACAATGAAATTCTGGATGCACACGATCGAATCACAAAGGAATTCATTGAATTAGAAGGCGAGTGGGGTAAATTGATGAAACATGCAACCAATTTGGCTGGTAAAGTGTCGCCTGTTGCATCAAAAGTGACAACGCTCGGAGGCGAAATCGATGGTTTGAAGAATCTATCAAAATCACTCACTGCAGCTGAATCAACTGCAGAATTACCTGCTCTCAGTGAAGAAGAATCCTCTGAAGAAGAATGATAAGGATGCATAGATGATGACTTGTGTTGCACCAAAGCATTTGAATTTACTCTATGCTAGATCCAGATTTTTTGTTCTTCTTTATATCCGTTTTTCATTGTGTTTAAGTAAAACTCCTCAGAGGGTAAGGCATGTCGTACGCACCTGCTGATTATGATTTTGGAGAACCTTCGAACTACACTTTTGCTGAATCAATTACTTCTGCAAACGATGAAGCAAAGAAAATGTTTGTTGAAGCCTATGGGCACATGCTCAATTACAACCACGAACAAGCGATTGCTTGTTTCATGGCATGTACAGAACTCGATCCAAACTGCGCCATGGCATGGTGGGGCATTGCCTACTGTGTATCCTCCAACTACAACTGGTCGCCTGGGCTTGGTTCGGGATACGATCCTATTCAACAGGCCCTCAAGGTGATGGGACATTGCTCCGAACTTGAACAAGACCTCATCCGCGCGCTCTCAACACGACACTCCGAGGAGGCTCGTGATGCAGCGGATCCATCCGTTCTCAACATGGGTAACGACCCTGAACTGAACGTTGCATTCGCTGAGGCAATGGCCCCTCTCTATGAGAAGTATAAAGGCAATCTCGATGTTACGGCTATCTATGTTGAGGCATTGATGAATCTCAAGGCATGGCAACTCTGGGACAAGAATACAGCAACAGGCGAAATCACGCCAGCAGATGATAACACGCTCCTGCTTGTCAAGATCATGGAAGATGCTTTCGAGAGCAACGACGAAGCCAAGGTTCACCCTGCACTCTGCCACCTGTACTGCCACGCATTGGAACTCTCACCGTTCCCAGAGCGAGCATTGCCTGCAGCCGATGTTCTCCGAACACGCATGCCAGGTCTGGGCCACTTGGTCCACATGCCTTCGCACATCGATGCATGGGTTGGACAATGGAAGGAAGCAATCGACTGCAACATTGCTGCAGTTGAGGCTGATGATCGCTACGTTGAACTCACAGGTAACGAATCACAATTCTACAAGTTTTATCGAATGCATAACCATCACTTCGTCGTTTGGTGTGCTATGTTTGATGGCCAATACGAGACGGCTCTGAAATATGCACGTAAGGCAGTTGATACGCTCCCTGCTGGTGATGAAAACGGTGGGGTTCAATTCATGCTCGCTGGAATCATCCCGATGGGTGCCATTTTCTTGGAATCCTATGTCACCATGCCTTGGCATGTCATGATTCGATTTGGTAAGTGGGATGAGATTCTCTCTGAACCGATGTATGATGACAAGGATGTCTTCCCTGCAACCATCGCCACACAACACTACGCACGTGGTGTTGCATATGCTTCCAAGGGCATGGTTCCTGAGGCAGAAGCAGAGCAAGTCCTGTTCAAGGAAGCGTTGCAAAACCCTGCTCTTGCAGGTCGTATGATGCACAACAATTTCATGTATCAAGATCCAGCAGAAGGGCCGTCAATTCTCAACGTTAATGCTTCAATTCTTGAGGCTGAAATCGAGTACCGTCGCCAATTCCTTGCTAAGGCGGATGGAGAAGCGTACGACTTTACAGCAGCTTTCAATGAGTTACGACGTGGTGTTGACCTATCGCTCAACCTTGCTTACAATGAGCCATGGGGTCAAATGCAACCAGTTCGACACATCCTTGGTGCTCTCCTCTTTGAGCAGGGTCATGTCGAAGAAGCGGAAGAAGTCTATCGAGCAGATATTAAACTATGGAAGGACAACATGTGGGGTCTTCTCGGTCTGAAGCTCTGTCTCGAAGCCCGTGGTGATGCTCATGAAGAACTTGCAGAAGTTACTGCGCTCTTCAACGAACGCAGTTCGCGAGCGGACATTGTTCCAGCCAAGACCTGCTTCTGTGCTCAGGATGCATTGGCGAAGTCTTGCTGTGACTGATTCCCGTTCTGTTCGGCTCAATTTCTAAATAGCCGACACAGGTATTCGCGGGCATGGTGGGGGAAGTCGTTGGCGAACTCGCAATGGTAGCGTTAGGTGATGAATCGCTTGAGGAAATTGGAAACAAAGTGGAGAAGGTCACCAAGCGGTTTTCATTTTTGCGACATGTCGTAGTACCTCTCTTCATCATTGGATGGGGCATCTATTTCCTCTGGTTCTATTAATCCTCAACCTAGGCATAACTTACAAGAAGACTGAAGCGTTCGGGCTTCCTGATGGACATTGAAACTGCGGCAAACATTGGTGAAGCCGTTAGCGGTATTGCCATCTTGTTCACGCTCTTGTTCAGTCTTCGTCAAATGAAGCATTGGAACGAGAATCGACGCTATGAAATCGGTCGAGATCTTGCGGCTCACATGAACAATCCACTGGTCCATCGTGGTTTTTCCATCAGCACGGTTAAACTTCACGATGAACTCTCTCCACAAGAGTTGGCAGCACTCACTCGTGAAGAGAAAGACGCCATGAATGCCTTGATGATCGGTATGAACAACATAGGTGTTCTTGCTAAAAATGGCCACCTCTCCATGGATTTGGTGGATGATTTCTGTGGCGTCTACTTCCGTATGTTTGCAAGTCGTTGGCGACGTGTGATTCAGATTTTCATGATGGTCAACATTTCAAAGACTGATGAGCCAACGGAAGGCGTCTGGTCAGGATTGTTCTGGTTGCTCGACCGATACAATCCACTCGATGATGTTGGTTCCGTAGCATGAACCTGATAAGAAATCGTAAATATCTCTGGTTTGTCAAGGGATAACTATTTTATTCATTTCGAATAAAACACAACCATGGCAATCACAATGCAAGAAAGCCGCACAGCTAGGTTTGGTACACTTTGTACACTTTACTTTTCTCAAGGTATTCCTTGGTTCTTCGTTGCCACAGCATTGGTAACCTTCCTCGTTGATGAGAAGTCGATAACAGATGATGAGAAATTAGCACTCATTTCAATGGGTATGTTGCCCTGGATTATCGGAAAACTGTTCCTTGGCCCACTCATCGACAGATTTCAATTTAGGTCGATGGGTCGTCGACGGCCATGGGTGCTCATCTCCCAATTGGGTATGGCTGTTACAATCGCAGCGTTCCTTCTTATTGACGACCCAGCGGATGATTTGAAGATGCTTGGTTTGTTTTTCTTGATTCACAACATCTTCGCTGCTTTACAGGATGTAAGTGCTGATGCTTTGGCTGTTGAAGTTCTTCCCGAGGGTGAAATCCCACTGGCGAATGGGCTCATGTTCGTAGCCAAAGGTTTCGGTGCGATGTTTGCGGTTCTGGGATTGGGGAGTGTTTTGCTTGATTCCGGATTCCAGACTGCACTTCTCGTGCAACTCCCGGTTCTCTTCTTGATCATGATTATCCCACTCTTTGTGCTTGAAAAAGAAGGAGATAAATTCCTGCCATGGAGCAAAGGGATGGCAGACTCTACCGACACATCTGACGAAGAGGTCATGAAATTAAATGAAATCATCAGTGGATTCAAGCTTGCCGTATCTGACCCTGGACCGCGTTGGGCACTCCTGCTCTGTACAATCATGTGGATTGGCGGAGGTATGGGTACAGGATTGGGGATTATTGACTTTCAGTGGGAATTCCTCTTTGTTGAAGAGTTGGGTTGGGATGCCCAAGACTATCTCGACACCAAAGCAGTCCCAGTGTTTTTGGCAACCATGGCAGGATTCCTTGTAGGTGGATTCCTCGGATCAAAATTCGGTTCAGAGCGCGTCCTCCTTTCGGCAGTTGGTGTTGGAACACTGATGACAGTGATTTGGTCAGCAAGTCGCGGCAATTGGAGTGATCAAGGTTTCATGACAGGAATTTGGCTGTTATGGACGTTGATTTGGGCCATTGTTGGTGCAAACCTGCTTGCCTTGCTCATGTCCCTTACCACAAAGGAATTGGGAGGTACACAGTTTTCGATCTACATGACACTCATCAACGTTGGAGCGTTTACAGGAAATTACCTCTCTCCACGGTTTCTTGACATGGTCAGTGGGAATTATGCGAATCTTTTCCTCATCGG
>Ga0160423_10002090_pt1 | contig 16720 bp, 18 predicted proteins | sample CRUFie14St8metaG_FD_108191 | JGI IMG/M metagenome (GOLD analysis project Ga0160423, IMG submission 108191) | Marine microbial communities from the Costa Rica Dome - CRUD Field 142mm St8 metaG | ecosystem: Environmental > Aquatic > Marine > Oceanic > Photic zone | place: Costa Rica: the Eastern... | reverse complement strand
TTCCCAGTTAGTTCTACCGGTGGCACCGAGACCATTTGTCCTTATTGAGTCTAATAAAGGATCATAAGTTGCGTGATATAAAAACTCTTCACCTTCATTCAAATACTTCCGCCAATTTTCAAGTAGGAGTTTCATACCTTGTAGTTTCTCCATGCGTAGAGAGGTCTATCATCAAGATAGCCTAAGTCTGCATCCTTATCGTATGCTTCCTGTTCAAATCTAATTCTAAAGTATGCTTTTTCTGAATCTCTGTATTTTACCAAGCCATGTAAGAAGTCAACGAGATAAAGAAGCAAAAATCCTACAACTAGCAATTCAACGTACTGTCGATGATGGATTGTTTCATGTCGCTTTGTTCCCTCATTGAGTTCTCCCCTACAAAACACGAAAGGAAAAAGAGTGATAGCCCAAATCTCAATGACCCAACTTAACAATGCTGGGATTCTACTGTTCTCTACAAAGATTGGCTCTTTAAGTATCATTTCTATTCTCCGGTAATTTCGATTCCAGAAATGAAATAAGAGATCTCACATCTGAACCAAGCGGTGGGTGAATATCCGGGACAAAAGCATGTAATGCTTGGCACGCAGAAGCTAATAAAAGCCGAGAACTCAAAGCCAAGGCATGTCGGCAATGAGTTAGGTAAGTTTCGTTAATATCTTTAAGGTGTCCCATGCCCTATAAATAGTCTTTTGTTTTTAAAATATCAAAGTTATAGAAGCTAAAATATTATTAGTGGCGTGAGCAATCATGGGAGGCCAAATTGATCCCGTTTTTTGTCGCAAGTATCCAAACAGAACGCCTAAAGGAAATACAGCAATAATATGTAAAGTATCTAAATGGGCAATCGCAAACAAGATAGAAGTAATCACCAACACCAAATTGGGAGAAATAAACTTCTCTAAGGCCCACCATAGGACCCCTCGGAATATAAACTCTTCCATAATAGGGGCGATAATACACACGGCGACCAAAAATGTAATCAGTAGATTGCCACGACTTTGACGCAAGTTTCGGTTGATTTCTTCTAATCCCTCTGGAGTGTTGGATGGCCACATATATATCAAGAAGTTTACAAATTCTGTAGCAAGGGCGCCAACAATGATGGCCAAACAAATTGATAAGAGTATATCATATATTTTTGCAGACCTTAAAGCAAACATATTTTGCACTAACCTCAAAAACCATTTCATATTCACCTCTCTATACTATTATTATATTTCACTTTGTTGAATAAGTCAAGTATTATTTTGAATCATTTGAAATATTTTAGAAGCATAGGTATCAGTGGGAAAGGGAAACTCATCCAATATCTCTTCTGGACTCTTAGAAAGCCACACGAAACGGTCATCCGGCTCATATGAAGTAAATAAAGGAGTCTCGACCTCTCGCTCAACTGATTCAATTTTAACTGCATAATATTTGTAGACTTCAGGATTCTGGGTGTCCCTACCATTACGGGCACCTCGTATGCCAACTTCCTTCATCATATCTATGATCTTAAAGCGCGCCATTGTATCTGACACTTCAAAATCCTCTAGATCATCGGCATGGATGTGAGATATAGCTACTAGATCTTTTCTTATTCTGCCGCTCTCTTGATTGCCAAATCGTACAGAAGGATAAAAAATTACTTCTTTCACAAAGTCATCTTCTGATATTAGTTTATCGTGTTCATGCTCCATTCCGGAACGCACGTTAAACCAATCGAAGACTCTTAATGTTGGAGTTTCTTGCGGATAGCGCAAAGGAAGCCCACTAATTTTATAATCATCAAAGACGTGCAGCTTTTTGAAATTGTACTTTACCATTCTCGACGTAGACGAAACAACTTTCAAAGTATTATCTGATACACTCATGTTAGAAGCTTTGTCTGATAGTGGACATAAGCCGGCAACAGATAAAGAAACCATAAGTTGTTCCCAAAGTTGTCGCTTATTTTTTCCAATCTCACTTTCCATTTCATCGAATCTGAACGGATGTATTGGCCTGATGAATATACAGGGATAATTATGCACGTATGCATATAATAAAGCGCTCAGATTTCCTCCGAGCACTATATTATCAGCATCATACAAGTGCTTACTAAGCTTCAGTCTAGCCTCTTGGAAAGAATCTTGCTAATCTTTTCAGTCAGCAACTTATCAATATCTTTTTTTTCCGGAGTCTCTAGCAGAACTTGTCGCTTTTCGATCTCTTCCTTGATTAAGGTTTTCATTAAATTCATAAATTGTTTATTACTCATTGTTTATTCTCCATTCACAATGCCCAAAATGTGATTTTCTAATACTAAATAGGTAGTTTCTCCGTCAATAGAAACTTCTTCTATCATATGTGTTAAAACTACAGCATGTTGGCCAGCAGAAATAGGTGGGCGAACGCCGGGTGAAACAGCCTTGATATACACTTTTTCGTGATGAGGCTCGGAAGAATCGAAGGATCCTTCTGGTAGTTCGATTAAGCTCTTGGGCGAAGCTGGTCTAATGTTTCGTTCAATTAAAATATATCGGTTACAGGGTTGGAAAGTCATCTTATTACTCCTTAAGGTTATGGTATTCGTCTGATTCTAAATTTAATGATTGCGATTCTCGAAGGGCTTCTAGGTATTCTGCGGGCATCTCACAGTTTCCGCCAGCGCAAGCAGAATCTTGTTGAAAGTCGATATTGTCTTCTTTCTCGCTCATCAAGGTCCAATCAACATCTTTATATTCTTGTGATAGTTTTTCCCACATCTTCAAGTTATAAATATCTTTTAGACAATAAGTCATTTGTCTAGCATCACCGTCAAAATGACTAACAGAGAATTTAATGGCTGCTGTTACCCACTCTGTCTTAATCGGATTGAGATTGTCCATGGACTCACCCATACCCAAGAGACAATCACAGGCGGCCCACAAATCATTATTGAAAGCACTTAGGGCTGATTCAATTACTCCAGAAGCAAAAAAAGAACCGGGACCATACTCTCTCAAAATGTCATTGGGGTAAGGAACTGCACAGAAGGGAGCTTGAGGATAGTCTTTATCGCCAGAGGCGGGTAGCAAAGAAATACCTGCAAAGTATTTTCTATTAGCGAAGATATAATCTTCAATCAAATCCCACTCATCTGGGCGAACATGGATTGTGTTCGATACGTTATGACTTAGCCACGGCTGTGTGCATAAGTCTTTATTGGTACCATAGCGAACCCAATTCTGTTGCGTTAACTTAACACTTTCTAGTAACTTTGATGCATCAATTTGATTCTTTGTTTTCGCTCCTACTGGAACCTCACACAAGAAAGTGATGACCTCTGTTACGCCGTTGGGATCCCAAACAGACTGCTCTACGGCACGAGGATTGATACCCTTAAAGAATTGAACTGGATTTTCTTGAGTGTTTGCTTGCACTCGTCGGAAATAACGCTTGGCATGGTGCGGGTGAATACCTGATGCAGTCCCTAGAACACAGCTAGTAGATCCAGCCGGCTTAACACAAGTAGTGCGAGCTGCCTGATTGATTCCAATAACAGAAGCCAACTCTCGGTTTACTTCTTTTACAATCTTAGCCCCATCTCGCTGAACTTGTGGATCGAAAAGAACTTCAGGGTTATCCATCATACCTGTAATCGATACTCCTAACAGAGCCTCTCTACGTGTAATCTTTTCTGTTGTCTCTCCGACATAAGGAAAGCTGGTGTAAGCCGACTGAAGAGTTCCAATGATTGAGGCGGCTCTGCAAGCTGCAAAGAACTTTTCGGGAGTATTCGCTTTCTTGCCATTAATTTCAGTCAAGTTACAAAACTGCCAACCAGACTTACCGGTCTCATCATCTACTGGATATAAGCCAATCTCTACGCAAGGATTGAATCCCATCTCTGTACTCTCGGCCCAAACAAAGCCCGGTTCTCCAAATTCTCTAACTGAAGACATCAATTTGTTAAAGACTTCTTTTGTAGTTTTGTCTCTCACCAACAAAGCACTGTTATTTGAACGACCACGTTGAGGGTTCTCGATAAACCAATTGCCTGTCTTTGCCTTTGCCATCTCTTCGTCATCAGGCGAAAATAAAGCAATCGTTGCAGAGCGTCGGACACCACCAGAAATAACAGCATCTGCACTGTGCATGATAATGTCGTAAACATCGATGGGTCGAACTCTTGTTCTGTCACTGTCTCCCAGTCGAGTTTCTAAAACTTCTCTAATTTTCTCAATTGACCTTTCTAGTCCATCTGGTCCCGGAGCCTTGCTACCCGAAGATAATGGAGATCCAGCGGGTCGAATTTGAGAATAATCAAAAATAACTTTTTTGCCAATATAATCATCAAACTCTGGGTTTCCACCAAAGTAGCTAGTGACCAATACACCAATAGCATCTGCCCAGCCCTCAATAGTGTCTGGTACGACATACGTGATCAGCTGTCGTGGTCGGGCAACAACTGGAAGCTGCTCAACGTGGTGTTTTTGTACTGAAAAGCCTACGCCGCAACCACATAACAAAAGATACATTAGTTCTTGAAAAGCACGGACTCTATTAATGTGTCCGAAACTACAGTTATATACTCGTGCATTGTGCTTGAAAATTGGCTCTCCGCCAAATTGCAAAATTCTTTGCGATCCTAATACTTCTTTCTTCAGGACTGCGGATTTTGCCTCTTCAACAAAATCTTCGATACCTTCAATACCTTCAAACTTTTGAAGATGCATATCGAAAACCCTGTCGATCTGCTCGCTCCATGTTTCTCTCCGGTTCTTTTCCGGTAGATACTTGGCGTATTTCGCGATTCGTGTATATTCTTGTAGCATGTTAATTGACATTTATTTCTTTCCCCCGTTATTTTGTGATTTTCTGTATAATGTTACTAATTTCTTTTCTTGACGCTTCTTGGCTTCTTTCTTAACTTCCCCAATAGTCTCTCCTGTGGACGCTTCTACTCTAATAGTAACGTTTGAAGTGTCCATATAGATAGGATAGATGACACCATCGGCGCCATTCCGATTCTTGGCAATAAAGATTCGACCCGAGTTAAGAGCTTTATCTTCTGTTGTTCGCGATATTGAAAAAATAAAATCTGCGACGAAACACTTATTAAAAGCCTCACTAATTGATTCCATAGTGATGACCTCCGCATTCAATCCTGATCGATTTGTTTGGGATGCGGTCCAAACACAACATTTAAACTCCTGTGCCAAGCCTCTTAGCTGCTCATAAATAGTCTCTAACTCATGTCTTTTCTCTCTTAAAGTAGAAATAGGCCGTAATAAATCTCCATAATCTACAACAATCATGTCTGGCTTGAAGTCTCTTGCAGACAATTTCTCTAAGTGACCCTTGAGAGTGTTGACACTTGCTGACTTTGTAGGATATTCCTTTACGATCAGGTGACCATCGAGCATCTGTACTTTTTCATAAATTTCTTCTTTGAATGTTCTTAAATCATTTAAAGGAACGTTCGTGATACAACTATCGAATCTAGATGCGATGACAGTCTCTGCGAGTTCTAGAGTGTAATAAACTACATTCTTGCCATCTTTAATTGCTTCAGCCGCCAAATGAACAAGAGCCATTGACTTACCTGCGCCAGTAGGCGCTACAACAACACCAAGCTCGCCTTTCCCTAGTCCTTGGTGAGTAATGGCATCAATTTCAGGCCAGCCTGTTGTGATTGGATTCCTTGACTTAATCAAAAACCTTTGTTCAAAGTCCTTAACATAGTCATAGCCAAAGTCCGAGTTTGACCCTAAGATCAAAGCCTCGTTAATCAACTGAGAAATTTCATCAAAGGAAGAAGTTTTTAGAAGTTTAACTGACTTAAGCATAGCTTCTTTTAGTTTTTGCTTTCGGCAAAAGTCCAGTGCAGTACTCTTAATATATTCAGCGTCACTAATTTCAGTACGCGAAATGCGCGCAAAGAAATTACGGATTTGCTGCTGGACTGCTTCGCCATGATCCTTCAACTCTGTTCTCAAGATAGATGTCATAATCTTTTCAGTTGGATGACACCCATACTTTTCTTTATAATTTTGGATCAATTCTATGAAAACTTGTAAATACTTAAGTTCTAGAAAGTTTATATTCAAGACCTCAAACATCTGGTCGGCAAAAGGCCTGTCATCTAAAATAAGATGACACAAGGTTTCTTGAAAATCCTTCCCATATTGGCTAAAATTTTCTTTTGACATTCACACTCCATTTATTTATATTAACACACCACGTATGAAATGTCAAGTATTTGTTGTAAAACGTTTAAATATGGCAAACAGATCACTCAAGTCCATGTCTCCAAAGCCATCTTCATTCATGCGCTTGATGATCTCTGTTTTATTAAATAGAGGCTCGTAGTTGTCAAAGATATATTTAATTTTGTTTTTACCATCGATAGAAATAGAAGGAGAGTAAAGCTGCATTATCTTATAGTTCTCTGCGACTAGATCTTTTGCTTCGGCGATTGCCTCTAATTTTTTCAAGCCTGTATTGTTATTCTCACAAAACTCTACTAGTTTAGTAAGAGTGACGCTATCTTCTTCTGCGAAAAATGGCATTCTTTTGGCGATCGTTGCTAGTCCAACACCCTTTACTCCCGGCAAGTTGTCGGATGTATCGCCAGCAACGGCGCGGGCCAAAGCAAAGTTTGTAGGATGGATTCCATATTCTTCAATTAAGCGAGGCTTATTGATAAAAGATTTTTGAATAGGCCTGTATAAGACAGTCTCATTATCACAAAGCTGGAAGAAGTCTTTATCGCTGGAAACGATTATCTTTTGCCAGCCAGTGTATCGTGGAGATTGCACTACATACGAGATCACATCATCTGCTTCAGTGCCATCTAGCATTACTTGAATCGCTGGGGTGCAGTTCAATAATTCAATGAGACGATATTGTTGCCAAACTTTGTTCTTCATCTCTTCGTCTTCGGTTAGGTTGCGCACACCCCTGTTTAATCGGATAGGCTTGCGTCCAGCTTTATATTCTTTATTTACAATTTTACGTCTGGCGGAACCTCCGGCGCCGTCCCACGCTATAACAATTTCGTCAGGATTCATATCGCGGGCCAACTTTTGTAGAATACCAAGAAATCCTTTGTATCCGCCAATTGGCTGACCATTCGATGATAGACTGGGGTTTACAATATAAGCTCTAAAATACGCATTGAGCGCATCAACAATCATTACTCTTTTCATATTATCTCCAGAATTATAATATAGCCTATTTTTCCGAGGTTGTCAACACAAATTCCACATATCTTTTCATTATTTCTTCTTTAACTTCTGGTGATTCGGCGGAAGCGTAGTTCCAAATCCAAGTTGTTTCAATTGACTTTATTTCATTTTTAATTGAATCTATTTCTTCTTCAAAGCTTTTGATATCTTCTGAAGTGGGCGCTGGGGTGTCTACCCCAAGATCCTTCGCTATACGATATAAAGTCAACATCATGTTGTGCGAGACCGCCTCTGATGCTTCTATGAACTTTTTTTCTTTATCAAGTCTTTCAGCTTCGGGTAAATGTAAAAGCTTGTCAGGATGAGCAATAGATGCAATCTTTTTATATATGTCTTTGTTTTTCTTACTAGGTCTAGACTTTGTTTTTCTTTTGTTTTGCGGAGGTGGAGGGCCTTTTTTGTTTTTATTTCTGCTTTGCTTAATTCTCTCTACAACGCCCATCTGGACTGTCTTATTATCGTAGTCTGAATTAAAATCTTGGTTGTGTTCATCTATTACAGATTGGTGGTATTCTAGATCGGCCTCTAAAAAGTTCATCTCTTGTAGAAGCCTCTCCATTTTCATTTTAAGAAGTTTTTCGCTCATACTAACAAGTAGTGATCACAAATAGGAAAGGCCTCTAAAGAGAGGCCTTTCTGCTAGTGGCGATGAGGGCGAGGACGGGGGCGAGGACTAGGGCGAGGCCGAGGTCTAATCGTAATGTGCAAAATTGGTCGGCGGGGTCGAGGGGGGACATAGTGAGTATGCGGACGGTAGTGGGTATGAGTGTGAGTAACAGGGCGATAACTAGTAGTGTGACAATGGCCAGTGGGTACCCACCTGACTGGTTCCCAGCCATAGGGTGTATAGTATCCACCAATTGGTCGCAAAGCTTCTCTGCAAGGCTCGTGGGCCTCGCTAGTTCCAGCGAATAGTAAACCTAAAGTTAAAAAAAGTGTCTTTATCATGATTCCTCCAATAACTTAGACGCTGAATCTGTATTATTATTCGATTTAATACACACTTTTACGCTTGTCCAATACCCTGCACGATTCGCAGTTGGGGCAATCCAAATACGATGTGTTACACAATCTTGTTCAACAGGGTGTGGCAAATCTTCTAGTAAGATTGTTGCCATGACCAAAGCTACACAACTAATTAACGCACTCTTCATTTACTCATCTTCCATGTAAAAGTCTTCCGCTTTTCCAGCGCGACTATCAAATTTCATAATGACTTCTTCATCCATAATCTGATATACTCGCTGTCGGAATTTATCTTCTGCCATTTTTTCAGACCATTTAGAAGCCTGAAACTTTTCACTACTTCCATCTTCATAGATCATGGTAAACCACGCTCCTGCTTGAAGAATATTATCAGAACCTTTTACTGCCTCAAACAAAGATTCATCATCTTGAATTGATACGCTATCTCCTCCCCATAGAATGCGGAAGTTGCAGCGGCGGCCTTGAGTTCCAAATCTTGATTTTTCTAATTTTACTTTGACTTCTGAACCGATACGGAATCCATTGTCATCCAACACAAAGCTTGCTTTAGCTTTACGGCCTGTTAGCCAGATTCTAAGCGAATAAGCATAAATCATTGCTTTGCCGCCCGGAGTGACATACGGAGTCGTCATCGCCTCTGATGGAGAGCGAGTGATATTGGTCTTTAGCTGATTTAAAACCAGAAAAGTAGACTTAGTATTTGCAATAGGAACTGTTAGCTTAGACATGCCTTTGGATAAGATACGAGCTTTCATGGCCATAGAAGATTGAGGATTGAAATCTCCTTCGACATCTGAAATTGCAGGTGTCAATGCCAGAGAATCCCAAATAAACAAAATTTGATTATCTGAACCAAGCAGTTCTTCCATGGTCTCAAGCACAAACTCTACAGATGTAGCCTGAATATACAAGAGCTTTTCTAAATTACAACCTGTATTCTGTAGGAAAGCTGGATCAATTGCAGATTCCGAATCAAAATATACAACGTCCATTCCCATTTTTTGAGCGTTAGCCGCAATTTGTGCAGCCATATAAGATTTACCAGTAGCTTCTAGCCCTGCAATCTCTGTGATTTTTCCTACTGGAATTCCTGCCAGCTGTCCTCTACAAATAATAGAATCGAGCCAGCGGGATCCCGTGGGGATCCATTGAGTAACCTCTGTAGGATTAGCTTCGTTTAAGTTGTGTGCGACAACCATTCCGGCTTTCTTATTGATTAGCTTACGCATATCATCCATAGAAAGCTTTCCAGTTGAAGATTTCTTTTTAGACATTATTGCTTACTCCTCTTTGTAATAATTTGCAAACCCCATAAAAGTTGGTGCCCACAGGCCAACAAAGAGGGCAAGGCGCTGTGTTTGTTCTACATTTTCTCCGGCTGCTGCCCAAATGGCGATTGACAGAGTGATGGAAAGAAGTGTTGCAACAATGAACGAGTTAGAAATAACACGGCTTTCTTTTAAGATATTCATTTTTTCTCCTATATTAAAAAGTTGAGACACCTGTAAGCCCATGCCTCCCTGCGGCAGAACCCTAAACTACTTCTACCAATTCAATTTCGAAGTTTAGTTCTTGGCCAGCGAGAGGATGATTTAGATCAATCGTCACTGTATCCTCGGTCACTGTCTCGATGCGCCCCATCAGGCGATGACCCTCTTGAGTTGCCAAGGGGACAGGCATACCTTCGACTAGTTCCAAGTCTTCTGGGAATGCGGAGACGGGCATTTGTGTACTTGCCTCTGGATTTGTTTCTCCGTATGCCTGTTCTGGTGTTAGGGTTACTGTTTTCTTTGACCCTACGGTCATTCCTTCGACAGCACTGTCGAATCCGGCAATCATTTGACCTGCGCCTACTTGAAATTCAATTGGCGCATCTCGTTCATACGAATTGTCAAACTCTTCACCTGTAGTTAAAGTGCCACGGTAGTGGACTCGAACATTGCTACCTTTTTCTGCTGTTGTCATTTTAAAATCCTATTCGTTAAAAGTAAAGTGAGGCATCTGTAAACCCATGCCTCCCTGCGGGTGGAGTGTTCTATTGGCCAACCAGTTCATTAAAGACAGCACTTACGTCTGTAGTTCCCTCACTGGAAGAAGGCACCGAAATATCTGCTTCCGCATTCCCTCCATCAATAGAAGAAATGAAAGAATCAAGTGCTTGCTGGACTTCTTCCTTCGACTTTCGAGGAAATAGGTTATCGAATTGAGGAATATTTTCTAGCAAACGCTTACATTCTTCGTCACCACCTACAACGTCTTCACAAAGAGAACTAGTGCGTCGACGAGGGGTCAGAGTAGTCTTAGGGAAATTTGCACCGGGTGGCTTTCCATAGGTCAAGGTAAGGTCTGTACCTTCATCAACGTCTGTAATATCTCCATATTCTGGATTCAAAACCAGCTCCAAAAGAGACTCGTATGCCATCTTGCCGTATCCCCAGACGCGGATACCTTGAGCTTCTTCACCTCGAACCATGACCGGTGAAAAGAACCGCTGTCGTGGGCTTAGGTCCTTTGCCAACTTCATTGTGTCTTGGTCTTGCGTTTCATTGAATTCTTTCCAAAGTTGGTCTTTGAAATTACAGATTGGACAATCTTCTCCATGATTTTTCTTTGGACACAAGAGTCCAGATTTGTTATCAGGCCCAAGGTTGTAATGAAACCAGTAATCCTTGAACGGATCGCCGTCTGCTGTGGGAACAATTCGAATAGTCTGCGTCCCGTCAGAAGGCTTCCAGAATGAGCCTCCAGCTTTACTGTTGTTTTTTACGCTATTCAAGCGCGCACGAATCTTCGATAGGTCTAATGCCATAGTATTTTTCTCCTAATTAAGTTGTGTCGTTTGACTAAAGTCGAGATGACGAATCTTTCATCCCGCTGTTTTTGTTTCTAGTTGGATATGTGGACTTTTTTCAATAATGTACCCTAAGTCATATCCGAAATCATTTGCGTACACAGCAAATGAAATATTTAAATTTTCTTGCGATTTTGATTTTATTTGATTTTTAAGTCGTGTAAATAATTCTTCGTCGGTTTTTAACCTCTCCTCGTTTATACTATAAATATAACACTTCTCTCGGGCGTTGTCAAGGGAAAAAAACATTTTTTCTTCATCTTTGTTGATATCCAGCATTCCAAGGGAAACAATACGATGTGTAATTTTTGAATCAGGTATTTTTCCTATAACTGGAGAAGTGTTTTTAAACACGTTTACCATATGAATTGTAGAAGCGATAGTTTCATTCAGCTTATCGTAGTATCCAATAATAGGAGAACCGCCGATTACTGATTCGACTTTAGGATTAGAGACGATATACATTTGCTCAAAGATTCCACTTCTAGTATATTCTTGCAATACTCCAAAAACTAGCCTTTCTTGCATTACCTGTGTCTGACTAAGGACTGTCAAGTCTGGCTTGATGTAAAGAATTGTAATTGGGTTCTTTTTTATATTTTCCAAGATGCGTAGAGAAGCACAAGAAACTTTTCCAGAACCTCCTACAATAAACAATGTTTCTCCTTTTAAATTCTTAAAGAAAGATTTTATCTTTGGCAGAGGAGCGTTTTCATACTCTTCCGCTGTCTCACATTTATTAATATTATAACACCGTTCTCCACTGATGTCAACATTTATTTTATAAATTTTATATTGAGGATATTGTGCGAATGTATCAGCGATATTACAACCTGCCTCACCTAGTCCTACGATATTCAAAATCAGCCTCCTATTTTCTTCATCTGACCGAAATTAGATCCGACGCTTACGTTGACTAAAAACTTTCCCAGATCTGTCGTTGAAAAAATATTTACGATCTCTTTTAGTAAGTCTCTATCTTCGTTTGAGAAATCAATAACAATAGAATCGTGAATCGGAAATGCAATATGAGACTTTCTCCCTTTAAGTTTTTCCGATACCTTAACCATTTGTCTTAGTACGTTTTCTGCACATGTGCTCTGGATGATATAATTTAGTGCCGTCCTCTTTTCAGATGGTATTACCTTCGAGAAAAACGTTGTCACTTCCCCTTGAGAGTAATATTTTTGTACTATCGAACCTCTATCATAGGCTGTTTCACAAAGTTGATCCGTGCTTTCTGGATTGTAAAGCCATGCAAAAATACGCTGCTTGGCTTCTTCTCGTGATCCACGCCCCTTAAATACATTTCTTATATTCCATTCATGCATATCTTCTTGTGGTTGCGGCTTTCCTTGTAATGCCAACAATGTTCTTAATTCTGCTGCATTAAAGTCTAACTCTACATAATAATCATTTTGGGGTACCATAGCTACTCTCAATTCTTTGTCCAGAGTCAAGATAGGAAAACTATTCTTAAATGTTGTAAGGCGACCAGTTTTTGTACCAGTAATATTAAATTTGCAATATGGACTAAGTTCTTTCATTTTCTTTAGGAATCGCCGGTGCTTGACTTTTGCAAAGCTTAAATTTGCTTTATCTAGTTTTAGTTTGCGATGGCGAATAGTTTCTAGCTCTCGTGTTAAGCCTAGCAAGTAATTATAATTGTGAGGCTTTGGATATGTTTCAAAAACATGTTGACAAATAAGATCCTTGACATAGCAGAATTCTAATAAAAATTTATGAGGTACTAAGTCATAAAAACAGTTCTCATTCAGCGATACGCGGGCCGTATTAAATGACTTGATAAAAGCTTCAAACCTTTTTCTAGCTCCTTCCCAGCGGTCTCTTAGGGCCTCTGGGCATACGTCATCTAGCGACTTTCCTCCACAATAAAGCTTGGCATACTGTATGTCTTTATCTTCCAGAAATGCAGAATACGACCAAGTGTGACTGATGTCATCTGGAAGTTCTGTATTGAAATTCAAGGTGCCATTACAATATATACCGACACAATCTTTCTTGTCATCGAGAGTTTGAAATTGCAATGCTACCTCTTAATTTTTACAGTTTTAGCCAAGTACTCTTTGTAATCCGAAAATGGTTTTTCTTTAACTTCCTTGAAATATCTTCTATTTTTCGAATCGTTCAAGGAGCCTTCTTGAGCAGGGACATCAATAAATACTTTATTAATATAATCCATTGCGTGATCTTTGTCAACTATTTTTTTTATTTCTATCGAATTATTTATGATCCTATCAATTTGTGCAGGTGCAAAATCAAGACTGGACTCAATGTTTCTCAAGCGAACGTAAAATCCTAACCAGAATTCATCAGGATAATTCTGTTCAAGATCAGAAGGTAAATAATATTCTCTTTGTTCTATTCTGGTAAATAAATCATCGCCGGACTGAAATGTCTCATAGATATCCGGGCGGGATGCTATAATATTTCTGTATAGCGTGAAGGCCACGTTCTTAAAAACTTCTAAATCGTTTCGATGACAAGGGGAAAAGTCCATGTAAAAAACTGATGTTATGTTGTTTTCTGGATATCCATTTTTTGTCATGAACTGCCTCATAGCTGGAGATGACAAGTTGGCTACCAGTCTAAAAGGATAATTCTTATCAATATAAAACCCAAACCTTTTAGCACATGATTTGTAATATTCGAAGTATGGAGACCTGATGAACTCAAACTTTTCTTTATCTTCGGAAAAGTCTCTCCTTTCTAAGTCCAAAACTAAGCCAGTCGCAGATATGTCAGAGTTTTTTGATAATAAATACGCTGGTGAACTAAGAGGATTCATTTCTGCAAACTCATAGATAAAGTCTATGAACTTTGTTAAAAACTGATCGAAATTCTTAATTTCGCGGAGGCGCCTAGACTTGATATAAAAGTTAGCGAACCTACTACTAAGAAGAGACAGGGAAGCTCTATGAGCACCACGAATAGAAACAAAAGACTGTTTTACAGTGAGGTTTTCAAAAAATGGAGCATTGCGAATTTTTCCATTTATTACTGCTGTGCTGATCTCCGTTGAAAACTGGGAAAAAGCGTCTGCAACATATCTTAAAGCATATTGGTTCTTGGAGCCTTCAATTGGAACTAGACGAGAAGCATTGACTTCAATGGCATTGTAGGCAGGATCAACTCGACCGTAAAGTATATTCTCAAATTGTGTAAAATCTTTTATGACACTTTTCGTTTCTTCTTCCGAGTCGTGATGTGCATATACTTTATAAGCCAAGCGCTTATAGAACAACTCGCGAGACTTCATAGAGTTGTCAGCAACTAATGTTTCTATGCGTTTCTCAATACTATTTTCTAATTTTTTAGCCACTAATTCGCTCCTCCTGTTTTGTTAGCGATGTTGCTGCCATCTTGGCTGACTGTGGTGGAAATATCATCTGTGCCTATGCAATCTCGCGTTCCAGTAGATTCACCTCTATCGTTTCGATCGGCGCCCGGACCTCCTGATGTTTCCCATAAAGCAGTGACTCTTGTTTCAAATTTGCCAGACTCAATAAAAGAAGATACTTGTGTTACGAGATGGTATCCTCCTAAACCCATAGCACGAGATGCTGACGATTGGACAGTTGGTTTTCCCAATTTAGATCCAAAGCCAAGAGGGTTTACATAAATATACTGACCCGGGTAAAATATAGTGTTACCTATCATACTTATTTCCACATTGTAAACGTCTGCTAAGTGAGAAAGAGGGTTCCATTGATTTTCCTCTACTACTCTTTGTTCACGGAGATAAGGGAAGTTGGCTCGCTTAAAACTTATATTTTTGAGAAGCCCTCTGTCTTGACCAATTCCTAAATGGATTATTCCATTTTTTTCATCAATAACTCGGTTACCCGTCATGTTTGCAGCACTTTTGTTTTGCATATAAAACAACTTATAATGGTAAGTGTCATCTATGTCGAGCTTTCCAGCTTCAGCAAATTTAATAGGATTTGTACTATTAATGTGTTGCATGTTTAATCTAGACATTTCTAAAGTCGGAGCCATAGGTGACAGATCTTTTTTAGTAGAAACAATCCTATTCCAAATAGGATCAAAGGTATGTGCACCATTCTTGACTGCTGGAATCATAATTGTAGCATCTTTAATTTGCATTCTTGAAGCTCTTTCAGGAAAACATTGTTCACCAAGGGATCGAGTTCCAAAGTCTCGAAGACAGTCTTTGATAAAATTGTTCAAAGAGTAGGTTGTCTTTTTTTGTTTAGTTACTCGACGGGCCCAAAAGTCTCTAAAATACTCAAGAGCAACAGGAATATCTCCTATATTAACTAAGCCTTCTCTGTTGCTGGCTCCTGCAGAGTCTTTACCAATGTTTGTCACATTAATACTTCCCAATAAAATTGACATATTTTTAGTTCGAGAAGGATTGATGTAGGCATTACAATTGCCTTCAATGCTTTGGTTTGATGAGCCAAGTGCCTTATTAGCTGCGATATCTATAAGATCTCCCAGAAAGAAATAAGGTATCATCTTATCACCGTTATTGGTTGGAAGATTCCGTAATCCAACTTTTTCTAAACCTTCAGGATTAGGAGCAGAAATATTAGTTATACCTTCTAAGGCTGATGTATCAAAATTGCCGGCTTGGAAACCAGCCTCAAAACAGCCTAGCTCTCGTCCGGAGCCATCTTCATTGGTTTGTACAGAAACATCTCCGTCCAGATCAACACCCGTTACTGCTTCTACAGCAGTGTTGAAAGCGCTTCCAACTGTGGCTATCACATAGCCGGTGCGGGCGGCAACGGTGCCTACTGTGGAGTTTTCACATTCAGCATAGTCAATCGTAGAGAGGCCTCTAGAGCGTAAAACCTCACCATAGTCGGAAGCGGTTTCTCGCATTGCTTCATCTCTAAATTTCATTAGCATATCTTCTGTAACTTCCATAAGCTTATTCCCAGAGATCAATTCTAATCTAGATGCAGGAATCTCAAATACGTCATAATCGTACTCCATGAGCACATCTTTAGATAACTTACCATAATAAATTTTACCACTGGATAGTAGCTCGTCCATAATTTGCGTATTGGTATCGAATGCAAACTCTTCCTTTGAAGAAGTTATTTTTTTCTTAATCCGAGTTATCTCGTCTTCATCGCAAACAGACTTGGCATCATCTAATTTTTCATTTAACTCGCACAAGTGCGCTTTTTCTTTGAACCCAAGAAAGACGTCTGCTCTTTTATCCATAAACATGCCATCTAGGCGAGCACGATAGTTAATAGTTAAAGTAAATGTTCCATCTTGAGCGATATCAAATTCGTGTTCAACCAAGGTTAGAAACAAGGTAGCTCTCTGGCTTCTCATTCCCTTTTCTAAATCTTTCTTATTTTCATAGTCTAATATGTAATCATTGTTGTAAGCCCAGCCAACCGTTGCCTTGATCTCAAAATGCTTTGAATCATCGTTTACATTATTAAGGTTTTGCTTGTCTGCATCAGGGCCAGAGATTGCATTGTCCTCACCAGATGGGGGATCCGATCTTATTAAAAGATCTACATATCTAAAGCCTAAATGATTATAGGCAAGTAAGTCATTGAATGTTTGAAAATACAATACTAGCCTTGCAGTTACATCGCTTTTCACAGTGGCAATATTTGTACCATTATAGTCCCAATCAAAAGATTTTATGCCTACTCCTGATCTACCACCC
>Ga0160423_10002089_pt1 | contig 16721 bp, 21 predicted proteins | sample CRUFie14St8metaG_FD_108191 | JGI IMG/M metagenome (GOLD analysis project Ga0160423, IMG submission 108191) | Marine microbial communities from the Costa Rica Dome - CRUD Field 142mm St8 metaG | ecosystem: Environmental > Aquatic > Marine > Oceanic > Photic zone | place: Costa Rica: the Eastern... | reverse complement strand
GCCTGGATGTAAACATATTCGACCATTACTATTATAAATATTAAATGAACTAGCACCACCCCAGCCAGTGTAGGCAGTTCCATTTTTAAACATTTCGGCAGCACCACTATTTGTTCTTATAATTAAATCTGTATAATTTGTTTGTGTTGAATTACCAAATTCAATAATATTTGTTGTTTGTGCGCTTAAAAAATAAGCAGAATTATTATCTGATGTTTCAACATTTAAAGTTCTACCTCTAAAATAATAACCACCACTATCACCTGCTTCACCCCAATAAACATTTTTTCCAGTTTCATAATTATAAACACCTGATATTGTTGAAAACCCTGAAACATGCGGTATTCTCCAATAATCAGTTGTGGCACTTGAATCTACTTTATAAGGATAATTAGTAACATTTGTCGCATCACCACTATAACTACCAGTTGCTAAGGGTGTAAAAGTCACACCACCTGATGTAATTTTTGCTTTATCATTTCCAGCTGCTCTAAATTTAATTTCATCATTACCTGAAAAGCCAAAAAATGTATCAGCATCACCACGGTGTCTTAAATAACTATCTAAACCTATTTCACCAGCTACATCAAGCATATATGAGGGTGATGTTGTTCCTAAGCCAACTCGTAAATCAAAAGCACCACCAGCACTTGATTGCCTTAATCTAATAATCATCTTATCCTCATCATCATCCCATCTAGCACCAAACTTAATATCACCACCATAAACATCACCAGTTGCTTGTATATAAGTTCCCTCAGTACTGTTAAGGTCACGAAATCTAATTTGTGTTGAGCCATTTTGTGGATTTCTAAACTCAAGATTTATGTTATTTGTATAGTTACCTAAATATAAACTTGCATTTTCATCCAAAGTCATTAAATGTGTTATGCTTGGTGTTCCTGATGCTGCATACATTCTATAAAATGAATGATTGCCACCACTATAATATGAAGTTGTATTTGAATGAACACCGAATCCAGAAACCCAACTTGAATTATGTCCATATAATGTTATTTTATTTGGTCCTCTTTGCTCATCATTATAATCATCATTAAACCATAATCTTTGTGCAATGGTATAACTATTTGAATTATTTCCACCTAATTGACCATATATTTTTACTCCATATTGTTGTGCCTCAGCTATCTTATAGCTATCTAAATACCAAAATTGATGATTGCTTGACTTATATATTCCATGCGCCCAATAATTACCACTTAAATCAACAATTCTCAAGGCATGAGTAGTTGTGCCACCATTTGAACTACTATTTGTTGTTCCTCTTACTTGTATTGCTGATGATTGATTACTTACATAACTACTTTGTAAAACATCTAAAGTTGCATAATTATTTGGTGAAAGTGATAACCCTACTCGACCAGCAGAATTAATAAGCATGTCAGGTGTGCTTTGCATATATGCACCTACTTTGCCTGTAAAAAAATGTAACTCACCAGCACTCCAGTTTGAATCAACTCCTTGACCAGTTTTCTTTCCTATAATAACTGCATAAGAAGTATTGTAATTTGTTGAATTAGATAAATTAGAAAATGTTATGGCTGGTGAATATGTATCATTTGTGCTTGAATTATGGTATAAATTTAATCCTATTGAATTAGCTATGTCAGTATTATTTGAATTACCAGAACTTGATAATGTCAATATAGCATCTCGACCATCAGCTGACCAACCTGTGCCATTTGATGTTAATGTTCGACCTGCTTGATTTCCAAATTCATAATTTCCTGAATCACTATTTGTTAGATAGGAAAATGTACTATTGAATTTACCCATTACAGTACCACTTGATTCCAATGAAATAGTAGAACCTACAACCCACATATTTTTATAAACAGAGTTGGTTCTATCATAAGCCAATACATATCCAGTATCTACACTTGGATTATATAGTAATTCAGTACCAGCACCACTTGTAGGAGATGTAATATTTGTTGCCCTTATTGTTCCATTTACATCTAATTTTGTTGCTGGTGATATACCAATACCGACATTATGATTAAAAACTGCATCACCTGAACTATTTATAATTAATCTCGTACTGCCAGCTGATACAAAACCTAAATCATCAGTTCCATGATTATAATATAGTTGACCTCTATATGCTGCTGTACCTGTGCCATCACCAAATAAAACATATCCATAGCCAGTTGTTGATGTTGATATTTGAATTCCATTTTGTGAATCAGTCGTGTTTCCAACATGTAAATCAGTACCAGAATAAGCAACTGTAGTAGTACCAATTAAAACATTTTGAGAACTATTTATTCTTATTGCTTCACTACCACCACAATTTAACTGTATTATACTTGCTGTCGGTCCTTCTGCTGTTAAAATAAGATTACCGCCATTTCCAACTGCTGATAATGATAAGTCGCTTAAAGTTCCTGATGCTTTTATTAAAGGAGTATAAGCAGTTGATGTATTTATAAGAACTCCACTATTTGTACCCTGAACATGAAATCTTGCACTAGGATTACTTGTCATTCCAACACCTAAATTTCCTTGAAAATAGTTATCTGTCCTTGATATAAATAACCATGCAGAACCACCATAATCTCTATCGTAGAAATACATATTTTTACTATTATTTACAGAATAGTCAATACCTATTTCAATTCCAGCATTATCATTTTGTGTAAATTGTAATCTTACTCTTTTATTAGTTGTTGATGCTGTATTTAATGTTAAATATTCTACATCACCAGTATCATTAACAGTTAATCGACCACTTGTGTTATTACCACCAACTGTAACATTACCCTCACTTACAGCTAAATGTACTCTATGATTTGTACCATCATATTGAATACCATTAAAGTAATCACTACCATCCCAAATTCTATGTTTAAATACAGAACTATCATAACCTAAAAGAAAATCTGCTTGACCAAAATCTAAAATACCAGTATTACTAGAACCATTATATAATCTTAAAGTATTAGTTGTGCCAGTAATTCTTGAATTACCAAAAACATCTAGTGTAAAAGTGGGTAATCCCCCAATACCTAAATTACCAGCAAAATAATTTTTATCATTACCACCTGCTTGATATAATCCATATGAATTTGTTACAGTTGAACTTGAAAAATTATTTGCTTCTAAATATAAATTATATAAGTTAGTTAGTGTTGCACCACTTGTTACATTAGGTCCTGTATATAAGTTAAAAATATTGCTTGTTATAGTGTTAGGATATGTAGGATTATTTACAATACCAAATTGAGTTGTTGTTGCAGACAAATTTGTATTTGTTCCAGTTACTTGAAATCTTCTATCTGTTGAATCAGCAGTTGTACCAATACTAACCACCCCTGAATTACTATTATAAATTGCATTACCAGATTTAACCCAATTTGAACTTGTACTTGCACCAATATTAGCTGCTAGTTGGTCCACAGTTTGATAACCTATTGTCCCATCTGGTGATGTTCCAACATTAATTAAAACATCATATGCTAATCCTGAATTAGGTTTTGATTTTATAGAAACATTACCATCACCAGCTATTCTCATTAATTCATTTCTGCTTGTTGAACTTGTGCCAGCAAAAAAAACATGGTCATCACTTGTTGTATATGTAGAATAAACTAATGTAGAACTTTCTAATCCAAAACCATAAAATTCATAATCATTATCAGCACCTTCATACAAAACAATTTTTCTAGTTTTGACATCATTTGCAAATTGTATTGTGGGTGAAACATTGGATGCATTTAATTGTAAATTATCTTTTACATAAATATTTCCACTTCCTGATAATATATTTAGATCTTTACCAGACATAGTTTCTATAACACCATGACCTGAGCCAGTATTATAAAAATACATACCACCTGAGTTACCTACTGAATTTATAGCATAATTAAAGTTTACATTTCCATTTGCTCTTTCAATAAAAATGGATTGTAACCAACTTGTGCCATTATGAACATAAAACTCAAAGTTGTCGCCACCTCCAGTTTGAATAGCACCATAATCAGTACCCCCTTTAGCAAATCTCAAATCATTATCTGTACTTGTATCAGCTGAATCTAATCTTAAAGAATAACCATCTGAACCTCTAACAAAAGTACCTTGACCAGCTGATAAATCACCAGCAAATGTTGCTGATTGATTTGAACCATCAAGTGTTAATGTCAAAGTATTTCCAGCATTTAGTTTTAAAGTACCTGATGCTGTTATTTGACTATCTGTGTCGGTAATTAATCTTAAATCATAATCATCACTAAATGGTTTTTTCAAATCAATATGACCACCACTTGGGCCACCTATTTCCATATATCCATAACCACTTGCAGATTGTACTTCAATATGACTATCTACATTTAAACTTCCTGTAACATCCACATTACCAGCAAAGGTTGCATTGTTACCACTTATTGCAATAGGTGCATCTGTTAAGGTATCTTCATCTTGCCACATTGCTACATCATTGGCTGTACCACTCCCATCAATTGTGCCTGAATTATCAACCCAGTTTGTGCCAGTACCAGTAGAACTTAATACTTGACCACTTGTACCTGTATCACCACTAGAATCTTTTATAGCACCATCAACTTGCAAATAACCATCTATATCAACATTACTTGAAAATGCACCTGTGGTCGCATCTAATGCACCAATTACTAACTTACCCTTTGTGGTCCATGATGCTGTTGAAGATGGCTCAGAAGTGCCTAAACCTATATGAAATTCAGGAGTTGCAACTCCACTTGATGCATCATAAAACACACCAACATATTTTTCACCACTAGAATTTATTGTACCATACCAACCAATATCCATTGTATTAGCAACATTGTCTTTTGCCATTTCCATCATATTATCACCAATGGCAATAACCGTAGAATCAATAATTGTTGTTGTCCCATTAACTGTTAGATTTCCCCCTACAATTAAATGTGATCCAATTTTTGCTTCGCCAGATGTTTGAAATTGATATGTTGGTGAAACACCAATACCTAATTTTGTACCGCTTAAATATAAGGGTGAATCATTGCCTAATCCATCTGTTACAATTTTCGCTGTACTTGATAATTGATCATTATCAGATAATTTTAAAAGTGAATCGTAAGTATTTTGAACTCTTTTGCCAGTTAATGTAGTACCCATAAAATTAATTTACTACAAAAATACTAAATAAAGGTTAGTTTGTTTTTCCCTGACCTCTATACTTTTTTTTATAACCATTTTGACCTTTACTGGCATTTTTTGAATGAACATTTGGTCGTTTCTTTTTTGTTTTATACCTATGGATATAACCTGCTCTTGCCACTATTTACCTTTGATAATACTACTTGCTTTCTCTGTTGTTCGCCCTCCAAAATATGCTAACACAACAGCCATCATAACTTTTTCAAAGGTATCATTCCATGTACTACCTATGTTAAAAGGAATTGAATCAACTGAATCCAATATACCAGCAAAACTAAACACCACAATACACCACACAAGAACAAGAGGGCGCACATTTTTACTAAGCCATGAATCACTATTTGCATCTGCTTTCCATCTAGTAGATATTTCCTCCATTTCCTTATTTTGTTGCTCATATATTAATGTTTGTAATTTTATTTTATCCTCCGTAGGAATCTTTGCTTTTGTTATTTCGGCAATCGCATCTTTTGGTGATACAACACCATTTAACACTTGACCAAGTTGTGGTGATACGATACTTGCTGCACCAAATAATAATTTGCCAACAGTTGAATCTTTAAACTTTTTTTTTGGTTTGCTCATAGATAAACTCGAAAATGAATTACTAAAATTAATAAATATATATTTAACTCGCTAAAATCTTGCTCTGCATCTATTGGATAATATTCAACTCCAAATAAAATTCCATTAGGTATTAAAGCAAATCCAAAATCCATTACGCATTCGTTATATCTACATATTTAGTTTTTCCCTGATCCTTTACTGCTTTTAAAATTCTATTTCTATTATTTTCACTATCAACATAACTAATATGTAACCAGTCTGGATTATCTTCATTTCCAAATTCCCAAATCATCTGATCAAATTCTAAGTTCTCTTTTATCCAATAAAACATTTCTTTATTTGTTTTATGACCATAAATATCGTCAATATCCATTGCTTGTCCTTTCGTATGTTGACTTGAAGATTTTGATCCTAACGCCAAACAAAGATCAGGCGACCTGTACATGCTTGTAATTTTTATTGGCCCTCCAACCCATTCTCTCAATGGTTCAAAAATCTTTTCTGCTAATATTTTCATATTATTTAAAGCAGTTCCATTTGGTGTATTATCAATATTTAATCTCAATGCAGTAACCGATTTTGTCGCTTCCTTCATTGATATATGTTTACTAATCATAATTTATTAATTTGTGGTTGCCCTTCTTGATACCTGCATTTTATATCTATTGATATACTCTTGTATCTCATCAGGATCAACATTTAATTTAAATGATAAATCTGCTGCCCATTGACCTTTAGGTCTTTGGGTTTTGGTATCGTATAAAATAATTGTTGGTACTGATTTGATTTGATTTTTAATTGCTGGTGGCTGATCCTCTAATTTGACTTTTAATATTTCAACACCTTTTAATTCTCTTAGGTGTTTATAGTCATTATCAGAGTTCCATTTTGAATTAATATGTAATAAGGTCATGTCTTGAGCATTTGTAATTGCTGAAACGAATAACACAAATATTACAAAAATTAAATGTTTCATCTTCTATAAACTTTATCTTCTAATTCTTTTATTGATTGTTTGTTGTCTAAAATATCTTCTTTTAAAACCTCAGTTGATTTTTCTATTTGAATAACATTGCTTCTTATCAATTCATCTTTAAGTTTAAACTCCATTTTTTGAACAAATTCCTCACCACTAAAACCATCAATTTTATTATTCAAATCTTGAATATCACCTTGTAATGTAAACCACATGCTTGCCAGAGAAATTGTGCCAGCTATAATAATTCCGATGGTTTTCAAATCCAATTGCACGTTCGTATCTTCGCTAATTTTTGTTGCCATTGATTCCTTTTATTTTTTTTATTGTATATACTATCGTTACCACTAAAAGTGTTATTCTTAATAAATCCACTATCCAATCTGCCATTGATACAGCAAAGACAATCGAATTTATTATATATAATTTTATGTCATTCATTTGTGCCATTAACTTGTTTGTTCAACTTTATTTTTTAATTCAATTATTCCTTTTATATATGTCCCATCATTTGCATCTTCTTGTATATAATTAATGCTTTCAATCTCAGATCCATAAACATTAAAATTATTTGCACTTAAATTAAAATATCCAGATGATCTTGTTCGCAACAAAGATACAACAGAATTTACTAATAAATTTGAATCCAAATCCCCTCCAATATCTGATTGAAATTTTGTAACACACTCGATTCTTGTTATACATTCCATGTTATAAGATGAATTATTTTGATCAATTTCATTTGTGCTTAATGAATAAATCCAAATGTAAGGCGTAGCATTATTTGTTGGCACTCTATTAAATACACTTACCGTTGCAGAATTTAATGTTATATTGCCATTCAATGCAGTATAAATCTTTGCCCTAATATGATGCATTGCTTCATTCATAACTTTTCAATTTTTACAATTTTATGTTTTATATCCATGACCATTATAGCTAACGCTTCCCTAATTGAATTAAAAAAATATGGCTGAGGTGATTGATATGATGTACCAAATTCTACATATCCAGCATAATCCATTTCCGCAGCTACATAAATATTTTTTTTATCACCCCCAACATGAATTGATCTTTTTAAATCACCAGTTTTGACAGGCACTCGCCTTTGTGCAATTTTTACAGCATTGACACCAGCATTTTTAAATGAATCATAAAAATCTTTATTTGCAAAAATTTTTAACAATCTCATTTTTCTTTCAAATCTTTTTAAATCATTTTGATCAACCTGTATTTTAAAATCTTTCATTATAAACTTGTGCCAGTTATTGTAACATATTTATCAATATCACTTTCAAAAACATCATTTGCTCGATACATTCCAGTCTGATTAATTTGAAATTCGAAATCAGTATTTGTAATCTCATCAAAACTTTTTTTTCTGACTATAACCTCAACCTCTTTGTATTTTTTTCTACTCCCATCATTCATAATAAATTCACCTTTTTTTTCTTTGGCATATCCCCAAATAGTTAAATCTGTTAATGTGTTTGAGGTAAATCCCCCATAACCATCAGCACTTTTGACAAACCTATATATTTTAATTCTGTCTTTTAATTTGCCTGGGTTCATACAAACATTGATTTATAAGATGCTAAAATTTTTCTAGTTTCAGATGGCACTAAATCCTTTTTTTCAGAATCATAGTCGTTTCTATTTTCATATAAGGTTGATGCATATTGTTTTATCGCTTGTTGCAATAACTCATCATCTAATCCTGATGTTACATAGGTAACCAAAACCTTATCCGCTGGTCCATCAAGATCAATTGTAATATTATCTAAACCTAACATTGTATAATCTGATGAACTCACCGCTGTTCCATCTATTGTAACTGATGAGATACTAGCGACAGGCCCAAAAGGTAAATCAAAAATGCCATTTGTTTCTGGGACATAATATGTTCTGTTTTTTGCAACAATATCTTTTGAAATATAATTTTCACACCATATTCTTGCTTGTTTGATAATAATTGCAATCAACGAATCATCAGCACTCGTATCAATTCTAGCATAATCTTTAAAACTAGAAGATGTTACAATCTCAGATCCAGTTGTGGAATTAATTTTTATCTGTCTCATTTTGTTTCTTTAGAATCAATTTTTAATTCTTTCGTTTCCTTTTTTTGTTTGACTTCTTTTTTTGTTGTTTCAATCCAACCTCTTTTTTTCCATGACTGAATTTGCATATCATTTGCTTCAACCATTTCACCTGATTCAATATTTTTTCCATCAATTTTTAAAGGGATTAATAATTTAACTTTCATAATAATTTTTTTTGTAAAGATAAAAAAAAAGCACCATTTGGATTTTGTAATCTTAATGGCACTTTTTAATAACACTATTTATGAAACTATTGCAAAGTTATTAAAATTTTCTTTATACTTATTATAAATTGACAACCTTAAAGATTTCTGACCTTCATTTTTGATAATAAAAAATCCATTAAATTCCTCACTCCATAATGCAAAAAAATCAACATAATTAGAATCATACGTTGGTGTGCCTGTTCTTTTTAAAACTATTTGAATTGATCTTCCATGCTTATATCTTTCCGCACCCAGATACTTTACTTGGAATTTAAATAACTTGCCATTCTTTTCTAAAATACAATCATACATGCTTGAATCAAGCAATGGCATTGAAACATTAAATCCCTGTTTTATAGCTGTTGTTGCGAAATGATATTCAGCAAAACAACCTTTCTGATTACCATTCACCTAGACAAGTTAAAAAAAAAAGGGATTAAATTAATAACCCCTTTCAGAACAACTAATAAAAACAACAATCATGAAAAATTGTTTTCGTTTACGATTTTTTGAATTTCATCATATTTTTTTAATATTCTTAATTTTTTAATACCTGATATTTTTTCCCATTGTTCTACTCCTATAATCGAATATACAAAGAAATCTGTATCGTTAATTAAACTTTTATTTTTTATCATAATTATACAATACTGCTAAACCTAAAATCATAAACACTATCGCTGTTAATAAATCATTTATAAAATAAACAGATCTTATTGAAAGAGATATTAAAATAACGCCTAAATAAGCGACTAATTTTTTTTCATTTCTATTTTCCATCTATATAATCTGTAACTTTGTTCATCCCTACTTAAACCATCCCAATCGTTTAATAATGCAGGATGAGTTAATTGCTTATAATTATATTCTTTTGCTTTTCTAATTCTTTTATTGACCTTAATGGTATGTAATAATGTTGTCTTGCTTCCCATAATTATAAATTACCTCTATGTTTATCTAATACTATTTCCTCAATATATTCAGCATGTGGCTCTAATATATAAGTCATGTCGATATTCTCGATTTCTATTTTGTATATATCCACATCACCAAATGGTGCAAATTCTGGATTTACAAAATAAGAGTATGTGATCATTAATTCATGACCACAATACTCAATGCCTGTTAAATGTTTTTTAGTTGTTATCATTATCTCCATTCGTTTTTGATTAATAATTCTGAAATCATGTCAATATCTTTTTGCAATCTATTAATTTCAAATAGCATTTGCTCTCTTAAAGATTTCCAATTCGGTATGCCTTTATCTTCATCTCTAAATATTGTTTGCCATGTTCTTGTATGTTTCTCTTGTGCTTTAAGAAGTTGCTCTACAAGATGTTGTCTGTTTGATTTTGTTAAATTTTTTTCCATTTTTATTGTTTTTATTGTTTGATATTTCAAATATATAAACAATTTTTTAAATAACAAAATATTTTTTAAAATAATTAATATTTTTTTAATACTACCCCATAAAAAAAGGGGTAAATAAATACCCCTTTAATATTAATTAGCAATTAAAACTCTATTACTACGGAGTTTCTAGTGCTGTGATAGCTGTGCTAAATGTACCATCAATTATACCTAATGGTAAATAAGTAGCAAGTGCCACTCTTTCTTGGCATCTTACTGTAACAAAACCATCTCGTATGTTGGTCCCATCTTCTCTATGGAAAGAAACTGATAAGTTTTCTCTGATCCATAATTGACAAGAATTGAAATCACCAACTAAAAATGTTCCAGCACTAACTTCGTTGTTAATAATTACTGGTACACCCATAAATGATGGTTGTAGACCTTGATATACTTGATCTTTTAAATATCTTGACTGACTATCCTTTAATAGTAGGATTTTATGAAAGTCTGTTGGATTTAAAAGAATATAGTTTGGTTTATAATTAGACAACGCTAATTGGTTAATTGCAGCAACTAATACATCAAATTCATTAGCTGAATCTACTGATTGATAAAATGCACCATTAGATGATGTATCAAAATTAGTACCTGAATTATATAAACCATTTAAATTAGGTGAAGATCCATTTCCTCCTAAGATTTGATCATCTTCAACTTCTAATAATTTAGCTGGTACTCTATTAGAGATATAGCTAGTAAGTTGAGCAGTATCAGCCAACATTTCCTCAGAAATTCTAAGGTATGTACCGATTTTCTCAACATTAACAGAAGTCGCAGTCATATCAAAGTCAGTTTGACCTAGAGTTGCACCTTCCGCAGCAGCAGCAGCGCCATTTGAATATCCTGATTCTTTTACAAATCTAACAACATCAGAACCAGTAGAACCATTTGGAATGATTTGTCTCATGTTCTGAGGTCTATTTGGGTCAAATTTGAAACCAGGCACTCTATCCGCAGGTACGACTTCGCCCGTATAATCGGCATTCATTGTCATGTCCGCCTTGAGTTCGAATGCAGCCGCATTAGTATTACCCTTTACTAAGTTATCAATTGCACCTTCGTTAAGTGCTTTTGTTAAATTAGTTCTGAAATCTTTTGATTCGTTTTTTTTCTCAAACATTTTTTTGTTTTCAACTTCAAACGCATCAAATCTTTCGTTAAATTTTTTAGTCAGATTATCAATCTCAGATTTTAGAGATTCATCCGCCTGACCATTTGCACTTTCTAGTGCTTGTCCAGTTGCTTTCTCAATTTTTTCATCAATGATGTTTCCTAATTGATCCAGCTGATTTTTTACATTTTCTTCCATTTTATAGAAAATTATTTTAAATTATTCAACAAATATTTATAAACATCAAACTCCGATTTTTCTTCAACTGGCTCAGTGATTTCCTCGATCGGCTGAGTAGCATCAATGAATAAAGATTTTAGTTTGTATATTTCTGATTCAATGGCGTATCCCATTTCATCTGAGATTTCGCCCTTTCTGATTAATTTACAAAGATTATCATATCTCTTATAAATATCCTCAATGTTGGTATTACCTTTGACATCCATTATTTTTGCTTGATCATTCGCCGCTAAAGTAACAGCAGAAATTTCAAATAATTTAACTTCCTTCAATTCTCGATAATCACCTTTGTCTTGTTTGACTATCGGTAATATTCCAACACTATTTTCTGTAATTACACCTGCTTTCATCAATGCAATTACATCTTTTCCTAGTTGAGTTTTAGGCACCTCTGCAACAAACATTAACCCCTTATCATCTTCGTATAATTCTTTCATTTTGCCAATTGGTTGCATCATGTTGTGCTGATATAAATATTTAACTCTTTCACCATTTTCCTCAATGGTTTTGCGATATGCGCCCCTCATTATAACATCATCATCTGCATCTTTATTATTAAAATATGAACCATAACCTTTTACGATTGAGTTCTTTTCATCATAATCAGATAATTCGCCTAATGGTGCTGCTTTATAAATAAAACTCATAATATATTTTTTTTCAAAATTAATGATTTTTTTTGACTAGTCATTTAATAACTCATTGGCAATAAGTATGCCCCCAACAAGATTTAAATTATTATTTCCAAGTGGATTATTTTGATCACCATCTGGATAAGGAATCATTGAACATCTACAATTTATAACATTACGAGCAGATCCCTCGCCTGGTCTCATCATATTCTCACCTCCAACAATAAATGGTTTATCCATATCAACTATTTGATTATTTGCAGCGGCATGCCATTCACGCTCTTTGCCATCCATTGATGTTATCCATTGTTTTTTTAATTTTTTACCAGCATGAACACTAAATGCACTTTGTTCAATACCGAAATTTGCGGCCCTACATGATTCTGTTCTAACCAACCTTAATGCTTGAACTCGTGAATATCTTTTAAATTGTTTTCTCAATACTCTTGCCCTTTCATCTGCACCTAACGAAATAAAATTTGGATCACGATATAATCTCTGAGTAATCCTGACTAATGTTTTTTTAGCAGTTCCAGAAACTAAAACCACATTTGTCGCTGCAACTTTTCCAGCATAATATGCAAATGCCGACCTCCATGTACTCATGAACCTTTTTGGATCTGCTTTCATATTGTATTTGCTGATATTTTTCGCATACCAAACAGCAAATCTCATTGACACACTTTCGTAAATATCTTGATATATATTTTCAAAAAGTTCGTATTTAAATAATAATTGATAATCGGTTTGATTTGTTTCAATAAAATTCTTTACGCCTTTATTATATTCTCTTTCGTAATACTTGGCAATTTTAGGAGTAATTTTTTTCTCTGCTAAAGATAATTGTTTTTCATAATCATCCCTCCATTGTTTTACTGACTTTTCTAACATTATTCATTGTTTCTAATAGATTCCATTTTTTTGATTGCCCAATTAACACCACTAGTTCCGCCCCAAAGATTCCATGCTACATATCCATTGTCCTTCCATGGCGTATCTTGAAATTTAGGATCAACCGTGGCATTTTTTCTATGTCTATTAAAGGCAGCCATTCGACCAACTGTTTCAGCACTTAGTGATTCTCTAGCAGCTAAACTTGCTGCTCTTTGCCATCCAACAGCTGTACCACCTTTGACTTCATCTCTGCCATATTTATCTCGCCATTCAATCATTCTTTTAGCATTATTAGATGCACTCTGTGGATAATCATTATAACCTTCTGCTTTTTTTTGATTCTTTGAACTTAATGGATGCTCACTTGGAAATAAATCTGTATCGTGTTTTCCTGACCTAAACTTGCCATTTTTTAAAGCGTAAAGAAAACTATTCACGCGAGCATATGCCCATTGATCTGCATTATTAACACTTGGTCTGACACTTTGTGGATTGGTATTATAAGCACCAACACCTCTTTTAAATACTTTTTTTAATGTACCTAATGAGGTTTTTTTCCAACTTACTGAAACTGATTTGTTATGATCTTCGACTTTTTTTTTTAAACCCTTTTCAACAGCAGCAGAAACTTGTTTGTTATTTCTCATTGCTTCCATATATTCCTCATGACTATCAAAAGGCATATATAATGTTTCACCATCAACTTCATGCTCATGCGAACCCTCACCACCTAATTCTCTTGCTCTTTCCTCCGCTTCATCTCTTGTTGTAAAATTATCTGGCCTTCCAACAACCTCATATTTGACTAACATTTTTTCAATATCATCATCAGATTCTTGTTTTGGTGGTTGTGGATCAGGCATTTCAACATCTTCACCGCTTATTGGAAGTAAATTAGCTGGTATATAAAAATCATTTAATGAATCATTATCTTCAACAGCGTAACTCATTGCTTCTCGTTTTTCATTTGGAGTAATCCACCATGAAGCACTCATCTGTGCCACTACCTTATCCATTTCCTCTTGTAATTCTGGAATTACTGAAAAATCAAAATCAATAAATAAATTTTCACCAAATTTAGGTGCCAACCATCTATTTAACTCATCTCGTATTTTTAATAACTCAGGGATTACAGCATTTTGATATAATGATTTTTTTGCTTCTTTAACATTATTATATGTGCTAGATTCTGTGTTATTCAATAATACAGCAGGGACAGCATATATATTACAAAGATCTTTTATTGATGCATTATACTGCTCAATTAAACTTAAATCACTTGCATTTAATCCGAAATTAACCCATGATAATTTTTTTGGGGTAATAATAACATCACCAGCATTTGATGAACCCTGAAAATTTTGCCTAAATTTATCTTTTAACTGCTGTGCTTGAACTTCATTTAAATCACCTTCCTCAGACATTAAAACACCTCTAGCTGTTTGATTTTGTAAATATTTTACGCCTGTTTCAACAGATTCATTATTTGTTGTCATTGACCTTAAACCTGCTTTTAATGGTGATTGACCATATAAATGCGAACCTGATCCATCGTAAAAAGGATTGAAATCTTTTATATGGCATATTTCATTTGCAGGAATTTTATAAACACCATTATATTCAATTTGATATTCTTTTACTGGCTCCATAATACCCCCAGAAACTATTTCAACAACTTGACTTGGCATTACATACATTTCCTTTACTTTTCCTAAATTCTCACCAGTACTAGGCCCAATGCCATATATATATCTGTTACCTGTCAATTTACCAAACGCAATTAACTCAGATATAAATGATGCGTAACTTTGTGCAGGATTTGGTCGATCCAATAATTTATCTAAATCAGTATGCTCCATTTCCATTAAAGCATGTTTTCTAATTCTATTTGCTTTCATCAATACTGAGGCATCAAATGTGCCACTTGTAATTGATTTATATCTTTTCAACTCGGTATCGCTAACTTTTTTATATACTCTAATTGGAATTGTTGATGCCGCTTTTGTTATTATATTTATTATTGAATAAACAGTTGCATTTTTTCTATACCCCTCATTGATGTATGTATCATCATTATCAGGATTCCACAAAACATTTTGACCTAAATAATTATATATTGCTCGGTTATATTCTTGCGCAGTTTGTTGTGTATTTTTTACTATTAGATTTCTGAATCTATCGAACCATGAAGCCATTGATTAAATTTTTTTGTAAAAATACAAAATATTAAATTCTTATATTATACAACAAAAAAATCATTTCTATTTTTATATTTTGAATATACACAATAACGCAGCGAATCCATGAGATGATTCATTCGATCAACTGGTTTATTAATAATTGTGCCATCTTTTAATTCCTCCCATAAATAACTCATTTGCTCTTTTTGTAAATTTTTAGATTCTAATGATCCAATAATTTGAAACTCTTTTAATAATGAAATACCAGCATTGATTGATCCCTGACCTTTTATTGCAGGTTTTGCCCATACATCCATTTGCCTAAGTTCTTCGATACTCTTTGGCTCTGCTGAATCGCAATAACATAATTTTTCATTTAAATTATTTTCTTTTAAAAAATTGGCAAGATCTCTATTTGTCATTCCTTTTTTATATAACCATTCATGAACAAATAATTTATCGCCCACTTTACCAACTTCACAAATTGCTGCGACATCCTGAGAATAACCAAAATCAATACCAACAATTGTATCATCAAATTCTGGAAATTCATTTTTAGGGATATATTGCCAATTCATAAATATTTGCCTATCATTAAAAACTGCTCTCTGTCCCTCACCATACACTCGCCAATAATCTGGATCTCTTTCTTTTATTCTTTCTATTTCATCAACTAATTCTTTAGGCAAAAATTTATTATCCTTATATGTAGAAATAAATGTTTCTGCATCATCTCTTTCCATTAAATCATAAATCCAATGAATAGGATCAGAAGGATTAAAATCAATTAAAATATGACCTCTTGTTCTCATTGCTAATTGTCTATAATCTTCAAATAATAATTCATTCCCCTCATTTAACCAGAGTATATCTCTGGATGAACCTCTAATTTTTTGAGCATCATCAGCACTAAAAAATTCTAAAGTATGGCCATTATATTCAAAAACATTTTCTGACCTATTATGAACCCCATGCCAATACATACCTAAATTTTTAGATATATGTAAAAAATCTCTGATAACTGATCTTTTCAACGCTGGTAAAGTTTTTCTGACTATTGATATTGTCAAAGGATCTTTTTGAGTTGTCATGAGATACAAACAATATTGTTGCAAACTCCAACTTTTACCGCTCCTAGTACCGCCCTGAAATATTTTTAATCTTGACTTTGAATTAACCGCTTGATAAAATTGTTTATTACAAAATTCTTTTATTCTTTGTC
>Ga0160423_10002088_pt1 | contig 16729 bp, 32 predicted proteins | sample CRUFie14St8metaG_FD_108191 | JGI IMG/M metagenome (GOLD analysis project Ga0160423, IMG submission 108191) | Marine microbial communities from the Costa Rica Dome - CRUD Field 142mm St8 metaG | ecosystem: Environmental > Aquatic > Marine > Oceanic > Photic zone | place: Costa Rica: the Eastern... | reverse complement strand
TTTGTTTGACTGTTAGATGAAAAGTAATCCTCTGATAGTTCGTCTTGTGTTTCTTCCATTTGATTTTGTATTTCAGCAGAAAGATTAGTACTATTCATATTCAATGATGACTCAATTTTTGTGTTCTGAAAACTTGAAGCATTTGGTGATGCAGATGAGCTCATCACACTTGTTGTACTTGTTGTTCCAAGTATTGCCTCACTTGATACAGGACTTGAAGCTGGATTTGCAAACATCACAACTCCTGTTGCAGAGGAGGAACTTGAACTTAATCCAGAGGTCGTACTTGTTCTTGCATTTGATAATGTTGCATTGACAGTTTGCTGTAATGTAAGAGAGGCATAGTCCAATGCATTACTTTCAAGTCCACTTACTAAACTATTTGTAAATGAAAGAGAGTCGGACACAGCAGAGTTTGGAGATGATGTTTCTGGTGATGACCTTACAGCATTTGGTCTTGATAAAATTACTTCAAGTGGAGTGTCGATTATTTCTTCTTCAAAAAAGGTTTCTCTCGTTTCATAAGGGTCACGAATCATTTCAAAATCGTCAATAATCATTTCTTCGTCAAGAAAGAATTGCTCCTCTATAGTTTCTTCTGGAAGCTCCTCGAAAAATTCTTCTTCTGTTTGTCCATCAAAAACCTCACAGCAATCAAAATCAAATTCTTCTTCAATAAAGAAATCTTCTTCAATAAAGAAATCCTCCTCCTCATAGTAAATAGGTTCAATGTAACTTGTGTACGCACTACAATTAAAATCACTAAAAGTAATTGAAGAACAATAGAGTGCAGTATCATAGCCTGGACATGAAGGATTGTTTAGAGGGTCTGAACAGTCTAGGGTATCAACAGATAGAGAGAAGTCAACATCATTTGTGTAACTTGTAGTATTTGTATCATCATAGAAAAGAAACTGCTCATACTCTCCAGCAGATATATCTCCTGTATATCCGATTGTAAAATCGTGTGATCTTATGTCTATTTTGTCGTATCTAAATTCAAAGGAGCTATCTGAAAAGAGTTCGACTTCAAATGTACTTTTATAGTTACTGTTACGATACTCAGAGACACCATACCAACCAACAATATAAGAGTCACCAAAGGACTCAACATAAGGATTTGTTGTTCCCTTATTGACTTTATTACTACTGTTAAGGTTTACAAGGTCAGTCCAGAGAGGCATCAAAAGATAGTCATAGGTAGATGAAGTTTGCGTACTCAAGTCTCTCCCACGACAACAATAAGAGCTCGTTACTGTAGTATTACTATCTTTTAATTGTAGGACACCATTTTGATAGACATTCATTTCGTCAAAACTTTGACCATATAAGTCAAAAGTGAACGGAAGATTGACACCTGTATAAGAGTCATCTGCAATGTTTAGAGCTGTTCCTGATTCCGATATGTCAGTAAGAGGAGTTAATCCTACTTCAAATTCTTGTGCAATACTCTCACTTATAGTAAGTGCAAACACAAGTCCAAAAAGTATTCCGATTGCTTTCTCAAGATAAATCATTATCTACACACTTTTCTTTTCTTTTTGTCATTACGACATTTCTTTTTTCTTTTATCATAATCAGGTCTTTCTTCCTCATTCTCAGACCAAGCAACCTTTGCTTCGTTTCCAATCTTACCTTTATACGGACAAGGAGTACCAGCCATCTCCATCGCTTGAAAGACTCTTACGTCTTGACAAAGTATACTTACAGCTGCAACCTTCATACCCATATCATACATCGCCTTTGATAACTTTAACTTCTCACAGTTTTCATCTCTCATCATCTTACCACCAGACAATCCGATAATCTGTGTTTGAACTGCACCTGATACTCCTGTAACGCATAAGTCCTGTGAATAGCTCATCATAGTTGGTGCAATTGCACTTGGAGGAGGTGATTGTATCTTAGATTTTGATTGCTGTGTGATATTTGTGTTGTTATCATTGGTATTTGTGTTATTATTTGTTGAGTTAGATGTATTTGTAGAGTTTGACGTTACATTACTCGTATTGTTATTTGTGTTTGTCGAGGAAGTTGTAGACGTATTTACATTTGTGTTGTTGTTTGTATTTGTATTTACGTTTTGCGAACTGCTGGTGTTCTGATTTACATTTGTGTTTTGATTCACATTTGTATTGTTAGATGTACTTGTAGACGTATTTGTATTTGTATTGACGTTATTTGTATTTGAATCAATGGTCGTGTTATTTGTATTGTTTGTCGTAGAATCGACAGAGCTATTCGTGTTGGTCGAATTAATCACATAACTATTCGAGTCATACTGTGTCGGATTTGATTGATACCGATTGGCAGGCTGACTTGTTTGTCCATAGGTCATTGTACTCACACTTATCATACCAAGAAGGAAAAGTGCAAGACGCATCTTGGGGCCTTTCTTTTGAGGGATTTATAACTATTTATAAAAAAGTATTGACTTTTTATTTTTTATCGTGTACATTTATCTTGTTGATTCTAAGAAATAATATAACTGTAATGGATATGCAAAAATGATTCCAAAAAAGAAATATATTCATGTGAATATGCATAAGATTCGAGCCAATAAAAAACATGGAACGAATGAACCTGTCATTACAATTAAAGAAGGTAGAAAGAATACCTACTGTCACAAAGTCTCAATACTAGGGCCGAGTGAAGTTATATACGGAGGAAACGAAAAACCACTTTTATCTTGTGGTGCAAGAGTTGTTATTACAACAAATGCAGAATTAAAGATAGACTAAATAAACTTGATTTGTTGATGTGAAAGTGAACGCAAGATGGACTTGGGGGCAGTACCCAACGCCTCCACCAAAAAAGCATAGGAAAAGTTATGACCGAAAAAGAAAAAAGAGAAGCATATTTAGTAATCTGGATGGTCAAAGGTCATATTCCTAAAAATCCTATCTGGAGTGATGATGTACTTAAAGTCGTAAAAGAGCAATATACAGCAAGACTTTGGGGAAACGAGGAGTGTTACATTTACACAGATGGATTTGAAGAAGCTTACAATGCTTTTATGGCGGGGGCGAAATAGGATCGACATTTTCGTAATATCTTTCATGGAGAATCTGGTGCGGAAGCTACCATAAACGCAACAACACGTTAGATGCCAACGATAATGACATCATTGAGGATTATGCACTAGCTGCTTAATCGCTCGGGGTTTTAAGAAGGTTTCCTAGCAACAGAATAACCTTCACCATTTATCAATCATTTTTAAATATTCAAATTCTCTATTCTCATGCATGACTTGAGACTCATATTCTTCGTAGTATCCTAAGTCTTGAAGTTCATATGCAGCTTCCTGCAACTTTGATAATCTTTGAATAAAAATCATTGCATAGGAAGAAGGAGGAGTTTTTGGATTTGCTTCAAAGATACCACCATAACAATGTGGAGAAAATCCCATTAACCATAGATTAGTACTTGAAGCATTTTCATTTATACTATCAAGAGTACTTTGAAATTCATTAGGGTCATTCTCAAAATCAAAACAGGCAAGAATGATAACATCATGTGTGTCATTCCAATTCTCTTGAATTGACTTCACTCTTTCTACATAGTTCTCATAACAGAACTGTACCGAGACTTTATCATTGTTCCATGTGTTTTCTGCGTAAGGACACATAGGTAAAGACTTGCCATGTTTTTTTTCTAAAGAGAACCGACTCCATTCACGAATCTGTTTCTCTATTTCACTCTCTGTCATTATGGTTTCTTCTAGTAGTAAATATATTTGTATACAGCTCATGTATTCTTTTTAAGTGAGGATGTTTATGTATCCATTGACCTGTATCTGGAGTGAAATGTTTTTTAAAAAAATTATCCATTTTTCTGTTACCTGTAGATATAGATAAATCTACTTTACGAGATTCTTCATCAAAGCTTTCGTCAGACATAATACTATCATCTTTTATTTCATACGCATAAGCTGCAATTGATAGTTTAATTCTTCTTTGTATTTCTTCTGATTTTCTATCACTTTGCATTTAATGATGCATCATTGCATAACTCAATGCAATTCTTTCAAACTCTTGATCTCTTTCTGTTTCAGTTTTAAAACTTATAACCTTATCAATTCGAAATGATCTCCAGCCCTTAGCGTTTAAATCCCAAACAGAGACAACTTCTTCATTTGGTTTTTTACCTGTTTTCTTATAATAATCAACAACCTGATTATTTTCTTCAAGAACACTTGCCTGTAGAGTACAGGTCATTTGTCTAAAATCACCATTTACTTTATTGAACTCTACCACACAAACATTGTTTTTAAGTCTCTCGACTAACTCATCACGTTTTAAATCAATCATATTGAATCCTCTCAATGTCATCTTCATCACAGGAGCTCCCATATTGTATCTCTACAATTTTTACAGGATTTACTGTTTGGTTTGCAATTCTATGATACTTTTCTTTAGGTACGAAAATGGTTTCGTGAATAGAGTATCTCGCTTGTATTGCCTCTTTTAAATCTGGTTCATCTGAAAGGTATACTGTTGGATTACCCTCTACAACGAACCATAGTTCATTTCTGTGCATATGTCTCTGAAAAGAAATAGAACTGTTTGGGTCGATTGTAAGTTCTTTTACTTTTATATGCTTACGATACAATACCTTTTTAGATTTTTTAACAGTACTATAAGCATAATCGTGAAGAACTCTATAATATCCCCATTGTCTTTCAGTCTTTGGATTTTGCCATTCTTCAAGAATCCAAGAGCTACTGTTCTTTTTGTTTGTTCCACCAACACCAAAGATAAATTCAAGATTTTCGTCATCTATATCCATCTCTGGAATATTTTCTTCTGTCCTATCTCCACCATTATAAAAACTAATTGGATTGTTAGGACACAACTCTCTTATTTTTCGTATAGCATTTTTTGCCGTATCATCTGAATCATCAAATCCAAAGACCGCATCAGTACAATATAAATTTTCAAGAACTGTTTTTCTTTCTTCAAATGGCATAAATGCACGACCTTTTTTTCGTGCAAGCCAGTCATCACTATTTAAACCAACTGCAATAAAAGAACCGCTATGCATTGCAGATTTTAGATAGTCAATATGTCCAGAGTGCAGAGGGTCGAATCCACCTGTGCAAATAATTATTGGTCTGTGACCCAACTCAGCCTGACCTAATATTTTTGATTTAGTTTCACTATCCATAAGTTCTATTGTCATTAGTATACCCAACTCACAAAACTGTATCTTGTGCCTTTCGTTACAGGTTTTACCATGTGAGGATAAAGAAAGTTTGACGGAAACATAACAACATCACCTGTTTTTGTTTTATATTCCTCGCCATGAAACATTAACTCTCCACCCTCATAATCATCATTTAACACACCAATTATACTTAATACAGGAACACCTTTTACTTCTCCATCAAACAAACTGTGTATATGGTCACAATGAATTGCCATTGTTTGATCTATCGAGTACCGATTGTATCTAATTTTAGAATATCCATTCCAACTATCATACCAATCGGGCATATCAAGCCCTCCAACATATCTTCTAATAACAGAGTGAAGTTTGTCCATAATCTTTTGAGACTGCTCTCCACCAAAGCCAATATCTAATTCGTTGTCTCCAGACCTACTGAAGTATTTTTCTTGGTCAGGAACATAGAATAGATGCTTTTCCCAATCAACTTTCTGTATATCCTTAATTGTTTCTTTACAAAACTTTCTTGAAAAAACCTTTTGTGTTTTTATATAATTCTTTATATTGAAATCCATAACAAAAATAATATCACATTCTTGATAGACTTGTCAATAGGTTTTGCCATTCAAATTTACGAACATCCCATGAGTAGAAACTGTCGGCATATATCTTGGATAATTGTATTCTCTGTTGCATATGACTATTCCAATAGGTAGTGATAACCTGATCGAGAATACTTGCAAATGTATTTGCATGAACATTTTGATCTTCCTGCATTTGATACATCAATGCAAAATTAGCAGTTGTCTCAGGAAGGGCTGCATGATTTGGTGCAATGATACACACTCCAGCACTCATCGCCTCCATGGCTGCAATACAAGATGTTTCTGGCCATATATTTGGATATGCAAAAATGTGTGCTTTCTTGAGTGCTTCTCTTACAACTTCATTTTCTTGAAATCCATGATAAGTAATTCCCTCATGTTCACGACATCTTGCAAAGATAGGTTCATACTCTTTATCTCTTTGAGGCCAACCATATGCATTGAAACTTGAATAGACATCTAAATGTATCTTACCTTTATGTTTGTCATAGAGATGTTCAAAGACAGGAACAAGTATTTCAAGTCCTCTATGCGGTGTTGTATGATAGATAAGATTAAGAGTATCAGTCTTTTCTTTTTCGTGAGTCTCAATAGGGTCTATTGCATTTTTAAGAATACAAGAGCCACCATAAGGAACACCAAGTCCTAAATGATATGTTTGGAATTGATAATTGGAAACAAAGACAATTTGTTTAAAACGATCACGATTGATTTCGTGTTTTAGATGTTGACTCTCAGGGTCGTTAAACGTATCGTGACACCAAAGAATCGGTATTCGGTCTTTATCTATATCTCGAACTCTTGAGCAAATAATCTGAAACTTATCATATAAGTCTTTATCAATAACAGATGCAAGTTTTCTTTGCATCATCTCAGTTCCACCATTTGCTTTGGCGTTTAATTCATTCTTTTCTATATCGTCATTCAGTCCACGAATTACAAGATTTGTCATACTCACTCCATAAGTTTTGAGAGGACTCTTTCGGTTAGATGCGTTTGAACTTATCAGGATTCACACACCACCTAGACATCCTCTCTCCACACTTATTTATTAGGACACTTGTACGGCAATATACAAGCAAAGAACGATTAAAACAATCTTTCCATAGTCGAGGTCAAAAGCTGTTCCCTCTCCTACCGAGGCATTGTAAATATCAATAATTTTATCAATACCATTTGATGATTGTTTTTCTTTATTTTCTTCTGACATATCAACTCCTCTAAGCTGCCATCGCATAGTCTTTGGCTTTTGCAAGAGCAGAGACTTTCTTTTGTCTCCCTTTTCCAAACCATGCAGATTGTAAACGTGTATCCTGCGAGACACCTAGTTCGTGGTCTATGAGGTAAGTGACAGAGTTAAAGGCAGACCACCATGTACCTTCACTCAATTTTGCACCAGGCTGTATGTTGACAGTCTCAAGAGCAGCCTCTGCATTACGAGATAAGTCTTTTAACCTTTTGTTGTCACCAGCAATCGGAAAGACTTCATTATAGTATTCTTTGATTGAATCTTTAGAATAGTTTTTTGATGCAAGAAACTTAGAAACATCTGCATAATTTTGCATAAAGTTACTTGCAAGTCCAAGTGTTTCTTTTACACTTTCGGCATCAAATACTTGTCTGTGGTTTAATCGTGCAGACTGTTGTGTATATTGATTAAGAGCATATGTAAGTGTGTTATTGCAAACAACACGAACAGGAGTAAATCTTACTTCAATAGAACAAGCATACTTGTGAGGATTAGAGAATAAAAGATATCCCTCTACATCATCACCTTTTGATACTGTAAATCCATCTTTGAGTTTTGCAAGTCCCCAAACCATACGACCATCATCAAGTGAACCAGCCGTATCCATTTTCATATCTCCTGCAATAACAAACTCATTGAAGAAATCAAATGCTTCAGAATTTTGAAGTGGTTTCCATCCGTCACCAACTGTTGAAAGTATTGTTTCGTCACTATCTCTTACAAGAACTCTACGTTTTGGAATTTCAGTATACTCTGGTTTATTAGTATTCTTGAAATACATTTGTCGAGTTGAAACAGTCCAATCAAGTCCTGCTTTCTTGAGCATTTGATCTGGTGTTAAATCATCAATAACTTTTACACCTAATCCATGCCATGGCACCTCTCCTGCATATGCCATTGTTTCTACCTGATGAGCCATCTGACTCTCCTTTTTTCAGTTTACGATAATATTAATCTAACATACATTTACACAAAAGTCAATACTTTTTTGAAGAAAGTTTACTTTTTTTTAATCTTTCATCTCTTTTTAAGTGAACTGGCGAGACTTTGTGTAAATGCATCTCACCTTTTTCATCAAATGAAAATTTGATGTATCCCTTGACACAAAGATAATTCAGAGTATTATCTGTGATCTCAGATGCAATCTCTGTCATCTTATCCCACAAAGAGGCCCTTCCATCAATGTATCCCCAATAATATGTTCCTGCCATACAGAATATAGCAAGTAACGTATGACTTACAACACTTATTTCCATCTATCTTCTTTTCCCTGTTTGTGGGTCATTTACTTCTTTTTTGGATAATACCTGTAGTCCACCTTTATTATAAGCTTGACCAATTACGGCATCTCCTGTGTATTTGGGAGTTTCTTTTTTAAGTGCAACTCCTCCAGCACTATTAGAAAGACTTGGATACTTAGGAGTCTGTCGAGTAAAAGTTAGAGTTTTACTTTTACTTGAAGATGAAGAACCTTTGTATCCCTTCTTTTTAAGAAATTTTTCATGTGCATCAAGGGCCGACTGCATTTTTTCAGTCACCCTTTTTGCTTTACGTTTCTTATGATTTGTTGTTGTATAGTATACAGGAAGTATATGCATATTAATTAATTTTAGTATATTCGAATTGTTCTAAATCAAAATTCAAATTCATAATTGCAGTAACTCCTGTAACAATCTGCTCAAATGGTTTATCTTTAACCAGACTAAAAAGGTTGAAATATTTTTCTTTGTAATATTCACGAACCTCCTCGATTGTAGCACCATTATTTTCTACAAAATAATCTCTAAACTTAGGTTGATAAACTGACTGAACCGTTAAGTAGTAGTCAGTCAATGCTTTGTCGTTTCTAATTTCAAAACTACAATTTTCTAATCCATCACCAACAGCCATGTCTATGCTCTCCTCACACGAAATCTTTTGTCTCGATATTCATTACAAGCATCTTGATACTTTTTCCAATTTTTAAGAACAAACTTTCCAGATTCTAGTAATTGTGTATCATATTTTGTTGCAAGCCATTGACTTACAGCAAATGATTGAGCTTTAACCATATTCTGTATCTCAGATTTTCCTCGATTAACTCCTAAGATTTGCATTGCATAATCTAAAGTCATAGTTTCATCAAAGCACCATTTATCTCCACTCATAATCTATCCTTCCACTACCGCATATTCTAACGGTTCTAATTCTTCTATTCTAAGGTAAACACTAAGAGGAAACATGCCAGGCAATCTTTTTCTCATTCTCTTAGAGACTTCAACTGCTTGTTCAAAAGACGTAATTGGTTCAAACAATCCAGCAACTATTTTTCCTGGCTTACCAGCCACAGGGCCAGTCTTTCCCATTTTCTCTTCACATTTTCTTATCACAAAATATTTTTGTTCCATTTTCATTTCCTTTCTAAGTAAACAGTACAAATAAACCAATCATAACACACGCAAACCAAGCTGCACCAGCAACATCTAGTAAAAAATTATTGAAGTCCATAACATTTCCTTTTTCTAAAAAGGGTTGAAAATAACTACCGAGGCCTTCACCAATTAATAATCCCAAAAAGGGCAATACGTTATTTTCAACCAAGTTTCTTATCATCATTTAAGTATAATGACACACTTCAAGGGTAATGTCAAGAACTTTCTTGAAAAAAGAATCGTTTAAAATCAATAACTTATGAAAAAAATGAAAAAAAAATTAGTCAATAAAAACAAAGGGTTACATGGTGAAAGGAAAAAAACCACATAACCCTTTGAAAGCAAGACGGATATCTTAGCTTTTTTGTCCTAGAGTCGTTACTTACGAGTAAGCATAATTCCCATCAGAAGATAGGGCTCTCTGTCCTGCAGCGATAACTGCTTTGGATGGAGTTCCGACACGATATGATGTACCAGACTTAGATTTATTTGTATAAATCATTAAGCCTTCATTACGAAGTGTGTCGATCATTGCTCTAGGAGAAGAAAGGTCAAACCTTGTTCTCAGAGTAGTCCAAGATACAGGGTTGCCTTTTGATAACAAATTGAAAACTTTCGCTTTCTTAGTCAATTTTTTAGCCATAAAACTATAGTTCCACTTTACTGTTAAACATTATGTTAAGTAATCTCTTGATTACAGTACCCAATATATCAAATCCTATAGGTAAAGTCAACCCTTTTTTCTAGGAATTTGCGTTTTTTTTACATATTTCCTTAAAAGAGTAGTTTTTATCTCCATCCAATACGAATATGCCCATTCCCCTTTTTTTGTTGTGGAAATAGCATATTCTACATTGGTGAGCAGTTCATCAATATTTTCTGCTGGTTTTAGGTCGAATTTAATGGTAAGCTCCTCGTCTACGAGTTCTACATCCCAAAGAGCATCAGTCATGTGTTTTCCTAAAATAATCTACGATTTACTGAATTGATACTATCATATTCCGATTTCATGGTCAATAGTTTTTCTTTCCAATTCTCAGGATTTTCTATAAAGGTCTGTGGATAAGAATCTTCTGGATTTGCAATAATTATGACTATTTGATAAATGTCAGTATTATACATTTCTCGAGCCATCATTGCATAAGCAGTTCCTTGAAGAAAGTAATTCTCAATCCACTCTTTTTTCTTTTTTCTTCTTGAAGTCTTGAAATCAACTATCGTGGGCTCACCATCCCATTTGCAGAATAAGTCAGCAGTTCCAGCCAATCCAAGAGTTCGACTATGTAAAGGAATCTCAATACCATATACATTTGTCACAGATTCCTGCATACGATTACGAAGTGAATAAAACATATTCATTTCAGTTGGATTTTCACGAAGCGTATTCTTGAGTTTATTTTCTAATGGAAGTGAGTATTGTTTTGATATACTATCTTGAAGAAAACTTTCACAGTATGCATGAATACGAGTTCCAAGTCGAGCTGCCTTTCCTGATATTCGATTTGCAGCTTCTTCTCCAACTGATCTACGCCAACTGTCGATTGCATCTTTATTGAAACTTCCTAGAAAAGAAGTAACGGAGGTATATTCGAAACCACTCTTGTCTCGATATAATCGACCTCCGTTGAAATTTATTTGCTCAAGTCTTTTTTCTTCAACTAAACAATTATGCATACCCATGTTTCATTTTCCCTATAATATAGTTTTTTACTAATTCACTTCTTACAATATCTGACGTATTAAATTCAATCGAATCGAAATCATTTAATGATGATACTATATTCATAAAGGAAAGTAAACCCTTTTTTTCAAAATCTTTTTGTAAATCTGTCTGACGAAAATCTCCTGCAAGAAGAAGTGTGCTGTTTTCTCCAAGTCGAGTCATAATACTATCAAGTTCGTGAAAGGATAAATTTTGAGCTTCATCAATGATAACAATACTATTATTCATTGTTGTTCCTCGAACATAAGAAGTTGTCATAAACTCAATCAGTCCTTTTCCTTTTAGAGAATTATAAGCATCATGTCGATTGAAAAGTTCTGAGCAGATATCAATGTATGGAAATTCATAGGATTCTGATTTTGCAGAAACAGAGCCTGGCAAGAATCCCATATCTCTTGTTGGAACAGCAGACCTTACAATAATTATTTTTTCTGCACCATTTTCATTTTCAAGAATATCAGAGAGTGCAAGATAAAGGGCAATAAAAGTTTTACCTGTTCCAGCAACTCCATGTAGAATTAAATTCTTATTTTCATAGAAACTGTCAAATGCTTGTTGTTGTCTTGAATTTTTTGGAATGACCTCAGATAATAAAAGAGAGTTTTTTGATTGTCGTAGTTTTCGAAGTTGTCGTCTTTCCCTTTTGGAAAGATTTTTTAGAGATGGCGAATAATCTAATGATGAATACATTTGTGCTGACGACTTCATATATTGTCCTTGTTAAGTGTTGAAAAAAAGACATAATATACTATCTAATATTGGTATGTGGAACTGATGACAAACTTTCTCTAACTGATGTTACATCTCCTTTTGATTCTCGTTTTTGTCTCCATTTTTCAATGGCATTTCTGGTTTTGGTATCTTTAATGTTTTTAGAGCCATACTTTTGTGCGTGTGCAGATGTTGGATGTGCTTCTGCAATCTTTGACATGGTGTCTCTAAATCCACCATCTAATTTTGCATTGAGATTGTGTCCAGAAATAAATCCAGCTGCTGTTGGAACAGGTTTAATATATGGATTTACCTGTAAATACTGTTTTCTCTCTGCTCGACTCATAAACTTATCGAACTCTTCCTCTGTTCTTGTATCTCTAAATGAATAAGTGGGCATCTTCTTGGTCACTCCTCTCTTTTATTTCGATCTGTATGTGTTTACAGGCATCTGTTGTTGAGGTCTTAAATAAGGCTGGTATCAATGCATGAATGATTGCTTTTACTGATGCGATTGCCAGTAGATATGATAGGTAGAAAGAGAACCGACTGTGTTCTTTCCAAGTCGTGTTCTGCTCGTTTAGGTGTTGTAAACTGTCAGACATTAGTTTAATATCCATTTCATTATTTATAAAACAACGTAATCATGGTATGATACATTTGGTAAATCTACCTGTATTATTTCATATCCATTGGGAAAATAAAATCTAAATTTTACATTTGGATTGCTCTCAAAAACCCATGCAAGATACCTTGCACGAAAGACAGAGTCATTATAGTTTGCTCTTGTCTCTGGGCCATAGTTTTCAGTTGCATCATAGATATTTCCAACGGCAACTTTATGATCTCTTATCATTGAGTCGAACCCAACAATATAAATCGTATCATGCCTCATTTTAACTGCTTCTATGATTGCATTTGTTCCTGCATTACTTCTTGGAGGTCTACCAACTCCTACACCTTCCCATAATTGTACAGGCTCCCATCTTTCCTTCTCAGGAGGAACAATTAATCGGTATGAAGGAAAATCACTTTTCTTTATTTCATCAATAACACCATCATCAATTGCAACGAGCCAATCTGGATAGAGATAGTCTGGCCCATAGTCACGATACAATGCATTGCATCCATAGATAGTCATCTGGTCATTTGTACGGGCAACTTGTTCGAGGTTTATGTCCTTACGAGACAATCCGTTACCAACAATTAATGCTTTCACAATTTTACCAATGACTTGATATAGTAGGAAATGCTTTCTTCACGACAGCTTTTGTAATGTTTTTGTATGGAAGTTTTTTATCTTTGATTGAGATAATTAATTTTGCATCTTCCCTATCTATCATTTCAAGAAGCTGTATGAAAATCTGTTCTCTTTTTAATGTAGTCAGGTTTTTTGACTGTGGAGACTCAATCAGATAATCAAGTCGTCTATCTTCACGAAACAACGCACCTTGAACATCGGCTGCTTCATGTGCATACTTAACGAGGTCATCTGGAGGTGGGCCTTCTGGAAGTTTCCATCTTACATTTGGGTCATAGCAATACCCAAGAACTTTTTTAAGAGTTTTGCTACTGTTGTGTTGAAGATACTTTACTCGATCTTCAACTTTCTTGAAACTGTTTGCTTTTTTCAGTATTTCTGAAATACTAGCTATCATTTTCTCTATCCTCATTCAATTTTTTCGCTATATTCTGTAGTAATTTTTCCAACGGATGTTTTTCACCTATACATTTATAAGTGACACATTGAATAACTGACAACATAACATTAATATTATCTTCTAACCATTTGTCATCTTTTTCAGAAAGATGTTTATCTAAATCATACTGTTGTATATTATATATAAACTTTCTACTCATGCTTTCTACAATTGCATTTGCAGCCATTATCTTTCTATTTCTTTCTCTTATTTTAATCTGTTTTTGAGAACCTTTAAGTTTTGATTTTGGAAAAGGAATAACATTCTCATTCATTTAGCATAACCTTCAGAGTCATATGCCGATCTAATCGTTTTCCAATTTATCTTTCTATCTCCATTCATACCATAGACATCTGATATCCAATCTCCATGCTGTAAATAGTGATTCATTTCTCTTATATACGCTTGAAGATTTGCATATCGTATAGGGTCATCTCTACGACAACCCTTCATTTCATTTCTTGTATGTTTTATCCATTCATTTACTTTCTTCAAGGAAAGATAATGGTCGTCAGATAATTTTTCGACCTTTGAACAAACACTCATGTTGTTTCCTTTCTTCTTGCAGCTCTTCTAGGTTTCCAGAAGAAAAGTACAAGTTCTTCTATACCAAGATGAAGATTCTCTAATGTACTTATATTTTCTAGTTTCTGATACTGTTTTTCTTGAAACCAATAATGCTGTGTCCATTCCCATTCTGAAGAATGAACAGTGTCAGGTTTAACTCCATTGTTCACAAGTTCAGAAAACCATTGTGGCTCTTTATCAGGTCGTGATACCCAAAGTAACTTTCCTTGTTTTGAAAGTATCCAATCTATTTCATTTTTAAAACGAACATCAGCAATCACAATATTCTTTGACGTATCCACACGACTCTCAAGTGCATCTATCCAGAAGTCAGGATTAAATGCATCTCTAAAACATTCCGTTCCTATCTTTTGCAGAACATCTCTAGGAATATATTTTCCCTGTTGTTTTTCTCTAAACTCACGACTCTCTTTTGTATCACCTTCAAGAAGAGCTCTATCCCAACCAAACAAAGTGCTTGTAATATCTTTAATTGGAGAGGCAAAGGATTGTTTCTCATAACCAAACTCAGTCACCATATAATCAGCAACAGTTCCTTTGCCCGAACCAGCAAGTCCTAAAAGACCAACAATCATACAATAAACCAAAGTTTATTTAAAACAGGGTACGTTAATAATACAAACATTGTTAGCATTAAAAACCACCATACATATTCTTTTATTTCCATTACTTTTATCCTTATTATAAATACACTTACAATTTAAACTATTATGGTGCAAATGATGAGCAAAGTCAAGGTTTTTTTACTATGTTTTTTACTTTCTTCTTGCGGTCTTTTACCAGACCCTTTTGACAACATTGAGTATATGTATCTTGTCAATCTCAACATATTAGCAGAAGATTCAGCCGATTGTTCAACTATAACTACAACAAGTATGCTACATTATTCAAGGTTTCTTCAAAAATATAGTGCAGGAACATTAAATGACAATACTACAAAAATATATGATAACATTCATTCTCTTGTTTCAGAACTTTATTCAAGAGAGAATCCAAGTGCTGGATATTGTGTCTTGAAGAAAGAAACTATTGTTGAAGTAACAAATGATGCTATCAAAACATTTGGAGGAAGGTTTAAGTAATGACTCCTGATAACGAAAAAGAGCTTGATAAATTAAAAGTCGAGTACCTACACAAAATCAATACCTATAAAGAGTTTTTAAAAGATAAAAGAATTACTATAGATGAGTATAACGAACTCATTGGTGATCTTTTACAAATTGATAACATTAAAGACGCAATAGATCAAGAAGATTTAAAGATTAAAGCTGAGTTTATTGCCAAATCACTTCTTTCAATTGCATCTGCTATCTAGGTAATCTATCCCAAACCCATTTACGAGTATCTATGTGACTTTGAACATACATTTCAAAGAAACGTGGATATGGCTCAGCAGAGTCAAAGGGAGAGGTTTGCCATGAGTTGCGTAGAGATTGATATGTCGGTTCTACTTTTTCTGTAACAGTATCATAGTCTGTTTCACCAAATCGAAATACTTTCTTACCATGAAGTATTGCTTCAAGTCCAACTCCACTATTGACAGTATAGACTGCCATAGCCTTTTTAACAAGTTGATGAATACTGACGTTCTCTACCCATACAACGGGCACACCTTTTTTAACTTGATACTTTGTAACAATATCTTTTAAAGGTTTCATTGAAGCAGGATTTACAGGATGCCCTTTAATAACAATTGGTAATCCCCAATGTGTAGCAAACTTAATAGTTTCTTCAAGACATTGTTCTACACTATATTTACTATGATATTTAATTGTTTCATCATGCGGTAACTGACAAGGGAAAAATACATAGTTTGCAGGAATATCAAGTTTTTCTTTTATCTTTGGTTGATCGAACTTACTGACATTTTTTTCTACATAGTCTCTTTTATATTCTTCATAGATATCTGTCTCAGCATCTTTTCCATCATATGTAACCTGATGCATTTTTCCACCACCCCAACCTTTTTCATCAATTGAAAAGAGCCATGGAAAAACAGTTTGCATATAAAACTTGGCTCGAGTATAAGGCCCAAGATTAAAGTTCTGCATTTCTTTATGAGGAATATAGGTAAGGTCGGCATTAAAATCCTCTACAAGTTTTGGAGTCATTTGCCAGAGAGGAAGTTCAACAACCTTTACATTGTCTTTTTGAAATTTATGATAGGAAACTCTTTCTTCAACAAAGTTTTTCCAATGAACCCTTATCGGAGGTATATCACCTCTTTGTGTCGGTACAGGGCCTTTCTTAAACATAACATCAAGTCGTGGTTTTAATATGAGAACATTCATTAAAATATACTCGTCTGGTCTAAGAGATTTGTCAGTTCTTTTTTCTTATTCAGATATATAGTATTTTCATATTTACGAGGGCCCTTGCCTGTCCATATTACAGAATTATCTACAAACTCCCAATCCATAAACATATCATCTCCCAAATCCATAATTTTCAAGTCTCTTTTGACATCATTAAAATGATTATAAAGTTTCCAAAGTGCTATCTGGTCAACAAACCAATCCATATTACTTCCGAGAAGAGTCGAAGAAAGTGCTTGAGCAAATTCCATACCTCCCAAT
>Ga0160423_10002087_pt1 | contig 16730 bp, 1 predicted proteins | sample CRUFie14St8metaG_FD_108191 | JGI IMG/M metagenome (GOLD analysis project Ga0160423, IMG submission 108191) | Marine microbial communities from the Costa Rica Dome - CRUD Field 142mm St8 metaG | ecosystem: Environmental > Aquatic > Marine > Oceanic > Photic zone | place: Costa Rica: the Eastern... | reverse complement strand
AGATAGTAAAGTAAAAATCTCCAATATTCTGGAAAGTCAACTTCCAGAATTTATTTTAGATGAAAATCCACTCTTCAAAGAGTTTTTGGAGCAATACTATCTGTCTCAGGAACATGAGTACGGAACAACCTATCTTGCTGAAAATATTGCAGGATTAAAAAATATTGACAGTTACGTAAATCTTAAATTTACTGCAACTACACCAAAATTAACTAAATTTATCGAAAACCTTGATGATACTATTGAAGTAGATAATCATTTAGGATTTTTGCCTAAAAATGGACTTGTAAAAATAGAAAATGAGATTTTTACATATACTGGTAAAACATCTTATGCCCAAAAAGTCACTCAATTTGATGCTAGTGCTAATACCATCAAATTGTCATCCACTGTTGGTTTAAAATCATTTAGAGCACAAAGTATTATCTTCAATACTTCATTTTCAAATATTGTTGCTGGTAAAACTTATTTTGTTACTGAAGTTATAGATTCAAATACCATTACAATCTCTGATGACCCTGTTACTCTTGATGATGTGTTTGTTCTTACTGCTGCTGACCCTGCAACTCAAGGTAAACAGCAAGCACTAGATCGATATTTGTCAGGGACTACGTTATTAGAAGAAGATAAAGAATTTTTTCCACTTCTCAAAGAAGATAAATTCGATCCTGAAGATCTTCCTGCTGCTACTAATTTTGCCTTTACCGGATGTATTAGAGGTTTTTCCGGTATTGATAATGTTAGTGATGGTGAGTTTTTAAACTTTAATATTAGTCAATCTTCATCTCATAATGCTGGAACACCCCTTACTAATCTTGGATTAGTATTCTTAGCAGAATTTTTTAAGAAATTTAAGAAGATTTTCTTACCAGGAATTGAAAACAGAAAATTCCAAAACGTTAACATTGATAATATCCTCTCAAGAGCAAGAGATTTCTATAGTTCAAAGGGAACTGACACTTCTTTGAAAATTTTATTCTCTGTTCTTTTTGGGAAGTTAGTTGAAATTATAAAACCATTTGATAATACAATTCAAGCATCAACTGCTGACTTCTCACTCTCAGATGTTATAGTTGTTGAAACTATCAGTGGAGATACTTCAAAACTAGCAGAAACAACTATATTGCAAGGATCAGTTGATAATCCAACTGCAAAGGGTGTTATTTCAAGAGTTGAACGTATATTTGTGGATGGGAAAAATTTTCATAAGTTATTTTTCCCCAAGAATACCATTGAGAACAAATTTAATGTTAGTAAAAAAACAAAAGTTTTAGGGGTAGGCACTACAAATAAAACTTTGACCGTAGACTCAACTATTGGGTTCCCAGTGAAGGGTTCATTTTTAAATCCAGAAAATGATGGTTTAGCAGAAGTTACTTATGATGGTAAAAGTGCTAACCAGTTCTATAATTGTGTAGGACTGTCTGATAATCTTGTAGAGAATGATCCCATTACTGATGGTAATTATATTTTTGGTTATGAAGACAATGACATTGATAAACTCGTTACAATGCGAGTTGTTGGTACCATTATAGGAATCTCAAATAATAAAAATACTACTAGTCAGTTTAGAAAAGGAGATGTGCTAACTGTAAAACATCTTGGGGATAAAGTAGAAGAATCAGATATTAAATTTAATAGATGGTTCTACAATAATGTGGTAATTACAAAAATTTTAAAAGTTTTAGGAACTGGACTGGATATTGAAACTTCAGTTGATCATTATTTACATAAAGGGGACAAAGTAGATATTTTATTAGAAAACGATAAAAGTGTTGTAGGAAATTATGAAGTTGATGAAGTTTCTAGTAGAAAAAATGTTGCAATTGTTGCTCTGGGTTCTAGTCCCAATCTTCAATTAAATGAAAATTATCTTATCAAAAAGAAACTTGATTTTGTAAATACAAATCTCAATAAAGAAGACATTTTATCAAATATTCAAAATACCTTTGTTGACAAAGAAAAAAACACATACGTTGCATTTTCGGGACTTCCTGGTTACGATAGCGTATCAGTTACGAATAGATCTAAGACATTTACTGATACCAATATAGATCAAAATACAGATACAATTAATATTGTTAATCACGGTTTCAAAACTGGTGAAAAAGTATATTATCAGGTAACTTCTGGATCTTCTGGTATTTTAGAAGGAAACTATTTTGTTTATGCAATTGATACTAACAATATTAAGTTATCTTTTAGTCGCACTTCTATTGATGAAGAGATTTATGTTGATATTGCAAATATTTCGGTTGGTAGTCAACACAAACTAACTCCAAGTTCTATATTTGAAACAAAACTGATCAATCAAAATAATTTCAAAAGAATTTACAAAACTCCAAAACTAGCAACAGAACATAAGGATATTGTTGGACCAATTGGTGTTGCTTTAAATGGTGTTGAGTTTCATTCACCAATTTCGGAAGATTCCATTTTTTATGGTCAAATAGACACTGTTAATATTTTAAATTCTGGATCTGGTTATGATATTGTAAATTCACCAGAAATTGGAATTGCAAATACCAATGGAAGCGGTGGTGCTAGTTTTGTAGGTCAATTTACTGGAAAGGTTGAGGATATAATTGTCACTGCCCCTGGATTTAATTTTAAAGATACTCCCACTGTAAAAATTACCGGAGGAAATGGAACAGAGGCACTTGCTGAAGCAAGAATGAGAGGATTTACTTATTCTGAAACTTTTATTGATTCCGCAAGAGGCAATCAAGATTCAGATACAATTTCTATAACAGATCATAGATTTTTAGATGGAGAGGAAATTATATACTCTTCCACGGGAAATCCTATTGGAATTGGAAGCACTAATGTTGGATTTACTACAGATAAACTAACTTCTGGTGCAGTATATTTTATTGCAAAGATTAATGACTCAGAAGTTTCACTTGCTGTTACAAAAGAAAGAGCATTAAGTAAAACAAATTTAATTGATATGAATGCCTTTGGAAACGGAATTCATAAATTTACATCAAGACTATCAAGAAAAATTATTGATAAAATTAATATTGTAAAATCAACTGATGATTTCTCCAATAAGAAAGTAATTATTGATGGTGTATCATGGCCACCAGCAAATCAAAAAAATCTTTATAGTTCTTTTGTTGGCGTTAATACTGAAAATAATTACATTTACGCAAGAAATCATAATTTTAACACTGGTGATAATGTAGAGTATTCATTCGATGGAACTGCTATTGCTGGATTATCAACAACATTAAATTACAAAGTAACTGTCTTAGATAAAGATAGATTTGTTTTAAGTGAAGCAGGAACACCAAACACTATTAGTAGTGTTAATTTTAATAATAAAGACTATGTAAGTCTTACCAGTGTAGGCGTAGGTACGCATACATTCAAATATCCACAAATTGCTGTTACAATCAACGGTATTGTTTCCACTGGAGATACTAGTGTAACTCCTTCATACTACAACGCTACTGGTACTCCTATAGTTCGTGGAAGTATACAAAATGTATTCATCAGAAATGGTGGTGTTGGATATGGTGTATCTGATATAATCAATTATCAAAGAAATATTGATATTAAAGTTCAAACTGGAAAAGATGGAGCTATTCAAGTTATTATTGAAAATGGCAAAATCACTTCAGCATTTGTTAGAAATTCAGGTTCAGGATATACATCTCCACCATCAATTAATGTTGTTGGTACGGGCGCACTAGCAAAACTGACTGCTACCATTGTAGATGGTGCAATAACAGGAGTTACTGTTGTTGATGGCGGTAGTGGATATGATGCGAATACAAGAGTTGAAGTTATTCCAACTGGTAATGATGCAAAATTAAATGTAGAAGTTCATGAATGGAAATTAAACAATGTTGAAAGATATAAACAAGCACTTGAATTGGATAATGTTGGAGTTCTTAAAAAGGATAGACTTAATAGAGAATTAGTTCAAATTAAATCTGGAACCACTGATAAAAAATCTAAGTTAGTTGCTTTTTATCCTGGAGCATTTTATCGTCAAATATTAAATGATAATGTTGATACTGATGGAAATGAAATTGTCACAGGTTTTTCGCACTCCCCAATAATTGGATGGGCATATGATGGTAATCCAATCTATGGTCCATATGGACATGCGAATGCAATTTTTGATGGTGCGTCTACTGGTGGAAATAAAAAAATATTATCAAGTTATGAAATTGATGTAGAAACTTCAGATTCACTGAGACCAGCTGGATTTACTAATGGATCTTTAATACAAGATTATGTTTATAAAGCAACTGGCGATCTTGATGAATACAACGGAAGATTCTGTAAAACTCCAGAATTCCCTGAAGGAACATATGCATATTTTTCAACAATAAACCTTGCTAATGATCTTGTATATCCATATATTACAAAATCACATTACAATCAAAGTGATGTATTCAACTATACTCCATCTATTGACCAAAGAGATTCGGTTATAAATGATGGTTCTTACAAAAGAAACGTAACTCATCTTGGAATTAATGATCCATTTAGAGAATATTCATTTATCTCTGGCAAAATGTTAGAGAAAGCAAAAGCTAAGGTAGATGCAGTCAAATCTTCAAAAATAGATTCTATCAATGTAGTTGATTCTGGTGAAAACTATAAAGTTGGAGAACAGATTAATTTCAATGAAACATCAATTGATGCAGAAATTAGTGAAGTTTTAGGAAAAAATATTGTTTCTATCGCAACCAGTGAAACCATACTAAAAAATACTATTTTTAGTGTAAAAGGTAATGTGGTGACTGGTGTTACTACGACTCCACATGGTTTTGTAAATGGAGATATTATTGAAATTTCTGGTATTGGTTCTGCAACTTATAAAAATATTGAAGGATTTCCTGTCATTGGAGTGGGAACAGTTTTAACCGACATGAAGGTTGCTGTTGCTGCTACCTCCGCGACAGGTATTACCACTGTAATTTCACTAAATGCATCTACATTTACAGAAAAATTTGTAGAAGATGATATTATTAAGGTCGGTGATGAATTAATGCAGATTGTCGGCATTGATAATGTTAATAACAAATATAGAGTTACAAGAGTCTTCGATAACAGCACTGCTAGTACACACAATGTTGGAGATTTAGTAGTTAAACAACCTGTGACTTTTACCTTCCTTATGGATAAGAAGGTACAAAATAAAAATTTACAACTTGCATTTAAACAAAACTTTGATGTTTCTGCCGTTGGTATAGGTTCTACGAATACTTCAGTTGTTGTTGGAGTTGCTGGAGATAAAGATCTTACAGTTACAATTCCACCAAGAGCAATCTTTTTGAAAAATCATAGATTCCAAACTGGTGATGAATTAAAACTTGTTTCCATAGGGGGAACAATCACTGGATCTACGACTGCTGCATTACAAAATGCTGTTGATATCTCTACACTTGATCTATTTGCAGTAAGGATAGCAAATGATTTCATTGGAATTGCAACTTCCAAAGCATTCGTTGGTATTAATTCTACTCTCTTCTTTACTAATAGTAGTGAAGGAAAAAATCATACATTATCACAAGTAAAAGATAATATCACTGGTATTGTCAAAAAGGTATCTGCTAGAGTTGCTGTCTCAACCTCACATGGATTAGAAAGAGGAGATAACGTTAGACTACACATAACACCTAATAAAGATCAAGAGTTTACACTTAAGTTTAATCCAACTTTGAAAAAATTAGTTGTTAATCCTAAAACATTTACCTCTGCTGGAATTGCAACTGATATTACATTAGAAAATCATGGATTAAATACCGGTGATCTCGTTGTTTATGTTAATGCTGTAGGAGTTGCAACACCTCTCCAAAATAATAGAGAGTATTATGCAATTAGAATAGACGATGATAAGTTTAGACTTGCAGAATCGAAAACTGATGCATTGGCATTCCCATTCCAAAATATTGTCATAACCAATCAAGGATCTGGAACTCATGAAGTTTCAAAAATAAATCCAAAATTAGATGTTATAAATGGTGGAAGAATATCACTAAATGTTGAAAATACGAGTCTTTCAGGATTTGATATCAATTTTTATAATGATAGAACATTCCAATCCAAATATGAATCTACATTGATTGAGAGACAAGGACAAATTGGTGACGGTGTTTCTGGTACACGAATTTTAATTGATATAAACGAAAATCTTCCATCTAGTTTCTATTACAAACTTGAAGGGATCGATAACAAATATACAGATACATATCCAACATCTGTAGACGAATCTGTAGAAAATTATTCTAATATTCGCATAGTAGATTCCAAATTTAATCAAAATTATACACTTACGTCAGTCGGTTCCACAGTCTTTGACTTTACTTTAGTTGGATCTGCTGAAACAACTTCATATTCTCCTACAGAATATAGTAAGGGATTCTATTCTACTAGTTCCCCAACTGCATTTGGTGGAATTCATTCAGCTGAAATTATAAATCCTGGTATTAATATTGAAAATTTCCCATCAATCACATCCGTAGGAACTACTACAGGAATTGCTGCAAGATTTGAAATAACAAATACTGAAATTGGTGAGATTGTAGATGGAGTAGTTACTGATACCGGTGTTGAATTCTCAGAAGATAATACTCTCAAACCAGAAGTAGATAGTTCTCTCGTCTTAAAACTTGAAAATAATAGAACATTAGCAGGGGTTGGTATTATCACTAGTGGAAGTAATTATAATGTTCCCCCAACAGTGGTTGCAGTTGGAAACAACAGTATTGTCACAAAAGTAACACTTGAAGGTAGTTCTGTTGGAGATGTTGAAGTTATTTCTAGTGACAGTAATTTAAGAGAAGATCTTAGAATTATTGCAACCAATAACTCAAATGGAATTGGTATTGTTGGTGCAAATTCTGCATCTCGTGTTAATGAACTTCTTCTTAGAGCACCCCAGACTGGTGGTGGATTTGGAGCAGACTTCCCATTTGAAGTTGGAGATGAAATTTTTGTTGAGAATGTTCAAATTACTAATCCTGGAACAGCAGATGGATACAATTCGAGTGATTATGATTTTAAATTCTTTACTGTAATTGCTCGTAATACTTCTGCTGGAACTGAAAGTATTAGTTATTCAATTGCTGGTTTAGGTAACACTGGCGGCATTTATGACATCTCACAAAATGCACAATTTGGTCGAGTCATTAAAGTAAGTGATCTGGCAACATTTGAACCAAAATTCTCATCAATACGATATGCAGAAGGTGAAAAGGTTGTTGATATTGATAACTCAAAAAATAATACAAATATATCTGGTATTGTAGCATCGAATGGTTTCGATGAGGAATCTGGCATATTAAGACTCAATGAAGTCAACGGAGAGTTCAAAAAAGGAACAGTCATTCGTGGCGTTGTGGGTAACTTTAAAGCAATTGTTGCTAAAATAGATGAATTTGATTTCAATTTTGATGTAGGAAGTACTTCATCAGATTCTGGAGTATGGAGAGATGATGTTGGTAAATTAAATGATAGTCTCCAAAGACTTCATGATAATGACTACTATCAAAGATTCTCTTATAGTATTCGTGGTGAAGTTGAATTGAACGAATGGAAAGAGACAGTTGATAGTTTAAATCATACTGCTGGGTATAAAAATTTCTCAGATCTACAAATTATTTCAGTGCCAGTTGAAAAGGCAGCAGTCTCAATTGGTGTTGGTGAGACTAATTTCAATGCTATTCTCAATAGTTCATCATCAGTGCATTCAAGATTAAGTTATGATCTTGCATCTGAAGATACAGATTCAACAGGTCTTTCAAAAATCATTAAATTTGATTCTAAGGTGATCACTGATTACAATGAATCTAGAACTAATAGAGTTCTATTGATAGATGACATTAGTTCTCAATTTAATGGTGTTGGAAATACTGCTGGTCAACTTGTTGGTTTAACTACTTTTACCATACTTAATCAGGGTAATAGTCTTCTCCATCACGTTATTAATCCAGAAACGGATATTAGTACCACCAATCATATAATTTCAATTACAGATCATAATTTCAATACAGGTGAAGAACTTACATATGATCCAACTAATGCTGGCATTAATACCGGATCATCCATTACTATCAGTTCTATTAATGTTCCCGGTATTGGTGCTACTACTATTCTCCCGGAAACGGTATTTGCAATTGCTGATAACTCTAATGGTATAAAACTTGCTGTTAGTAGGGCAGATGCTCTTGCAGGGACCTCTGTGACATTTACTAATGTTACTGGAATTGGTTCAACTCAATCCTTCTCAACAGAAGGTGAACTTGCAACTAGTAGAAGTATCATTACCATTGATAATATTATCCAAAGTCCTATTGCAAGAAAACCAGTAGGGGTCGCTATTACTATGGTGGATGCCGTTGGAATTGGTTCGACTCAAATTAAAGTAAGTGATGTATCCAAAATTGCAGGTAGATCTTTACTTCGTTTTGGAGATGGAGAAATTGTTAAAGTAGATCTAGTAGGTGCAGGGGCGACCAATATTCTCAATGTTCAGCGTGGAGCAATGGGTACTGTTGCTGCTGCATACACTGTTGGAACCGCTAGTAGCGTTGTCTCAGGAGATTATAGAATCAAACAGGGCAAGATTTACTTTAGTGATGCACCATATGGTCCTACAGGGGTTGCTGGTATAACAACTACATCAACATTCAATGGAAGAATCTTCTATAGACAATCATATGTTGAAAATGTAATTCTTGATGATATATCAGAATCATTTGATGGTTCTACTGATCAATTCCCTCTTATTAGTAGTGGTGTTGCAGTAACTGGTATTACTACTCACCATGGTGCTTTCCTGATCAATAATATTTTCCAGAAACCATTCCTTTCGCCAGTTGGTTCTATTTTCGTTGCTGATTATAGTCTTAATAAAACTGATGATGGAGAGGACATTGATTTTACTGGAACAGCAGCAATTAAAGATTTACCCAAGGGAGGTATAATTAATGAGTTTGTAGTTGGAGTCGGTAGTGGATATCAAGTTCCCACTCGTGCTATTGGTGCTGTATCTGTAAATGGTTCCGGTGTAATTACAGGAGTTACAGTTGGTGTTGGTAGCACTGGTCTCGTTTCTAGTGGTGCTGGTCATTTATTCCCACCAAATGTTTCAATTGTAGATACTACTGGTGGTGGAACTGGTGCTGCAATAACTGCAACTGTTGGTGCTGCTGGAACAATTACTGGATTTACTGTTGTGTCAGGTGGAACTGGATTTAGTCAGGCATCACCACCTCTAGTAGTTACAGACGAACCTGCTCCGTACAAGAATCTTTCACTTGTTGGTGGTAGTGGTTCTGGTGCAACAATAGATGTTGTTGTTGGAACTGGTGGTAGTGTAATCAACTTTAATATGGTAAATCGTGGTCTTGGTTATAAAGAAGGTGATGTTCTTACACTTCAAGGTCTTCCATTCAATCCAGCAGTTGGAGTAAGCACTTCTGATTTTACCGTCACTGTCAAAAACAAATATCAGGACAAATTCTCTGGGTGGGCGTTCGGTGAACTTCTTGAATTGGATGACTTTAGTAATCAATTTAATGGTGCTAAAACTCAATTCCTTCTTACTAGAACAGAAGTCAATACAGAATTCTATAGTATTGTTGCCGAAAAGGGTTCTAATCTTGTACTTCAAAACAATCTGTTAATTTTCCTGAATGATGTTCTTCAACATCCAGGAAAAGATTATGAATTTAATGGTGGTACAAGACTTAAGTTTAAAGAAGCACCAAAAGCAGGAAGTAAGTTTAGAATTTATTTCTATAGTGGTTCTTCATCTGACTATAATGAAGTTGATATTGATGAAACAATTAAACCTGGTGACAGATTAAGACTTCAAACTCAAGGTATTTTTAGTAGTCAGGATCAAAGAATCATTTATCAATTGATTGCAGCTGACACTGTTGAAACAGAAACTTATACAGGTGTCGGTATTAACACCGATAGTTCATTCTTACGACCTGTAGAATGGACTAAGCAAACTTCTGATCTCATTATTGATGGTCTTAAAATTTCTAAGGCAAGAAATTCTTTAGAACCACTATATTTCCCAACAACTAATATTATTCAACCCGTTACACCTACAGATCTTGTAATACATGCTGAAGACGTTTGGGCATTCTCACAAGTTGATAATCTTGGTCAATCAATAAACAGTGTTAGAATAGTTGGATTTGGAACCACTGCAGTTGTTGAAACAATTGCTTCTCCTACATATGAAGGTGATTTTGGAAAAGTTACTGGTATTTCAACTAACAATACTGGAATTAATACAACATCACCAAGAATTATATTTGATTTTATTCCAGACTCAGATATCTTTACACAATCAGGTGAACAGAATAAGATTCAATTTACCGGTATTTCTACAGGAGATTACTTTGTAATTAGAAATAGTGTTGTTGGTTCTGGTGTTACTTCAATTGATGACCATGAAACTAAAATTGTTGGTGAGGGGACATCATTTATAGACAATGTTTATCGTGCTGCCCAGGTTGTTGCCATCGCTGGAACAGATACAAGACGTGTATCTGCAAATGTGCTTTCTTTAGCAGGAATTAATACTACTACAGATTTAGACACAGAAGATGCATTCTTTGGAACATTCAGTTGGGGTAAGATAAATATAGGAAGCAGAAGTGGAAAATCATTTACATATCAAAGTAATGATCCACTTTCTGGTTTTAGTACATCAGCACATATTTCAAGAACCACTGAACTGAAAGCAGAGTACTAAATTTAGTATAAATAATCAAAAAATCGGACAGACATGCCTGCCATAATCACTGACCAATTTAGAATTTTGAATGCGGAGACCTTTGCTAAGTCTGTGACTGGCATTGGAACGACTTCAAATTTTTACTATACTTTCTTAGCACACCCAGATCCAACTGATTCTAAACTTTTAAATTTAGATGGATATGGGAATGCTAATTGGCCTGTAGACCCAAGAGACTCATTTGAACAGGAAGATAGGTACTCTGATTCGATACTTTTTTTAAAAAAAATTGGTATTAATGATTTTGCAAGAGTTGTTCCAAGAAACACTTGGTCTGCTGGCATAACCTATGACATGTATAGGAATAATTATGATATTTCTAATGAGGCACCGCAGACTAGTTCAAAAACTTTATATGACTCTCGTTATTATGTTGTAAATTCTGAGTTTAAAGTTTATATTTGCCTTTTTAATGGTTCAAATCCAGATAATGTAAATGGTAAACCATCACAGTCTGAACCAAACCATATAACTACTGATCCATTGAAACTCTCCGATGGATATGTATGGAAGTTTCTTTATGAAATTCAACCTGCAGATATCGTTAAATTTACAACAGATAACTTTATTCCACTGCCTTCAAATTGGGGAGATGCTAATACTGCAGTTGTAAAGAATGCTGCAGTTCGCGGAAGAATTGAAACAGTAGTTATAAAATCAAGGGGAGCAGGTTATGCTGATGGAACCACAACACATAAAATCCTTGGTGATGGTGTTGATGGAAAAGTTTCCGTTACTGTAACCAATGGAGAGGTGCAAGATGTTACAGTTTCAGTTCCTGGTCGAGATTATACCAAAGGAATAATTAACTTTACTGGTGCTGGATCTGGTGCATCATTTGAAGTTATTATTCCACCAAAGGGAGGTCATGGTGCAGATATATATCGTGAATTGGGTTCATATAGAGTTATGATCTACTCTAAGTATGATGCTTCTGCTGATTTTATATCTCAAAATAGTTTTTCACGAATCGGTATTTTAAGAAATCCAACTGAATTTGGAAGTTCAACTGCCATTCTAAATACTAATACTGCAACCACTCTTGGTGCATTGAAACTAAAACCTGGTGGTTTGCCAGGGGCAGGTCAAACATCCAATACTACATATCCGGTAAATGCTAAAATTCAACAACAAGTCGGTACTGCAGGATCATTTGCTATTGGTTATGTTGCATCATGGGACAAAAACACTGGAGTTTTAAGGTATTATCAACCTGTTGGTTTGACTACTTTAACTTCGGGTTCTGACCCCAATAATGATTTCCTAAATTTTGATTTTGAAAGTAATGGAAATCCAATAACCACTATTCCATCTACCGATATAACAGGAAACGCATTAGTTCCTGATACTGCTTTTACAAATGTTTCTAGTGTAGTAAGTAGTGGAAAAATAATTGATTTGGGACAAACTTTCATTGCTGGCAAGGCAAATCCAGAGGTTGAAAGATATTCAGGTGATATTATTTACATTGATAATAGATCACCAATTAGTAGATCTGAATCACAAAAAGAAGAAGTAAAAATCGTAGTAGAGTTCTAAGAACATGACCCAGAACACCAATCTAAATGTCTCACCTTATTTTGACGATTTTGATGAAGATAAGAATTATAATAAGGTATTGTTCAAACCTGGATTTCCAGTACAATCTAGAGAACTAACTACGTTACAATCAATCCTGCAAGGACAGATTGAAAAGTTTGGTCAACACTTCTTCAAAGAAGGAGCAATGATTGTTCCTGGTGGAATAATTTATGATTCAACTTATTTTGCAGTTAAAATTGATCCTACTTTCTTAGAAGTTCCTGTATCTGCATATACTACTTATCTTAAGGATAATAATATTGAAATACAGGGTGAGATTTCTGGTGTTAAAGCGACTGTAGTCAATTGTCTCACAGCTGCGGAATCAATTGATAATGTAGATACAATCTATGTTAAGTATACTTCTTCTGGAATTGATGGTGTAACACCAACCTTTGCAGATGGTGAAAATTTAATTACATTAGAAGAAATTAAATATTCCAATACTGCTATTCCTCCAAATAATCAATTTGCAAGAGTTGCTGTATCTGAGGCAACAACAATTGGTTCCGCTGCTTCGATAAGTGAAGGAATATTCTTTGTTAGAGGGTATTTTGTAAAAGTACCTGCAGATACTGTAATTCTAGATCAATATACAAATAGTCCTAGTTTTAAAGTCGGTCTTGGGATTTCAGAAGATATTGTATCTGCTTCCTCTGAGAATCCTGATTTATTTGATAACGCTAAGGGATTTTCAAACGAATCTGCTCCAGGTGCAGATAGACTTAGAATATCTGCAAAACTTGTTAAGAAATCGCTGACAGATAACAATGATGCCAACTTCGTAGAATTGTTGCGCGTAGAGAATGGTCTTGTTCAAAGGTTAGTTAATAAAACTGATTATAATATCTTTAAAGATGAACTTGCAAGAAGAACATATGATGAATCTGGTGATTACTATGTTAAGAGATTTGCTGTAGATATTAGAGAAACTTTAAATGACAGACTTGGTAATAAGGGCATTTATGCACCAGGTCAATTAACTCAAAGAGGTAATACTCCCTCAGATGATTTGTTCACCCTTCAAATATCTTCAGGTAAAGCATATGTAAAGGGATATGAGGTTGAAAAAATTGGATCAACTTCACTAGATAACGAAAAACCAAGAACTACACAAAGAAAAGAAAATGTTAGTGTTCCAATTAGAATTGGCAACTCAATTCAGGTAGAAAATCTTAGAGGTTCACCAGTTTTTGGATACGGTGATACATCAGTTGTACAGTTAAGAAGTGTTAGACTCAAGCAAGATGGAACATTAGATACTTCAACAGGTCTTATTGGTAATGCTAGAGTTTATGACTTTAGTAAGAAAAATATAGCAGGAATTGGTACAGAGAGGTTTGACTTAAGACTTTATGATATTCAAACATTCACTACTATAACACTTGGACTCGCAGTTACTGCTGCCAATTCTGCATTCATTAAAGGTGTGTTCAGTGGTGCAACTGGTCACCTCAAGGACGCAGTTACAGATGCAACGGTTCTTGATTTATTAGATGTAACAGGTGAGTTTGCAGTTAATGAACCAATTGAGATCAATGGAATTGTTGTGGGTAGAAATATTACAGCAATTAGAGATAATGACATTCGTGACATTAAGTCAATTGGTACAGCATCTTTTGCCTGCAACGTTGCAATGCAAAAGAGCACAATCCTCGAACCCAATACATCATTCGATATTTCTGTAGATGGAGGAAGTGGCAGTGAATTAACATCAGCTTCTGTTGGGGACTTTAGAAATGTTCCTATAAGAGTAAATGATATTATTAGTTTTTCCATACCAGGGCAGGATCTGCCCACGTTTAACAGAGTTAGTGCAGTTGATGCAGACAAACTCACCTTAGTTGGTGTTAGCACGGTGGTGGGTGTATGCACTGGTGGTACAGTAAAAACAAGTAATGCCGCCAATGGTGTTTCTGGAATTCAAGGTTTGAATGTTCGTTCTGGTATTTTAGAAAGAGGAAACAATCCAGGAAAAACAATTCCACTTCCTAATGCTGTTGTTTCTTCTGTCAATCTTATTGATAGTAGTTACATTATACGAAAGCAACAAGCTGTTACTGTTAGTGGAAATTCGTTTACTTTCCCTATAACTGACCTTGGTGATGATACTCTATTCTTGGAACCATATAATCAATTTAATTACACTTTGACTTATAATAGTGGTCATAAAGAAATTATTCTTGATACCCAAGTAACAATTTCTAATGATCTTAAAACAATTACAATTAATGGACTTAGTACCAATGGCGCTGCGGTACTTACCTTTACTTGTAAGAGAAGCACGTTAGGATCTAAGGCAAAGACTATTTCAAGATGCAATAGTTTAATTGTAGAAAGATCTAGAAAAGCTGGATCTGGTATTGGATCAACAACGTTTGGTGATGGATTGACTTTCGACGCTGCGTTCCCATATGGAACAAGAATTCAAGACGAAAGTATTTCATTAAATGTACCGGATGTTACTAGAGTTCTTGGTGTATTTGAATCTAATGATGCTGGTGCTCCAGATCTTCCTTCAATTATTGTTTCTAATCAAAGTGATACATTTTCAAATAATGTAAAAATTGGTGAACAAATTGTTGGTGCGGATACAGGAGCAGTTGCTCGTGTTGTTGAAGTTGCAAGTGGCAATCAAGTTAATTTTGTCTATGAAAATGATAAAATATTCCAAGTATTGGAATCAATCTCATTCCAAACTTCTGGTATTACTGGAAATATTAATACTCTTCTTATTGGTGACAGGAATGTAAGTGGTGATTACAAATTAGATAGTGGTCAAAGAAATGAGTACTGTGATATTGCAAGAATTAATAGAAGATCGGGTGTTTCTGAACCAGAAAGAAAGTTAAGAATTGTATTTGATCGTCTTGTTACTGACGAGACTTCAGGAACAATAGAATCTGTCAGTAGTTATAATAGTCTTGACTATGCAAGAGAAATTCCAGAAACCCCAATGGGAAGAGCATCGGACTTTATTGATTTAAGACCAAGAGTCAATACTTATAGTCTTTCTGATACCGATTCACCATTCTCATTTGAATCAAGATCCTTTTCAAATTCAAGATCTGAGAGTGCTGTAACTGATACAACTCTTATTGTTGACTACTCTCATTTCCTTGGAAGAATCGATAGATTATATTTGACTAAAGATGGGGAATTTTTAATTAAGAAAGGAGAACCCTCAGAGTTTCCTAAGATACCAGTTGGAAATAGTGAAGGATTTGAAATTGGCACTCTCACTATGAGTCCTTTCATGTTTGATGCAACTTTTGATAGTAGATTAAAACTTATTCCTCATAAGAGATTCACCATGAAAGACATTGGTGCTATTGAGAGTAGAGTTAAAAATCTTGAAGATTATACTACACTTTCTTTACTTGAAACTGATACTAAAAATCTTTCAATCAAAGATCCTAATACTGGATTAGATAAATTCAAGTCTGGTTTCTTTGTGGATAACTTTAGAAGTCATTTGAGTGCTAACCTTTTAGGTGAAGCAAGATTTGATATTGACTTGCAACGTGGAGAACTTCGTCCACGTTCTACTGAAAGAAATGTAACTCTACAGTTTGAAACTGTAACAACTGAAGCGAATCCAACAAATGCTGATTATGCATGGGCAGATGATTTCTCTGATGTCAATATAACCAGAAAGGGTCCTGGTTTGACTCTTAACTTTGAAGAAGTTCCTTTCATTGATCAACCACTTGCAACTAGAACTGAAAACTTAAATCCATATCATATTGCACTGTATGCTGGAACAATCACTCTGTCTCCATCTACAGACTATTGGATTGAAGAAGTTGTTCTTGCCACTCCTGACCTTGTTCAAGTTGATTCTGTATTTAATGGAATGGCAGAACTGCTTTCTGTTGAAGATCGTGAAAATGGTGGAATGGCAGCAAGTTGGTGGAACTCCTCTGAATTTAGTTGGAATGGCGATGAGAGGACAATTGATTCACAATTAGTTGGCACCACACAAACTGGTTCTTCACGTAGTACTAGCAGTAGCACCAGCACCAGTAGATCACTCTCCGCATTTGAACCAGGTCTAGGTCGTCGGTGGACTGACACTACAACTACTACTACTTCTAGTAGAAGATCTACTACTTTTAGAGACGATTTCATTGATACCAATGTAGAAACTGGCACTGAGAGAGTATTTGGTCTTGAACTTTCTTCTGGAAATGAAGAAATAAGTCTTGGAAATAGAGTTATTGGTGTAGAAATTATCCATAACTGCCGTTCTAGAAATATTCATGTAACCGGTACAAAACTGAAACCAAATACAAAGTACTATGTCTTCATGGAAAGTGTTGACATGAATGAATTTGCTTTCCCCAAGCAATTACCAATTACCATGTCT